>TARA_R110002049_G_scaffold199766_14_pt1 | contig 22306 bp, 20 predicted proteins | sample TARA_R110002049 | Tara Oceans TARA_R110002049 (sample SAMEA4396941) | marine metagenome | biome: Polar Biome; feature: [SRF] surface water layer (ENVO:00010504); material: water (ENVO:00002006), including particulate matter (ENVO:01000060) such as... | depth 5 m
GTGCCACCACCAGCCAGGTTGCCGGAAAAGAAGGATGTAGGTTTCGTCAAAGTGCCAATTCAGATAACCAAATAAACTGGCGGCAGGAGAGGCAAAGCGAAGCGTCTCCACATCTTTGCCAAGTTTTCTGCCATCCATCGGCAAGGGCATATGGGTCCGGTATCCGGTCGGGCTACCCCCCGGATTCTCGGCATGATAATCCGGATAGGGAAAGGCACAATATTGAATATCGGTATTGTCGCCCATCCAGCGCAGCATTTTGGACGCATTGGTTACATAAGAACGTATGTTCTCATCCGGAACATTGTCTTTGGATAACGTGCGGACATATGCAAACGCGTCATCGACATTGTCATCGAACCCTTCTGCCCGCGCCTGATCGCTGGCCGGAATCCAGATCCCGGCTCCTGAAGTCGCGGAAGTGCCGCCCCAGAGACTTTCCTTTTCAATAACCAGTACATTGGCGTGATTTTCAGCCGCTACCAGCGCCGAAAGCAATCCTCCGGCACCCGACCCGACAATCAGCATGTCAACAATATATTCTGGCACTTCTTCCATGGCAGGCTGTTCCTTCAGAATAGGATGGTCAGGAAGGGAGATAGAGTTGGGCCGCTTTCCCGCCATCGACAGGCAGTGCTACACCGGTGATGTAGCTCGCTGCGTCAGACAACATGAACAATATGGCCTCGGCCAACTCGTCCGGATTGCCGCCGCGTTTCATCGGGATGGCATCAGCCGTTTTCGCTGCCACTTCCGGGGCTCTAGCGGCGAAATCTGCACTGGCTGCAGTTTGCACCTGGCCCGGAACAATCGCGTTGATCCGGACGCCACTTTCTGCAGCTTCCATTGCTGCGACAGCGGTGAACTGGATAAGCGCTGCTTTCGACGCGGAATAGCTGGACATAAAGGGCGCTGCGCGGATCGCGGTAGTAGACGAGATGTTCACAATGCTGCCTTTCCCGGCCTTCGCCATGATGCCCATCGCGGCTTTGGTGCCAACAAAGACAGCATCTGCATTAACCGCAAAATCCTTGCGCCAATGTTCCAGTTTCAGTTTGCCGATCGGCGCATAATGGACGGACATTGCGTTATTCACCAGCATATCCAGTCGTCCATAGCGCGTTGCGACATCGTCGATCAAAGCAGTAAACGCATCGCTGTCGGTAACATCCAGCTGCCTGGCTTCAACCTTGCCCCCCGCTGCCCTGATCGCCTTTTCGGTGGCTGCCAGCTTTTCTTCGCCGCGCGCGCAAATCACAACAGTGGCGCCGCGTGTAGCCAGCATTTCTGCAGCAGCGCGACCGATGCCATCGCTGCCGCCGGTAATAATCGCGACTCGTCCGTCAAAATTCTGGCTCACTAAGCTGCTCCTGCAGGAATTTTATTTAGTTCGGCGTCTTGCGCGCCCGTAAGAACGCAATGGGTCCCGGTGGGGAGATACATCATCGTGACACAGCGATTGCAGGCTGTGCAGCCAGAGGTTTCGTCGGCACCGCTTTTCCAGCGATTGATTAGTTGTGGATCATGGATCAGCGCGCGGCCCATCGCAATTGCATCAAAGCCTCCTGCCAGAATATTATCGACACCCTGTTTTGATTTTGCACCGCCAATATAGGCGAGCGGCATATTTACCGCAGCGCGAATTTTCTGGGCATTGTCCTGTAAATAATTTTCGTGAAACTGCTTGTCTGGCGGAGCGGTCAGGGATTGCAGCCACATGCCCAGCCCGATCACCGCATTGGCCGGCTTGGTACTTGTTTTTGGCAGCGGAGAGCCGAACATTTCCTGGATTGAATCAACATTCATTCCGTTCGACAGCACCGCCATATGCGCGCCCGTTTTTTCCAGAGATTTGGCAATTTCAATGCCTTCTTCAATGGAATTGCCGCCTTTGACGCCGTCCGTCATGCTGAATTTGACCAGCACGGCCAAGTCTTTGCCCACCGCATCAAGCACCCGGGACAGCACTTCGTTGGGGAATTTCAATCGGCGCTTTATTGTGCCGCCAAATTCATCCTTGCGCTTGTTGTATAGCGGCGAAGCAAACTGACTGAGCAGATATCCGTGTCCCATGTGTAGCTCGACCGCGTCAAAACCGGCTTCTTTGGCAAGTAACGCCGCGACGACAAATTCCTCTACCATGGAATCGATCTCGGCCAAATTCATCGCCTTTTTGAAAAAGCGGTTCGATAGCACGCCGACCTTGTTGAAACCGCCGCTAGCACTGAGCGGCCTGGAAGTCGCCATTTCCGTTTTCGGCAAAAATGTAAAAGATCCGGCATGGGTAAGCTGGGCGCTGATGGCACCGCCGTGACGGTGCACGGCGTCGGTCATGCTTTTCATGTCGGCCAGGGAATCGCGGTTCATCGTGACCTGATCGACGAAGGTTCGTCCATCAAGACTGGTGGCGCAATAGGCAACTGTCGATAGCGCCGATCCGCCCTCGGCCATACGCTCGTGAAAAAGCGAGAGCCCCTTTGTGACGAGCCCGCCTTTGGCCATACCTTCATTGGTCGCCGACTTAATGAAACGGTTGCGTAGCTTTAATGGACCGACTGTTATCGGATCGAAAGGTGATCGTCTTCCTTCAGACAATGGATCGCTCTCCTGTGCATATTTTTATGTAACGCAATTGACGCATCTATATGCTATATGTCAATATCATGCGTAAATATAGGTAATAAATATTACGAATATAGGATATTCTACGATGAATCAGTTTGAAAAGCGAGTCGTCATAGTTACGGGCGCGGGGCAGGGTATCGGGCAAGGCATTGCACTGGCCTTCGCCGCCGTCGGCTGTGGAGTAATTCTTGCCGGACGCACCTTCGGCAAACTCGAAGTGACCAAGGCAATGATCGACGCGCGCGGATCGGGTCACGCTCATTGCATCGCCTGTGATGTCAAATCCGCTGATTCTATTGCCGCCTTGATCGCAGAAGCAATCGAGCATTTCGGTCAGATAGATATACTCATAAATAATGCACAAGAGGTTCCGATGGGTACCTTGGAGCAGGTTAGCGACGAACAATTTGTCGCAGGTTTTGAATCAGGTCCGCTCGCCACTTTGCGATTAATGAAGCTGGTGAAGCCGCATCTGGCGGAGAAGGGCGGTGGTGTGATCGTCAATCTGGTGTCTTCCGCGATGAAGCGGTGGGACATGACAGGCTACGGTGCCTATGCAGCCGTGAAGCAAGCGATTCAGTCGCTCACCAGAGCCGCCGCTGCCGAATGGGGCAGTGAGAATATCCGGGTATTGAATATCGCACCACATGCGGAATCGCCGGGTCTGAAAGGCTGGGTTGAGAAGAATCCGAAAGAAGCGGAGGAATTTTTCAGAACCATACCTTTGGGCCGCATAGGGACATTGGAGGGTGATATCGGGGAAGCGGTCGTGGCGCTTTGTTCCCCCGCAATGCGCTATCTGACCGGTGCCACGATCCCGCTCGATGGTGGGCAGGCCAATTTTGATTAAGCTGTCGATCGCGGTGTCTGTAAATATGTCTATATTGGAATATCCAGGAGAGAAAAATGGCTGAACCTAAAATTGCATTGGTGACCGGTGCCAGCCGGGGTGCAGGCGCAGGAATTGCGCGCGGTCTCGGTGAAAAGGGGATGACGGTATATGTGACCGGAAGAACTGCAGCGCCCGGCGATGCAAAAGGCTGGGACGGGAGTGTTTTGCCGGGAACGGTCAGTGAAACCGCTGATGCGGTCACGAAGGCCGGCGGCAAGGGTATTCCGGTGATGTGTGATCATGCCGATGACATGCAAGTAGAGCAGCTGTTCAGACAGATCGAAGAAGAACAGGGGCGTCTGGATATTCTGGTCAATAACGCAGCCTTCATTCACCATCAGCTGATCGAGAAAAAACCGTTCTGGGAGAAAGAAATCGCCGCGGTGAACATTCTCGATGTCGGCTTGCGGTCCGCCTACGTGGCTAGCTGGCACGCTGCCAGGATGATGGTAAAGCAGGGTTCCGGCATGATCGCATTCGGTTCGTCCTTCGGTGCGAGTTGTTACATGCATGGCCCGGCTTATGGCGCTCAAAAGGCCGGTTTGGATAAATTTGCCCATGACATGGAATTTGATCTGCGCGATACCGGGGTCCGCATTGCTTCCATCTGGATGGGACCGCTAATCACCGAGCGATCAAAAATTGCCGCAGAAACCAATCCGGAGCAATATGAAGGCTTTATCGAAACCGCCGAAAACCCGGAGTTCACCGGGCATATTGTTCATGCCCTTGCGACCAATCCCAAAGGGGCGGCGCTATCCGGGCGCACCTTGATCGCGGCGGAAGTTGCCAAGGATCTTGGGGTTAACGATCGCGGAAACGACCGACCGTCCTATCGCGAGATGCTGGGAAGCCCCAATGAGCCGAATCCGGCGGCCGTTTATTGAGAAATTTGTCAAATTTAACGATGGGGCAGCTATGGACTTGCTATATTCGTAAAATATATGATATAAAAATACGCATATGGTGATATTTGAGGTGCTAATGCACCCGGAACTTATCTTTAGGAGGATTATGAACACGCAAATCCAAAGTTCTGGGTCAATATGCTCCCGCTGCGAATCGCATTCTTTGTCGATTCGATCCTATCCTTCGGTTGTGACGGAAAATTCCAGATGGAGCGCTGTCACGTGACAATAATTGATCCGATATATGATGCCCTGACGGCGCCTGGTACGCCGTTCGAAATTAGTGAGCAAGGCGGCATGCGTCAATTTGTGAACGCCCCGGCCGATGTCAATTTGCTCGCGGAAACTGCCCGGCGCCATGGCGACAAGGTTTTTGTCGTGGAAGGCGACCGCCGGCTGACATTCAACCAGTTTTTTGCTTTGCGAGATGCATTGGTTCCTGCACTTGAGGTCGATCGTGGGGATCGCGTTGCGATCTGCATGCGCAACCGCATCGAGTGGATGGTGGCATTCCTCGCCGTTGCAAGGGCAAATGGCGTGTCGGCGCTCATTAATAGCCGTGGTTCGCCTGAAGAGCTCTGCGCGGCCATAGAGGGCGTTTCGCCCCGGCTGGTTCTCGCCGATCCAGAGCGCGCTGCCTTGCTGCGCCGTGGGGGGTTTGCAGGCCAGATATTGGAAACTGGCGAGTTTCCTACAAGCGGCGCGACCCTAACTGACTTCGAATCAGCAAAGCCGGACGATCCTTGCACGATATTGTTTACGTCGGGCACCACCGGACAAGTTAAAGGCGCTGTTTTGACCCATCGCAATCTCATCAATGGCCTGATGAGTGTGCAAATGACCGGCATGATGGTTTTGCATGACACGGCGGCCAAGCTGAACATCCCGGTTGAACAGATACTGGCTAATCTGCCGCAACAGGCGGCGCTGCTCATCAGTCCATTGTTTCATATTTCCGGACTGGGCGCGTCGTTTTTGTCGCCGCTTTGTGCAGGCTCGAAACTGGTCATGATGCGGCGCTGGAATGCGGCCGATGCGACACGTTTGATCGAGAGTGAACGAATTACGGCGTTCTCGGGCGTGCCGACAATGATGTGGGATATGCTGAATGGTGCGCGCGAAACCGGCGCGGACCTTAGCAGTCTACGCAACATAGCTTCGGGCGGGCAGGCGCTGCCTGTGGCTCTTCTGGATGATATCCGTGCGGCGTGCCCCGGGGCAGTAATGGGAACCGGTTACGGAATGACCGAAACATCCGGCAGTGTGTCCATGGCTGTCGGTGAAGATTTTATCCGCAACCGCGCGGCGGCCGGCCGGGTCCTGTCTCTGGTGGACATGCGCATAGAAGGTCCGGATGGCGAGGAATTGCTGCCCGGCGAAGCGGGCGAAATTGTCGTCCGAGGACCTGTCGTGATGAAGGGCTACTGGAACAACAAAGAAGAGACCGACAAGATATTGTCTCCCGATGGTTGGCTTAAAACCGGGGATGTCGGATATCTCGATGACGAGGGCTATGTCTTCATTGTCGATCGGAAGAAAGACATGGTGATCTCCGGCGGCGAAAATATCTACTGTGCCGAGGTTGAGCGGATCATCGGAGCTATGGATGATATCAGCGAATGCGCAGCTTTTGGAATTCCTGATAAACGATTGGGCGAGCTGCTCGTCGCCGTGGTTGTGCAACGCGGTAATTATAGCGAATCCGATATTATCAAAGCCGTGGGCGAAAATCTGGCCAAATATAAGGCACCCGGTCACGTCGCGTTTCTGGACGAACCGCTGCCGCGCAACGATGTCGGAAAAGTAGATAAAAACGAACTGCGGGCGAGATGGCCGCAAATTTCTGGAGCTAGATAATGGGCTATCCCAAAGATATAAAAATTGTCGATTGCATGCTGGGCATCCCCGAAGCTGAGGACCGGTCTGACTGGTATGAGAGCTTCAAGCCGCTGCTCAAGGATCAGCAAAGCCGCGAAATGTTTAAAATGCCCGCACAATATATGTTCAAGGATATCCCAGAGACCGGAGAGGCGGATGACTTTGTCAAATGGACGGTCGGACAGATGGACAGGTTCAATATCGAATATGCGCTCGTCGGCTGGAACGACAATGACACGTCACGTAGAGCCAAAGAGCAATATCCTGGCCGCTTTTTCTTCGACATGCCGTGCAATCCCAATAACGGTATGGACGAAGTGCGGAGGATCAAGCAAGCGCATGCCGAGGTGGGGCTGAGCGCGATCAGTGTTTTTCCCGCAGGAACGTGCCCGCAGGTTCCGATCAATCACAAATACATGTTCCCGCTTTATGCCTGCGCAGTGGAGCTGGATATTCCCATTCTGCTCAACGTCGGTATACCGGGACCGCGCATTCCTATGGAAACGCAGAAGGTCGAACATCTCGATGAGATTTGCTGGTTCTTTCCCGATCTGAAAGTGGTTATGCGGCATGGCGCAGAACCGTGGGAAGACCTGGCGGTGAAGCTTATGCTGAAATGGCCAAATCTCTATTATTCAACCAGCGCATTCGCCCCGAAACATTATCCCAGGGCGATTATCAACTACGCCAATACGCGCGGTGCAGACAAGATAATTTACGCCGGATATTTTCCTATGGGCCTGAGTCTTGATCGTATTTTTTCCGATATGGAAAGCGTTCCATTGAAAGACGAAGTTTGGCCCAAATTTTTGCGTGAAAATGCGATGAAAGTTTTCAAACTAGGAGATTCAAAATGACTGCCAGTGCATCTCATGTTGGCGCTGTTGTGAAAGACGCGCGCACGGCCCCGGTTGCGACATCACAAGTGCTAAACAAAATGACGAGGGAAGAGCTTGAAGCTTGGCGGGTCGCCGATCTTCCTGGTCGGCCATCTCCGGAGGAGCGCAATCTCGATATCGGATTTCCTTTTGGTTGGTACCCGATCATGCTGAGCGATGAGTTGGCCGTCGGAGAAGTCCAACCGGCCCGCTATTTTGCTCAGGATCTTGCAATTTGGCGGGGTGAAGATGGCGAAGTGCGGATGATAGATGCCTATTGCAAGCATTTGGGGGCCCATATGGGCCATGGAGGGAAAGTTCACGGAAATCTTCTCGAATGTCCGTTTCACGCGTGGCGCTACGATGGCAACGAGGGCGTGGTCAAAGAAATCCCCTATGCGCGCGTCATCCCGCCGCAAGTGAAGCGCAAATGCAAGGAAACTTGGCCAATTCAGGAAGCTAATCGGATAATTTGGGCATGGTATCATCCCCATGGCGAACAACCGAAATATGATGTGATCCCGTTGCCCGAAGCTACTGATCCGCAATGGTCGGAATTTGACGAATGTGACTGGACGATTTTTGGCAGCATACAGAACATGGCTGAAAATGGCGTCGACTTTCCGCATTTCACCTACATCCACGGTGTCGCCAGCCCACCCGAGTCGGAACTGGAATGGGGTGAGTGGGACCGCAAGGGCATTGTACGCGCAAAAATGGGGACGCCGAAAGGCGAAATTGATGGAAAGATTACGTCTACCTCGCAAGGCCCTGGCCAAAACTGGGTGCGGTTTGAAGGCATTTGCGAGACATTGCTGATTGCCTGCATCACACCTGTTGAACTCGATAAGCTGCAAGTCCGATATTTTTATACCCAGCCAAAGAGCCAGATAGAAGGGCCGATGGCAGGATTGGCAAGAGCAATCATCAAAGATGTGAACAAGCAGCTTGATCAGGACAAGGTTGTCTGGGACCGGATGAAATTCGAAGTCACACCCCTGATTTGTGATGGAGACGGCCCGATACCGAAGTTCCGAAAATTCTATTCGCGATATTATGCAGACAAAGCCGTCGCCGAGAATATTGCATCACTGGGCAAGACAAAGGTGAAAGCGTGAACATGACCCGTCGTTCGGTTCTGGCAAGCAGCGTTGCCGCTGCGGGACTTGCTACATCAGCAGGTCGGTTGATGGCAAAGCCTAGGATTAATAGAGAGATCTTGCTCGATACGCATGACGCAACCGGTTTGGCTGATCTTGTACGTAAGCGACAGGTTTCGGCCGAAGAGCTTCTGGAAATGTCTATCGCCCGGACTGAATTGGCAAACCCAAGCTATAACTTCATCGCACAAAAGCTCTATGAATATGGCCGCGGTGCAATAGAAAACGGATTGCCAGACGGCCCTCTGAAAGGCGTGCCTTGGCTAATCAAGGATCTTCACACGCATATAGCCGGTGAACGAACGGGGCAGGGCAGTCGATCATACAATGGCTATCGGGCGACCGTAACGTCTGAGCTGGTGAAGCGACATCAGGCTGCAGGCTTAGTGATTTTCGGCAAAACGACAACACCGGAATTCGGTCTCAGCGGTACAACAGAATCGCTCGCAACTGGCGTTACACGCAATCCTTGGAATGAGAAGCACATTGCAGGTGGATCAAGCGGCGGCTCGGCCGCGGCAGTGGCGGCCGGCATCATCCCTGCGGCTCATGCGACCGACGGAGGTGGCTCCATCCGTATCCCGGCTTCTTGCTGCGGATTGTTCGGTCTAAAGCCCAGCCGCGGGCGTGTGCCCATGGGCCCCAATCGCACCGAAGGCTGGGGCGGGATGTCCGTCCATCATGCCGTCACGCGATCCGTCCGTGATTCAGCGCTTCTGCTGGACCTAACCCATGGCCTGGAGCCAGGGTCACGCTATTCTGCGCCATCCCCTGACGGTTCGTTCATGTCTCAGCTAAACAAGTCGCCAGGCAAATTGCGCGTAGCCCTAGTGCTTACGCCGCCAGCTGGCAGTCCTGTCGACCCGGAATGTATTATGGCAACCCGAGCGGCAGCTAAACTGCTCGAAGAGCTGGGACATCATATCGAGGAAGCGCAGCCCAAAGTCGATATGGCCGCGATTGGAGAAGCGAATTTTGCGGTGCTATCGACCTCCCTCGCTGCCGATATTGATGATCGAGCCAAGATCACCGGGATAGCGCCATCAGCGGATGTGCTAGAAAAGGTCACTATGGTATTCTATGGAATTGGCAAAAAAATGGATGGCATGTCAGTTTCCCGGGCGCATAACATATTCCAGCAGACGGCTTATGATATGGCGATATTCATGCAGGATTACGATATAATTCTGTCCCCCACTCTGGCCAATCCGCCGCCAAAAACCGGGATCCACGATCTGGACAATGAAAACATGAGGCAATGGGGTGAAGCAGTCTCGCAATTCACGCCGTTTACGGGCCTTTACAATATTACCGGGCAGCCCAGCATGTCGCTGCCACTTGCCATGTCTGAAAGCGGGCTGCCAATCGGGGTGATGATGAGCGGTCGATATGGTGCTGAAGCGACATTGTTCCGATTGGCTTCGCAGGTTGAAACGGCACAGCCTTGGTGGAACAATATGTCTCTCGCGGCACGGCGACGCTGATACGCCTGCGGGGTTAGGGAGAAGAGATGATGCGCGGACTTAAAGGAAAAGTGGGGATTGTTGCAGGTGGCGGGCGGGGAATCGGTGCTGCCACTGCTCGGCGTTTGGCGGAAGAAGGTGCCCATGCCGTCATCGGAGACATCATGGAAGATTGGGCCAAAGACGTCGCTGCGGATATTACAAGCAAAGGCGGCAGCGCTGTCGGTGTTCATCTGGATGGAACGTCAGTGGAATCGCAGCAGGCTATTGTAGACAAGGCTGTTTCAGAATTCGGCGCTCTTGATTTCTTTCATTCCAACTTGGCCGGCGGGACAGTAGGTGATGTGAATGCGCTGGATTGTTCGCTGGATGTGTTCGACAAATCCATCGCGATCAATGCAAAAAGCCATTTGATTGCGACGCAGGCCGCGCTTCCCGTGATGCTGGAAAATGGCGGCGGAGCGATGATTTATACCAGTTCCGGTGCGGCATCGGGAGGTTCTTCTTGGCAAGTCGCGTATCCGATGGCCAAAAATGCCGTACATGCGTTGTCCCGCCATGTCGCAGCCAAATGGGGCAAGAAAGGTATCCGGGCGAATGTCATTTGTCCGGGCCTTGTCCTGACCGAGGCAGTCCAGCAGCATATGACCGATCAGCAGGTTGAATCGGGTTTGAAGGCGGTTCCACACGTTCGCTTGGGGCAGCCCGATGATATCGCAGCGATGGTGGCGATGTTGGCGTCGGATGACGGCGCTTGGATCAACGGGCAAGTTTATCACGTAAATGGCGGCACACAAATGCGCGACTGATTGTCATGGCTGCATTTTGTAAACTTAACGGGCAAGGATAATACATGGCCGCAACTATAGCCGCTTCGGCAGTAACAGGGCGAAAGTCCAACCCGTGGGTCGTTCTCATTGTCCTGCTTTTCATTTATATTTTTAATTACGCAGATCGATACCTGATCTCTGGCCTTGTCGATCCGATCAAGGCTGAATTTGGGGTGGGAGACCAGTTCATGGGACTTCTCATGGGCCCTGCCTTTGCCTTGTTATACACCACAATCGCAATACCTATAGCACGTCTTGCCGACAGATCTTCCCGCATTGTGATTATCTGTGTCGGTTGTTTGATTTGGAGCTTGTTCACTGGACTTTCAGGTGCAGCAAATGGACCTTGGATGTTGGCGCTGGCCAGGCTTGGTGTCGGTGTTGGAGAGGCAGCCTTTATTGCGCCTGCCTATTCGCTGTTGTCGGACTATTTTCGGCCAGAGAAACGCGGGATGGTCTTTGCGATATTGGGTCTTGCTGTCTATTTTGGCCAGATAACCGGCTATGCGGCAGGGCCTGCCATCGCCGAAGCCTACAGTTGGCGGATGGCATTTTATGCGATGGCTGTTCCCGGTGTGATTATCTCTGGTATTGCCTTCCTCATTGTCCGAGAGCCAGCGAGGCTGCAAATAACGACAAAACTGAATCAAGTGCCGCTATTGCCGCTCATTCGGCGGTTGATCAAGGCACGATCCTATGTACTGATGATGTTCGGCATGGGTTTGGCAACGCTGTCCGGCGTTGGTTTCGGCTTTTGGGGTCCGACCCTGTTTCACCGCGTCTATGAAGTTCCCTTGACCGAAGCCAGTACAACATTTGGGCTATATTTTGGCTTGGCCGGTCTATCAGGGATGCTGCTTTTTGGTGCCGTATCTGACAAACTGGCCAGAGGCGGTATGCAGCGTCCGTTGCTAATGGCAGGAATGGCGATGCTCGCTGCATCGGTCTGCATTCTGGCCTCGACTTGGAGTGATACCTTATTTGTCGCCAAAATGCTTGCGATCCCGGCCGGTCTGCTCGGCGGCGGCTGGTCGATAGGCATAATGCAATCCTTGCAATATTTGGTTCCGGACAGGTTTCGCGCGACGAGCACGGCGTTGTTCATCATGGTTACCACTTTTCTAGGCTTCATCATCGGCCCATGGGCAACCGGCGCGCTCAGTGAATTGTTCGGAAACAATGCCATGTCGCTACGCTGGGCACTGACCATTATTATCCCGACAGGCATGGTCGGCGGGCTGTTGACACTTCTCGGAGCGCGACATCTGGAGACCAACAGACTCGCACTTGCCGGTGGGGAATGATCATTCTCGCTGGATGCTTGGATTCAATCCGGTTGCCTATGCCCCAGGTCTTCCGTCCCGATGCTCTTGTTCAATGTGGAGTTGATTCATAAGTGAAAATGAAACAAAGACTTCGCATGAATGAAAAATTCGAAATAGATGACATTGACCGTTCCATCATTGGCGAACTGCGCCGAAACGGGCGTGCGACCAATCAGCAAATCGCAAATCGACTAAAGCTTACAGCAGCTACTGTTTCAGCAAGAATTCGCCGACTGGAAAATGCCGATAAACTCCGGGTGGTTGCGGTGTCGGACTTTCGGGCACATGGATATGACGTCCTATTGGAAATCGCAATTGAAGTGGAGAGCCGGGCTGCGTCGGAAGTTGCCCAGGAGCTGGCGAAACTGGATGAAGTCTTCGCAGTTCACCTGGTAACCGGTCGATATGATATCGACATATTGGTCGTACTTAAAAGCTTTGATGAACTGCAGGCATTCATTTCGGAAAAGATTTCAACCATTCGCGGCATTGGGTCAATGATGCCGGCAATCGCAGTAGATGTAGTGAAGTACAGATTTGACGTAGCTCCGATTGTGACGAAGGATACAGCGTGAATAAGTTCGAGAAGCCCGAATTGGATGAACTCGATTACAAGTTAATCGAGATATTGTCAGACGACGCGCGGCTGTCAAACCGTAAGATTGCAACCGATCTTGGAGTCACCGAAGGAACCGTTCGCGGTCGGATCAAAAAATTGCAACAGGAGCGGCTTATCGCCTTCACTGCAGTCACCAGCCCCGACCTCCAAAAAGATGACAAGCTGGCTTTTATTGGTATTCAAGCGGATATCGATAAGGTGAAAGATATCTCCAGCAAGGTGTCCAAGATTCCAGGTATTACAGGTGTTCTGATAACGTTGGGGCGCTTCAATATATTCGCGATCTGTCTGTTCAACGAGCTTGGTCAGTTGCACGCTACTGCTTCCGAACGGATTCTGGCAATGCCCGGCGTGCATCATGTTGAAACGTCCATCGCCGTTCAGACTGTCAAATATAACGGTCGGGTTGTACGAATTACCGACGAAGAACACCCGCTCGAGATTTAGCCGAACCCAGGTGCGCAGCATATTAATATTTAAACTACGCGTTTATCAAAATATATGGCTAGGAGGCGTTTAATTTATCAATAGTGTTGATCAATCTCTACGATTTATGTAAAAGGACGCATAAGAACGAGACTCGGAGAGAGACTATGGCGACGACCGCAGATTACAAATTGGGCGAATATACCTATCCGCGTGGTTGGTTCATGATCGCGAGCTCTGCCGAGGTCACAGATACGCCGCTTGCGGTGCGCTATTTTGGTGAAGACATGGTGCTCTATCGTGGCCAGAGCGGACGTGTATTTCTTGTCGAAGCCTATTGCCCCCATATGGGCACTCATCTGGCCAAAAACACGACTTCTTACGTGGTGAAGGACAAAAGTCATGTTGAAGGTGACAATATTCGTTGCCCCTATCATGCTTGGCGGTTTGGTCCCGATGGCAAATGCAACGACATTCCCTATTCTCCCGGCCCGATTCCGAAGAAAGCCTGTTTGAAAAACTGGAAAGTTATCGAAAGGGCTGGCTGTTTGTGGATATGGCATGATGAAGAAGGCGGCGAGCCGGATTATGCTTTACCGGCCTTTGAAAATTATGACAATTCGCAATGGGTCAAATGGAATATTGAGCCGCTTGGCGAACTGAACAGTCATCCGCAGGAGATTGTCGACAATATTGCGGACAAGGGGCATTTGGTGCCGGTACACGGCAGCGAAGATATGGCGATCTTCGAAAATCGCTTTGAAGATCATGTCTGTTGGCAGGTCTTGAAAGCGGGTCATCGCACACTGAGCAGCAAGGAGGAGGGGATGACCAACGACACGTGGTATACCGGCCCCGGAATTCTGCAGTCGACAATGGAGGGCGATTATCCCTCTCATATGCTGATCGCACATACGCCAGTCGACGATGGTTTGGTGAAGGTATGGTATGGTTTGCTCGTCAAATCCCCCAACGAAAAGCCAACTGAGGCAGATATTTCTATTGCGCGCGAATATGAAAAGGCCGGATTAGATGCCTTTGCACAAGACTTTGAAATATGGGCCGATAAGCGGCCGTGTCTGAGCCCGATGATGGTGAAGGGCGACGGCCCCTTTGATAAAGTCAGGATTTGGTACAAGCAGTTCTTCAATGCACGCGAGCGGGCTAGCGATTTCCAGAAACGTGTGAATGGTCATTATATCTCCAAAGGCACCTCGCGTGACCCGTGGGAAGACGCGGCCTGACCTGAAAAGATTCTTTTCTCCTGAATCGAATAACTGGCGTCCATTACTAGAAAGCAATGGACGCCTATTTTTTTTCTGAAGTTTTGTCGGTCTGTCTATTCCCAGAGACTCGGGATATTATCTCCAGTCAACTCGATGATCTTTTTGAGAATGCGTTTAGTGTCTGCAATTTCTCCAGGCGTAAAATGATCGAGCAAATCATCCTCGAAAGCCTTGGCCACCGACAGGGTCGAAATGAATATGCTGCGCGATGATAGAGTTAGAGCGAGTGCGTCTTCGGCGTCCTGTATGAGGCCTTTGCTTATCATATTCGCTATTTCGGTATCATCTGGCGCATGGCCTGTGTGTTGTAACCGGGCAATCAACTCTTCGGCAGGTAGCGGTGCATTCATACCGAGGACTGCAATCGCTAGATATTCGGTTTGACTGAGGCCAAGCTCTTCTGTTTTTGTGCGAGTAATTTCAGAAGTCTGAAAATGCGCGCGCGACAATAGATAGAGGAAAAAATCTTCGGTAAACCGAGCTTGTTCCGGTTCTACCGTTGGAGCCTCATCAATGAATGTTTTTGACCGAGTTTCAGCATAGTTTCCACCATGGAACACAAGAGGAGGGTGGTCGCGCTTGTCGAAAGCGATGACCTCACCGACAAAAATAATATGGTCCCCACCTTCATATTGGTGAACAGTCCGGCATTCGAATCTGGCTGCAAATTCATTCAGCACAGGCGATCCAATCGCGCCTGATCCCCAATCCACATTGGCGAACTTGTCGGTGCCTGAACGGGCGAATGCGTTGGAAAGGTTTTCCTGGAGGCAGGACAGGATATGAACCGCAAAATGACCGCTATTTCGAAATGCATCAAGCGACAGTGAATTTTTGGCAAGAGACCAAAGAACCAAGGGAGGATCCAGGGAGACCGAATTGAAGCTACTGGCTGTCACTCCTACAGGTTCGGTCGGGTTTGTTGCTGTCGTGACGATCGTCACGCCCGTTGCAAATGATCCGAGAGCATTACGAAATTCCTTAGTGTCCAGTCGAACATTTGTCATTTTTTGCCTCAGCATAGATTGCAGGAATTGGCTTTTCGCCCATAACCGAAAACTACCTGAAAAATACGAAATATGCAATTAGAATATCATTGGGTGCGCATAATGCGTAAAGATCACTCATCCAAAATACGTATATGGCTGGTTTTGTGACTATATTGATGCTAGAGGCTATGTCCTGGCTACCGGGAAATTTGCGGAAGATTCGAGGTTAGCTGAATGGTTAATAATGAATAGCATGGAGAACGAATATGAATGATCTCGTTGAACCCGCCAAGGTCGGAATCGTATATGAAACCGAGAGCCCTGTATTATATGAAACGGATAACCAGATTGCTTGGATCACGCTAAATCGTCCCGATTTCAACAATGCACAAAACGGACAGATGACATATGCGCTGGATGATGCGTTCCAAAAAGCGACCAAAGACGATGCGGTGCGGTGCATCGTGCTGGCAGGAAATGGAAAACACTTTTCTGCTGGGCATGATATCGGAACGCCAGGTCGCGATGTGCTCAAACATTTCGACAATCGCCTGATGGTTCCACCACATATTAACAAGCCCGCTGCAGAATTACTCTACACACGCGAACAGGAACAATATCTCGGCATGTGCCGCCGCTGGCGCGATATTCCCAAGCCTACTATTGCTATGGTGCAGGGTGCGTGCGTTGCAGGAGGCCTGATGCTTGCTTGGGTCTGCGATTTGATTGTCGCATCGGAAGACGCATTTTTTCAGGATCCAGTCAATCGCATGGGGATTCCCGGCGTTGAATATTTTGCGCATGCATTTGAACTACCGCCGCGAGTAGCTATGGAATTTCTCTTGTTAGGGGAAAGAATGAGCGCCGAACGGGCAGAGCAGTTTGGCATGGTGAATCGCATAGTTGCGCGGGATCAATTGCGCCAGGAAACAGCAAAAATGGCAGCAAAACTGGTTGCGCAACCCCGCCTCGGCAACTGGCTGACGAAACAGGCCGTCCACCATGTTGAAGAGTTGCGGGGAAAACGAGCGGCCATGGACGCTCAATATCACATGCATCATTTCGCACATGCGCAAAACGACCTCGTTGCTGGTAATTCAATTGCCGGACTGGATGCGACGAAAATGGCGGCAGCCAATAAGGCAGATGCTGGGGAAAATTGAATCTTTGTCGAATAGGAAAGCAGGCGATTGCATAATAGAATCAGATCCAGCAGTTTTGCACTTGATCACATCACGCTTGTCGATGCGACGCCAGTCGAATTGGCGGAAATCGCCTTTGAAACTGGTTATGCGGCCATCAATCCGTTCCTTCACTCCATGGATGTCCTGCCGCAAATGCCGAATTATGACTTGATAGGAGACCATGGGCTTCGCGAGCAATTCATCGACCGGATGGATCAGCTAAATTTAAGCGTTGATATTGCCTATCCATTTACGATCTCGAAACGCACTCTAGTTGATGAACTCACGCCTGCTCTTGATTGTGCTTCCGAATTGAAATCTCGGCTCGTGAACGTTTTGCTTTATGATCGGAACCCGATAAGTCGCCAAGAAACATTTTCGCGCTTTTGTGAGCATGCGCATTGCAGAAATCTGAAGGTTTTGGTGGAATTTTACCCAGCTTCGCAGGTTGTGACGATCGAGGATGCGCTAGTGTTGGTAGAGCACATTGGAGATGCCGGCGTTGCCGGCATCAATGTGGACCTGCTGCATTTGTTTCGGTCTGGAGGAACTCTCGAACAGCTGGCCGCAATTCCACCCGAGTATATCGCCTATGCTCAACTCAGTGACGGTCCTATGATCTGCTTGCCAGAACTGCAGGAATATGAAGCGTCAATTGAGAGGCAGTTGCCAGGCGAAGGCAGCCTTGACACAATCGGCTTCCTGAACACGCTTCCGCCAGATTGTCCCGTCAGCATTGAGGTTCCGCGCGGTTCGTCATTGGATGCAAAGATGACCAAGAGCGCGCGCGCTCGTTGTGCAATGATCGCTTCTCAGCATATATTGGAAAAAACCGATGGTTCATTCTAAGTGCAAGGCTTCAATCGGTGCTGTCAAAGCATAGTGGCTGATCAGTCCAGGCACTGCTAAATGGCCTGGATGAGCAAGACCGATAACCCATTCCGCTACTTCAATTCGTCTCCTAAGGCGATCCGCCTTGTTGTTATGCTGTACGTTCGTTTTCCGCTGAGCTTGCGGAACGTCGAGGACCTACTGTTCGAGCGCGGTATCGATATCTGTCACGAAACCGTGTGTTTGTGGTGGAACAGGTTCGGCCCGATATTTGCGGCTGATATTCGCCGGCAGCGGGTAAGCCGGATGCGCGGCTTTCGCCAATGGCGCTGGCACCTTGATGATGTGTTCTTAAAAATCAACGGCGCGACGCACTATCTGTGGCGTGCTGTCGATCACGAAGGCGAGATTCTCGAGAGCTATGTTACGAAGAAACGTGATAAATCCGCAGCTCTGGCGTTTATGAAACGAGCGTTGAAGCGCCACGGAAAAGCGAAAACTATCGTGACCGACGGTTTGAGATCCTATCCCGCTGCGATGCACGATCTTGGCAATGGTGATCGTCGCGATATAGCCGCTGGCTCAAATTGAGAAACATAGTCCTTTGTCCACGGTACGGAATCTATCTTGCGACTAGCCAAGTATAAATTTCCAAAAGAAATTGTTCACCGGTCTCTTTGGGTATTTATTCACCACGTCCTATAACCTTTAGATAACTATGAAATAGAGGTATATCATGGACAAAAACAATCCAGATGAGAACGCTGCCGGCAAATTCTCAAAGCCCGCAATTAAGCGGAAGCCCTTGTCAAAGGCTGCAATTGAACGCCGACGTATCAAAAGGCTGCAGCGCCAATTCCCAACGGGTGACTTTTCACAAACTGGCTCTGATCCTGAACCAGGTCGCCCAAATAATCTGTCAACGAATGCCAAGGCCTATATTCTCGACGAACTTCGCCGAAGGCTTCGGTCCGGGAAAAAGGCCTATGGAAAGCACATGACAAAGGACGTCATGAAAATTTTTGGCTGCTTGCCCAACAACGAACCGGCTGATCTCGAAAACTGGATCAATTGGCTTTGCCGGAACCGGGAAGAATTGATCAGCGGCAAATATGCGCCCGGTACACTTAATGGTGCATCGCACGATCCTGAGGGAACCAGCGCGGAACCCGAGGATGAGAAGCCAATATTTTCCGAGCCGCACAAACAACTTCCAGAAATCGGTAATGTTGCAAATCAGTCAGCGACAACAAATGAAGTTTTCCCTCTAAAAGGGGAACATGGCTCATCCTTCGAAGACCAAAACCAATTGCCCAACAATTTGGCCGAGGCGGAAGTAATCAAACGTCTTCCAGGCGATCCAATGCCGACGGCAAATCACGATCATGGCTTGGCCCCTTCGTTTGAAGTGCCTAAGGAAATACCAAACCAAGTTGCTCGTCATGCGTCTGGTGGTTCTGCCGGCCAACCGCATATCAAAAATGTGGCAGATGCTGCCCACGGATCAGTCGCTAAAATGCCGGACAAGTTCGACTTTTATTTCAAGAAGGACGGTGCCGGCAAAGCAAATAAATTCTTTGGAAGCATCCGGTTTAATGAGAGCCTGGAACAAGTGCTCGAGAACGCTCGTGCTCTTGCGTCAGACAAAGCGGCCATCGATGAAGTTTTAAACCGAGGCCCGAAAGAGCGGGAATATCTAATCAAAGCGATGCGTGATCTACAGGTCCCTTTGCCTTGAGAAATCATGGCGAAAGGGGGGCTATTAGTAAGCAGGATGGAGGTGGGTTCCCCACCTGTAACGGCATCGTGTCGCTTTTGCTCCGTGACGCCGGTTTTCCAAAAGAAAGTCAGCAGTTTTTGAACGGGGAAAATTCATGAAGAAGGAGAGAGGTGAACGCCATCGCATTTCCCTCGACGTGACCGCCCGAGAGATGCGCTATATTGATAGCATCCGAGGTTCGAGAAGCCGAGCCGCATTCTGTCGGGAACGGATTGTCCTATCCGAGGGCTTTGCCGACCCTTCCTTTGACTTGAGCGCACGAATATTGGGAACATTGGCGGTAATTTCCAAAGATCGATGGGATGATTTGCTGAAGGTTGGAGATCTAATAAATTTGCTGAAACTAAGTTCCCAAAATATCGACCAGAATAAGCAAGACGGAATGCGCCTGGAAGGAACGCTGAATGAAATCCGTGACGCTCTTTCCGGTATTTTTGTAGAAGCTAATCAGCAGAGGCTAGCGATGGAAGCGCTGCTCGAAATGGCTGATAAATTTATACCGTACCAATTGCTCACCAGCGAACCGCCTAACAACACAGAACTCGCCAATTGGCATCGGACACGCAAATGATCATTCGCATTTGGGATTATACCAAGTCTTCTAATGGTCTTGCTGGAGGTCAGGCCCTTCAAATCAAGGCATTTGCTACCGCGAATGCGTGCGCGCGTTATATCATGGGCCTTCAGCTTGCGCCGCCCGAACTGGAAGCCGCGAAATTAGCGGGCATCGTTGCTGAATATATGACTGCAGAGCAATTGGAATCCGAACGTATTCAGGCGCTTTACATGTCGCATCTCCCGAGTTCGAAGCCCGAGGATCAAGCGGCGATGTTTGCTGTTCATGCAGCTAGTGCTGGAATTGACCGTCTCCGACATATTGTTTGGAGCCACGGTATAGAAGAGCGTGTCGATCCGTCAATGATGGCAGAGCATCGTAAAATTATCGCAAAGGTATTACAGATCGAACCCTGTCCCGCGATAGGTTCCGATCACGGAGACACTGATAATGATCATCATCACGAGGCGGTAATCACCGTTGATGCAGAAACTGGCAACGTCGTAGAATTTGGTCAAGGCTGGTGGAAGGAGGCATCGCAGATAGCAATTGCCATTTGTGAATTCCGCTCTGATCTGGCCTGTGAACCGAACCGTCGCTATGTTGCTGATGACACCGGGGTCTACCACACATTTTCCGACATCAAGGTGGCCGATGCGGATGGTCAGATAATTCGGGACAGCAATGGCGCCGCGGATCGCAATATTGTTCTCGATATACAAAAAGCGCAGCGTAAAATGGAAATTTCTAATGAACCGACTGAAAGAGTCGATCCACAGAATCTGTGGGACCTGAAGCGAGCCGTTGAAATTTTGGCCAAGCCACGGATTGCAAAAGCCCATTCTTGGGAGGAGGTGCATCGAAACTTGGCCCGTGTGGGCCTTCGCTATGTCAAAGCACCTGGCGGCGCCAATTTGGAAGCGGTCCAGTTCGGTGACGATTGGGCGGACCGAACCCTTGCAGCAAGTGCTGCATATCCCAACGCTGCATTTGGTAAACTTTCGAAAAGGCTTGGCCCTTTCGAGCCTGCTGCAGATGGGATGGTCGTCCGGCCATTTGTCATGCCGCGTTACAATACGCCAAAGGGTGAGAAAGTTGACGGTCAATATCGCAAGCTAGCCCGCGAGCAGTTTGCACAGCTCACGGATGACCTTAAAACTGCCAACACGACGGCGCAGACCGAGATTTACAATGCTGATCTTGGAAAGAAAACCAATGAAGCGATCAAGCTTCAGGCAGCGCGGGCCAAATATGAGCGAGAAATCGCCAAAGCAGTTGCCGAGAGCATATCGATCAAGAAGAAATCGAAATCGTCAGACCGCTTCACAATCCCTGAGGAAGATAACGTCTTTGCGACGCTTTCACCGGAAGATTTCTCATCGACCCAACGCCGCAGGCAGAAACTGGACGAACAGGACGAATGGGACCGTTTATACAAGAGGCGTAGAACAGCGCTTGGGACAGAATATTTGCGCCGTGGGCGAATAGCGTTCGTCGAAACCGAAAATCTGATCACGATGCGTTCCAGATCTACCCAAGCGAGAATTCATGCACTTAAACTGGCGCAGCGTAAATTCGGCACTGTCAAAATTATGGCAAGCAAGCGAGAGACCGCCAAATTGATAGAACTTGCCGCTGAATACGGCATCCCGCTCGACGCATCACATCGCGAGCTTGCCGAGCAGCACCTGGCAAAAATTAAATCTGACCTGCGCGGTTCCGTTGCGCATCGCCATTTCCGCAACAAAAAAGCCCTGCGTGACCTTTGGAGCCTTCTCTCCGTAAAGAAAAAGGACAAAGTTGATCGTGATTGGGAACTTTCCGATATGGATGTCTTACGTCAAGACTTGCTGCAGACAAGCAGCAGCATAGCAGACGAAAGAAATAAAGGCGTAAACCCCAAGGGCGATCCAGATAACGCGGCGATGCGGATTATCGACAGAATTCCGCGAAACGAGCTAACCTTGAGTTCTTCAAGATATCGCAACAACGATCTCCCTTACGCTGACGATCCTGTGCTTCGTAAAGCTTTCAAAGGATCCCCCTTTCTTTTGGTGCGCCAAAAAACCCAAACTGCGCTCCAGGTACTCGAACAGATTGAACTGCAAAAGCGGCGCTGGATATGTTCTGCGATAATCTCGGGCCGGGTAATCGTTGACGGCGAAACCCTCACGGCTACCAACACGGCTGACCAACGGGCTGCTGATTTTTACAAGGCCCAATATGCCGACCCCAAGTTCCGGCGAATGTTAGTCATTGCCCAGGCAAGGCCGGAACGTTTTGCAGGTCAAGCTGATCAACAACCCGAAATCAGAGTTTGGCAGGACTTATGCCAAGAGGAACACAGCCCAATGCGCGATCGCCGAATGCAATTTGCTGCGCGTGAATTGCACCGTATCACGCCTCCGGAAGATAGAGCGGCGCTTCTCGCCCAGCTTAGCGAGGCGGATGCAGATATTTTGCGCAGGGCGCCTGCATTGTTCACGGGATTCCGCTTCGATTGGCCCGCTAAGAAATCTGGCAAAAAGACAAACAGGCGGTCCGCAGGCAACCGGGTTGATGGCCTGGCTGACCGGGGTTTCTAGGCTGCAGACCACGAAGTCCTCCAGAAGAAAAAAACATTGGAGTGCCTTGCCGGTGAAGCCGGCAGGTGAGAGGAAAAAAGAGCAGTAGCGC
>TARA_R110002049_G_scaffold36447_4_pt1 | contig 22297 bp, 26 predicted proteins | sample TARA_R110002049 | Tara Oceans TARA_R110002049 (sample SAMEA4396941) | marine metagenome | biome: Polar Biome; feature: [SRF] surface water layer (ENVO:00010504); material: water (ENVO:00002006), including particulate matter (ENVO:01000060) such as... | depth 5 m
CGTATTTGCCGATACAAAGTTTCGTAATCTTTTCTAAGTTCTGCCGCCGATGAAACTATGTCTAAATTCTTTTCATCGAAACTCTCAAACTTTTTTTGTAGCCTTTTATCAGACTTAATTAAGTCTAATTTTTTCATCTCATCTAACAGGTCTGAAAGATGAGTCATCTCTTGTCCCATATATTCAGTAGGTTGAGTTTTTTGAAGAAGTTTCTTAAGTTTCTTCTTTTGCTTGGCATCAACCTTTTCTAAAATTGAAGATGATTTAAGTATTTCTTTCCAACTCATACCCAACCACTTTGTTTATCCGTTCCTATAACTAGTTTATCAAATTATCTTTATTTTTTATCTTTCTTAGAAGGAGGTTTACCACTGTAAAGATACCTTGCTTGTTCAGTTGTATATTTAGGCTTCTTGGATGATATTCCTTTTGGCAACTTTTTTCTTCTCACCAATTTACCTTTCTTATCTTTCTCTGTATATTTTCTTTGGGGTATAAACGAGGAAGATTCCTTTGGATTTGAAGGTTTTTTAGGTTCTTTTTCACTAAGAATCTTTTTATATTTTTCAGCATCTATTCTTTCACCAAAAGAACTACTAGGAAGTTCAAGTTTAGTTCGACTTAAACCATAATTAGCAAGCCAATCTCTTCCGACCTTTTCTAGTTCATTTATATCTTCAGAAATGTTATCTTGATTTATCCTTCCCTTCGGGTAGTTTGCTTGTTCACGTTTAGTTTCTTTAATCTTAGTTCTTTGAGAATATTCTGCTTTATCTGAACCTAATCTTAGTTTGTAATAAGATAATATGTTTTTATCAATAAGTTGCATATACGTTTTCATTAAATTTTCTATTTCTTCTTTTAGTCTTTCTTTACGCTCGATAAAATTTAAAATTTTATCTTGGTTTTTAAATGAATATTCATCTTCATCAGAAAAACCTTTATTTTCTTCCACGAAATTTACAATTAACTCTTTTAATTTTTCAGTTTCTTCTTTTATATCCTCTTCAATATTTTCCATTTCGGCATCTTGTTCAAAAACTCTTTTTACATCTTTTTTTTCTGAATTACCTGCAATACTATCAGAAATTCTATTTCTTATATTTACATAAAGTTTAAATTTATTTTCAACGTCTTCAAGACTTTTTATTTCAGCACTTAGTTTTTTTACTTGCTTTTTGTAATCTTCTTTAAATTCCTTTACTCTATCATTATACTTTTGTTCAGCGTTTTCATCAGAAACAAGTTTTCCTTCTCCTGACGATGTTTGTGTTCTTCTAAACGATTGAGGATTCTCTAGTTTTTTCCTGTATAAATTTCTTAATAAATTCATTTTTTCTTCCGGTAAAGATAGACTAGAAAAGGATACATCAGAATAATTCTCAAGTAACATATAATCTAAATCTTCTTGTAGTCTTCTAACACTTCTGTCTGATACCTTTAAACGAGGAACTTTACTTATTGTAGCCATAACATTTAATGCATTATACAAATACACAATTATTTCGAAATTAGATTCTAATGTATCTTTAGCCTCAGATAATATCTTACTACCTTGCAACCTAGTTTCTTCTTTAATATCATCTTCCAAAATCGCAATTCTAGAAATTAATTCTAAAACCAAAATTTTATTTTTTGAACTAAATAAAATAGATAATTCGGAATCTGCCATAGAATCTAATAAAGATTTAGTATTCGATGCCTTTAACTTTTTAATAATAGGCTCTAATTCTGTTAATCTAGAATCATATTTAAAATTAATATAATTATTGAATGCTTCTCTATTTGGGTTTTCAGTAGCATACTTATTTTTCTGTTTAATACCTAACTTTTTAAACAAACGATATAATTTTTTTTCATTGTTATCTCTATCTTTTTCAATTAATTCTTTAAATCGAATAGATAGAATACCGCCTCTTAAAAAATAATTATTTAAGTCTTCATACAAATTTCTCAGAAGTTTTTCTTTCTCTTCATCTAAAGAGTCTCCTTTCGTGAATAATATTTCTGTAAATAACCTTATTTGTTTTTCAAATTCAGATTCATCGTCCTTTTTTTTATTTTTTAAAATATCCATGAACGACATAATCTAACCCCCTTAAAACGGCACATTTTCTGAACGCATATTCTTTCTTTTAGGAGTTATCATAACATCAGGAATATTACTAGGTGCATCATCTGTTTTATTTTTTAACGTAGTGCTAGGGTCTACACCAACAACTGCATAATCTCTACTAATGTTGACATTACTCCTTTGTTCCGCACCTTCTTTAATTCTCGCTTGCTTTAATTCTCTCTCTAATTGTCTTACACTTTTTTCTTCACTCATTTAATTCACCTCTTGTTTTTTTATTTCTAGCCCTAAATTGTGCTAGTAATTCTGATTCGTTTTCTTCCGTTCTTTTAGCCGCTTCTTCATCTTGACCTGTGGAATTTTTAGTTGCTATTAATTCGTTTGCATGATATAACCTAACACTTTTTTCGTTGTGTGGATTTTGAGTCATTAGTTTTCCATCGGGCATCTTATGTGTTTCACCAAACCATTCTTTACCATCTTTAGTATAATGAGAAACACCTTGTTCCTTTGCCATTCCATCTAACTCAGGGTCTAAAAATTCTTTTTCATTTTCCTTTCTTCTAGAAGTTGAATCTTTAGGAGACTTGTATCCCCTACCTCGTAATCCTGTTCCTTTTGATTTACCCGTTCTTTTTACTATGTCAAACCAACTCATTCTAAATCACCTCATGGCCCTTCATATCTATATTTTGACATATCAAACTTAAAGTTGTCTTTTACCAACTTTTCTATAACGGGTAGTAATGCGTTTCTTATTTCTTTTTCACTAGGTTCAGTATAGGTAACGTGTTCATAGTCTGATGCTTTGTCTAATCTTTCAACTAAATCATTTGTTAATCCGCCTCTAAACATATCTTGTCTTACGTCTCCAAGTATGTCATCAATGGCATCTCTAATGTGTCTTTCAGGATTATGAGAGTTTCTTGCTTCATTTTCCATCTGTTCCCCGTAAGGCATTAAATCTTTTTTAATCGCTTCTTTCCAACTCATTTCTCATCACCTACTATTGGTAAATTCATTCCTACTTGCCACACTATTATATCTGAAAATAATCTTAATTTCATCCTACTCTTCTCTCCGTTCTCTTATCCACATTTTGATTACCTGCATCTTTAGGTAATCCCTTAAATCTTTTATCCGGCCCAGTATTCATACTAGGTTTGTTTCTAGTTTTTGGTGGCTCATCAGATTTTACTTTTTCAGGTTGACCTGCTTCTGCTAAACTAGGTTTAGTTCCCGCTTCCATCATTTGACCTAATTGACTAGCATCAATATCTGTTCCCGCGTAAGGGTCTGTCTTAAAATCATCATCACCACTTTGAGTTTTTCCTTGCTCATCACCCTCAACAGGTTTAGGTTTAGTATAAATAAATCTGCCATCATCATCCATTTCTACTTCAAATCCTAAATTCTTTATTTGACCTGCAATGTTAACTTCTATTTCTCTCTTTCGTAAAACTGCAATTTCATCTTCTTCTTCTGATGGGGGAAGTTTAAGTTCCCAATCACTAATACCAAATTGAGTTGTAACAAAAGGAAACACATAATTATTCCAAGTAGTTTGAGCCATTTCTACTGCTCGATTAGTAACAAGTATTTGCATACCTTCGTTATTTAGACCACCACTAGCAGAAGCGTCATTCATAAACACTTTACTAACTCCATAGAAACCTGAAATCCTATCTCGTAAGTCATCTTTAACAGAAATATAGTCCATTTCTTTTAGACTATCCATAAACTTAACCCACTCAACAGAACCCTTACCGCCCTCCGATTCAATTCCCATTACCGGAATAAAGTGAGGGTCTTGTTCCATCTTTTCTTTGACACCACGCCAAAACGATTTCATTGAATCCATATTTCTAGTTTGAACAGCCAATAATCCCTTCGGCATTCTTGCCTTAGTATATGATGAGTTTACATAATTATCCATTGCTATTAGTGTAGTAACATTATTCCACAATGTAATTATTGGAGACATACCATACAAACGAGATGGAGAATATTTACTGAAATGCACTACTTCTCCTTTGACAAAATACTGTTCTTCACCATTCACTCTATTTACATAATGAACAGGGTATAGTTCAGAACTACAAGTTTCACATAATTCAGTTTGATGTTGGTGTACTCTATCTCTATGCTTTAAACAAACAAATCCACCTTTGCCTCTTTCACCTAATTCATTTGAATAAATGTGCATAGTAACGGGGTCTCCTCTAAACACTTCCTTTATTCGGTGCATTCTAATTTTAGAATTATTATCTAAATAATATTCTTTTACAATAACTAAATATGCATCATCCATTATATTCAAATCGTCTTCTAATTCTTTTAATACGTCTATAAATAACTGTTCTGCTCCGTTAACATAACCATCTAAAAACTTCTTAGCATATTCTAATTGCTTGGGGTCGGGTTTCTTTAGGTTAGTAGAATTACATTCAGAACATTGTTTAACAGGAGATGCGTGTTCTTTTCCACAGTCTTGACATTTAACGACAAACTTCTCTTCCCAAGTATATCCTCTTCTAAATATTTCTTGTTTTAATTGAGTAATACAAGTTCTAACAATAGTTGACTGTTGCACTATATGGTAAATAATAGGACTAGTTAAAAGATATGAATTGTCTCTTTCTTGTATTCCTAAATTGTAAACTGTTCTATCAGCAGGTTTAGGGGTTGTGTTTCTGAATAAATTTGTAAAGGCAAATCTTCTTTTTTCTTCCGCCATTAAGCAATCACTCCTTCTAATTTATCCATCTCGAACATTTTACATCTATCGTGTAGTTTAGCAACAGTAGTAATATCTATTCCATCTTTAGAAAAGTCATAACCAACATGGTCTTTATGATTTTCATATTTCATTAATTGAAATAATTCAGTTCTTCTTTCTTTGTACCATTCTGCTTTTTTATAGGATTTTTTCATTCGTAATAACTCCAATAATATATCTGCATTAGCCCCTTTCATTTTAAAATGAGGCCGACATTTAGTTAATAATTCAACTACATCATCATGGGAATAAAAGTTCAATCTGTTAACAGGCCTCGTATCCTGTGGAGATTTTTGGTCTAAATGTAATCTACCACAACCTAATGATTTGTGCATTTCTAACATAAATGCCTTACCTCTTTCTCCGGTTGCAACAAGTCCTACTCTTGGATTGAATTTTTTATCCATAGTAATATAGCCATCAGAATCAATAAAGGCGGCAGTATAAGCATAAATATCCTTTTTAATGTCATCACTAAATTTATAGAAAGCACCATTAATATTAGTAACATTACAAGATATAGCCATTTTAGAAATTATACTTGGAGTAGTTTTATTGAATAGATTTTTAGGTAATCTTTCGTGTATCTGTCTAGCAGATATTCCCGACTCTTCACTAACTAATTTTGAAATATTATATTTAATAATCTCTTTTTTATCTATACTTTTCATATGTTTTTTAATCAATGCTTTAAAGGCTCTTTTAGATACTGACATTTCTTTAGATAAAATACAATATTCTTGATTATAATTTATAGCATTTCTATCTATTTTTGCTTCCCAATATTTACATAAAGTATCTACCATTTCTCTTCTTGTATTTTCATCATCTACATATGATAATTTAATTAATTGGTCTTCGTTACAAGTCATGTCTTGCACTTGAGGTTTATATTTACTTAACCAATAAATATTGTCAATACTTTTTTCTAAATGATTAGCGTATCCATCAATTAGATTATCAATTGATTTAGTCATAGCAGTTCTATCTTCCCCTTTCAAAGTCCTACGATATTTACGCATTTGTTTAATCATTTTTGGAATATCAGAACCTTCAACTTCATACTTTTTTAATTTATAATCTAGATGTTTCCTAGCATCGGTTAGAGACAAATTAAACTCTTCAGCAAATCTTTTTTCTAAGGTAGAATGGTCTTCTAAAGTATTATTTTTTAACCATTTATTTTTTTCAACCTTTATAGTAGATAAGACCGCTTCTTGTTCTGACTCTAACGCATTTATTTTACGTTTTTTATCAGCAAGTTCTTCAAACTGTTCGGGAGTTATATCTTTTTCTTCCGCCATACGCCCTTGCCTCCTAGAAGTTCAGTCCTAGCATACCGCCTAAAGAGTTATTCGTAGTTGTGGGAGCATTGAACAATCCCATATCATCTAACAACATAAATACATCTTGTGAATTTTGCGTGGCGGCATTGGCTAATGCCAAACTCATTACTAAGTCGTCGTGTGCGCCCACTCCTTCAAACTTTCCTGAATGAGTAATAGAAAACATTGATAATTCTTCTATCAACATATTAGTTAATTTCTTGCTAGAGTTATCTCCGTAGGGAAAGTTAAGTTTTCCATTTTCTATGTTCATTTGTAGGTTAAGAATTATTTCCTGTTTTCTCTTTCTTGTTGTGTTGAAATCAGTTACATTCAAATCTGAAACATTTCTTAACTCTTGAGTAAATGCCTTAGCAAAAGTATTTGTTTCGTATAGGATTTCTTCGGGTTCAAATATTTTACCTATCAATCTAATTTTATCTATATTTTCTCTAAACTCAACATTCTTGGCTCTATCCACATGAACAATTGTTTTATTCATATTTTCATCAACTTCTAAAACTGTGATTACATTGTAATCTCCATCAGTAGAAATAGCAGGGTCAACACCCACGTAATATTTGTATCCCTTGTCTTTTCTATGTCCCAATTTTAATACATATTCTTTATTTTTACATTTAGTTACAAACTCAGGATTGAAAAGTGCTGTTCCTGTGGAAATTGGAACACAAAGATATTCTCTTGTAAATTTTAGAGAACCTATTTCTGCTTTCCTACGCATGAGAGCATCGTAATTCCATCTCTCCGGCCAAAGAGGTTCATTTAAAGAATTAAGACAAGGGTATCTATTTACAGTATAAGCATCGTTCTCTTCGAGTTGAGAAAATATATCTGTATAGGTAAATGGAGTTCCAATCATTCTCAATTTAGAAGTGTGATGTAGTGTCGGTATCATATCTCCAAAAAACCAATCAGTAACTTTCTCTATACCAACTATACTGAACTCTTTCAAAGGGTCGTCAATAATAATTTCTTGAGGGTGAAGTCCTCTAATTTGAGAACCAACGGAACGTTCTAAAATTGCATTACCATTAGTCAATTGAATATTTCCAATAGCCCAACCCCTACTAGGTCTAAATTGTTTTAATGCGGGTAGGTTGAAATATCTATCTATTTCTCTCATATGAACTAAAGTCTGTTTTTGGTTAGAAGATATGTATAGCATTTGAAAAGGAGGTTCTTGAAATACTAAATTCCATACTACCCAACTGTGCATAAAGACAGATTTTCCGTGGTCTCGACTACAAATTATAACTGTTCTATCAGTAGTATTCATAGATTCTAACCATTCTTGCATATATTCAGGATACATCATACCTAAAACATTTTGAAAAAAATATGGAAAGGAAGTTTTAGATAATTCCATATCCATTTGAGTTACAAAATCTAATTCATTTAACTCCATATTAATTCTCCATTAACATAAAAGAAATTGCTTCTGATTCAGTTAAAGATTTTAATATATTCCAAGCCTTGTTCATAGAATTAGGATTCCAAACTAATATTTTATCCCCACCTATTCTTTTTCTTTCACTTTCAACTATTTCTATTGGTAGTCCTTGAGGTATTTCTTCATCGGTAGGATTTTTAATCCATCCTCTTCTTTCAAATACTGAAATCCAACCATTATCAGGTATAGTTTTATTATTTATACTAACTAGAATAGGTTTATCTTTAATCAATTGCATTCTTTTATCTATCAAATTAGAAGCAATTCTTTCTCCTCTATATGGAGTAGCAATAGTGCTTCCGGCTAAAACCACATAACTATTTTTTTCAGACCAACCCGAATAACCCGCAATTATATCTCCGTCAAACGCAATTAGATATTTTACATTATCAACAGAATATGGACTTAAAGTGGGGCGTGTTTTTCTAGGGTTTTTATTTTGAGAATATATTTTTTGCCAATTTTCTTCGCGAGATTCTCCCCATTGACTATTCCATAATTCTAACATTTCTGCTTCTGTATATATTTTACTAGGATATGTAATCATGGTATCACCTAAAGTTAGCCTTTAAGAAATATACACTTTCTTTGGGAACTCCATGTTTAATTCCTATTTCTCCAAAAGAATCTACTTCGTTAACAATAGAATTTATCTCATAAGCCGAAACATCTACATTATAATCACTCTTCATTATATTAATAGCGGCATTGACATGGTTAAAATTACTCAAACTAGAAGTGTTGTAATAAACAGGTTTACCAACCATCTTTCTTATGTTGTCGTGAGCCTCTAACATTTTTGCAACTACATCTTCTTTTTTATTTCTTAATGATTCAACAATATCTACAAACTCATAGATAGTAGAACTACGCCCGCCTTTTTTATCTGCTTGTTCTAGAGAACCTCGATTATTATATATCTCTTTAATAATATAATTTAAAGGATATATTTTATTTTGATTATATTTTTTAGACCATTCTTCAAGAGTTTTTCCTTTTGAATTAGGGAATTTACCCTCTGGGTTCTTTTTATTCTTTTCCGCCCATATATTATAATCATCCATTAAATTATTTTTAGTTAATATATTATGTAAAAGATTACCAAACTCTTCATTTACTCCTTCTTTAGTTATCTTATCCTTTCTATCTAAATCTGCTATTCGTATTACTAAATCTCTACCTTCTATAATTCTCTCAACTAAACTTCTAATATTTTGTATTTTACTTGGAGTGGAAATAAAGGTCAAATAGTCTGTCAATTCTTCGATATGTCTTGGTTCATATTTAGTATATCCTTTAGTTTTATCTTCGGACATCATATACGAAAATACTGATTCATTAGGATTATGACTTTCTATTATTTTAAATATTCTCTTTTCAAGCCCATCTACATCTAAACCAAAATTATCATCAAAAGGCAAATTTGTAGAATACATTGGAGTTATGAAAAAGTTACTAACCTCTATTAACAACTCATCCAGTTCTTTTTTTACATTTTTTAATTTACTATACTCATTTTCACTAGCAACATTACCTAGATTTTCTATTACAGGTCTAATTAATTCACTAGTCTGCGTTGGGTCTCCGCCTATCCCCCTGTATGGTTTTGTTCCTGTTTTAGAAGGTGCTACACTTTTGAAATCATCAGGCTCAAACAATTTAGAAAAGACTTTCAAGAAACCTATAATATATTTGATATTTTTATCAGACCCCTTTCCTTTACCTTGCACTAATTTAGACATAGTTGTTTTTGTTAGCGGAAGGAAGTATTCGCCATCTTCTTTTACATCAGATGCTAACTTTTTAAGTTGTTTTATGTATGTAATAATCTCATAATCTATATTAGTATTCATAGCGGCTTCATATTTTTCACCTTCTATTAATAATAATTTTTCTAATCTTTCTACTTCTGTTTCAAAAACAGGAGTAGGTTCTTTAAACGCATTATTATTATATTCTACATAATAAATAGGGTCAACTTCAATTTTTTCTATTCCATCTAATACTCTTCCTAAAATTATTAATTGTTGTTGGTCTATCTTACCCTTACCTTGACTAGAAGAAACCTCTTCTGTTACACCTGTCATTTCATCGTCTTTTCCATAAGTATTTACTGTTATACTTTCACCATCAGATTCATTTTCAAATTCTTTCTTTGCTTGAATTAACAAACCGTTTTCATCTAAAATTTCATTAAAAAGAGCAACGTGTTTGTTGGCTTTCTTATGTGATTCTACTTGCATAGGTTTGAAAACACGAATATAATTCAATTCACCATTAGCAATTTCATTTGAATAAGATTTTAAATCTTTAATAGTGTCTTTCAAATCTCCTTGAATTCCTGTAATTCCTTCTATTGCAGAAATAAAATCTAAATATGCTTTCTCAAAATTTTCATATTCACCGTGTTTCTCTTTCCAAAAAGCATAAACATTTTTTCTATTTTGTAGTTGTTTAAAATCCAAATCTCCGAAAATATCTACTTTATCAATATTAATAGTAAAACGGCCTCCTTTTTTTTCATTTGAATAGTGTCTTAATATCTCTCTAATTGGCCGTAGAGTTGATTTTTCATTAGCATTTAGATTTTCAATTGTAATTAAATAATTGTCTATCTGTGTTTGTGTTAAAGTTCCGCTACTTAATGAAGCAGTCTTTACATCCAATTTATTTTTATTTGTAAATACATTTCTATATGTAAGTTTCCTACCTGCATAATCTTCAAACTTTCCAAGCATTTCATTTACATCTTTACTTTCATCAGTATATTCTTTTCTATCCCGAAGAGTGGTAGTAGTTTCTAGACCTTTATCAGAAGAATATCTTCGAATAACTTCGGTAAACATTTCTTCTATTTTATCCTCATAGTTTTCAATTCTATTACTTCTTTGCCCTAAACCTATGATACCATATTGTAAAGGAAGTGCTTTGGTTCTCATCATATTTTTTAGTCCCTTGACATTCCTATTAGAAAAATCCACTCCATCTTCTTTAATTGTTTTTTTAATATACTCTCTTAACTCATTGTCTTTTTTAACTAATTTATGTAATCTACTTTTATCACTATAAATATCTGTTAGTATTTCTGATAATACTATTTTTTGTTCGCTTCTAGGTAAAGAAGGATTTTGTTCCTTTATTATTTTTTTAATTTCAGGGACAATACTTTTGACCCCTTTTTCATGTTTAACAGCATCTTCAAAAAGCCGTTGTTTTTCATTTTCATTTTTAATGTATTTCATTGAAACACCCCCTTTTCTTTAAGCCATGTCAATGGCTCGAAACGAACCCCTTTTGTTCCGACAGTAGTTTTACTTCTAAGAGTATTTTCTTCTAACGTTTGAATTATAGATTCCTGTATTTCTTTCAATAATGTTTTTCTCATATCGTTATATCTAAGTAAAACTTGTCTTCTAAAGTCTCTAAGAGGGGCTTCTGCATTTTCATCTGCATCTATTTTTTCATTTTTATTTTTATCTATCTTTTTGTATGAATCTTTCAAAACCTTATTACCGTTTAGGTTACTATCTAACCCCTTACAAAACTTTGCAAATTTATCAAATAACGTAGTAAAAACATATTCGTTAACTTCAATGTCAGGAGTAGTCCCTGCTTCTTCTTCGCCAAGTTCTTGTTTTATTTTTGTAAGGAGTTGTTTAGGTTTAGATGCTATACCTTTTCTTGGGCTATAAACATCCCCACTCAATACCATACTTTCTAAAATAGATTTTATATTTCTATGCATTTCCTTCGGTAAAAACTCTTCAAGAACTTCCTCAACATCCTCAAAATAAATTGCGTTTATGGTATTCGGTAGAGGTAAATCTTCATCATTTTCCAATGCTATATAATACAAAATTGCATTCCTCAAACCTTCTGAAATTGTAACTGCACCGGAAAGAGACTTTTCTATTTCAGGTAATAAATCAAGAAGTCTAGATTTAATATCTTGAGTATCTTCATTATCTCTATTCGAGGGTTTTATTATTTTATACCATTCTATATTTGAAACAGAACCTTTTGATTTTATTCTTTCATATTCATTTATTAAGAAATCTATAATATCATCATCCATATCAACATAAGACCTTATTCTATCCTTATCATTTAGTGATGCTAGTGTTTTTAATTTTTCTAAAACAACATTTGTTTTTACAGAAGTAGTTTCCTTTTTCAATATAGAATCAAGCACCGATTCTAATTCTTTACTATTTTTATTATCAAAGAATATTTCGAATATTCTAAAAATAGAATCATAATTTCCTACTTGCAACCTAAACCATTTGTCTGTTCCCTTTAGAAATCTCAGTTGTTCTAGTTTCTTTTTTGATTTTGCATCCGAACGCATAACTTCGTAAAAATATCCAATTAATATTTCTTCACTTATTTTTTGAACTCTACTAACAGTCTTTGGTTTAGCAATGGTTTTCCTATCGCCCGCAATAATTTGAGATTTTTGAGGTTTTCTTTTAAAATCAACATAAGATTGTAGTTGAAGCACCTTAGCAATAGGGGTGCGATTGATACTTATTTTTCTTCCTGTTTTTATATTTTCTATCATATCTAAATCTAATATTTTATCTTCGTTAGATAAAGAATAACCCTTATCTAAAACAACACCACCTGCAAATGGAAGTATTTGTTCTCTAGTTACATATTCAGGAAACCCTGTAAAACCAAAAGCAAGTTTTCCTAAAGAGACCTCTTCTTCCAAATATTTACGAGAATTGGGGTCTTCGTCTTTTCTAGCCCTTTCTTTAGCCTTTCCTTTAGATTTTTCTGAACCTACTCGACCTACACCACCTCGTCTTACTAATTTAGTAGATAATATAGAAGTTATATCTTTACCGTTCATCATCATCTTTCCATCATCATTTTGAACAACGGGTATAACGGGTTTTAATTTCAATCCACTATCAGCAATAATTTCATCAATTTCTTCGCTATCAACAGGTAAAACAATAATAGTTCCTTTCTCTATTTTATATCCTACAACTTCAGGTTTTGAAAATGCTTCTGCATTGAGTAGTTTTTGTCTTGCGGATTTGTTGTCTTTTAAGAGGGAAGAAAAATTATCTAACCTTTGAGAAACCCCACTTTCACCAACTTCTTTTTTAGTTTCGACTAATTCTTTTTGATTTTGAAATGCTTTATCACTAAAACTAATCTCCCCATTTAGATATTGAACCATCTTATCGTATTCTTCATCTTCATAGAGTTTTTTGATTATTTTATTATTTTCTGTAATATTACCCTCTTTGTCTATACTTTTTATGATTGTTTCAATTTTAGAAAGTTTGTTCATAAAAGGACTAAGTTTACTTTTGTTTTCATAGACATTTTTAATGTTAAAAGGTTCTTCATTGAAATAATCCCCTCTAGGAATATTTCTATAATTTCTATCGTAACCCTCTCTTAATCTATCTCCCAATCTAGTAACTGCTTCCAATATTTTTGGGACTGACATGGTTTTTTTATTCACAAAATCCACAACCCCTTCTTCTAACTTATCATCACTAAGAGAAAGTAATGCTCTAGCAACATTCCTCATATCATCAGAAAGTTGTTTTTTTCTAGGTGCTTTTAGAATATTTTGCCAACTCATTGTAACTTACTCTCCATCTTACTTCTAACATCTAGCCAAACTTCGGGATGGTTTTGTGCTAACACTTCTTTGATAATTTGCATCTGATGAACAATAATTGTATCTTGTCTCTTGTGAACTAACTTACCTTTGAACTCCATCAAGTATCTCAAACTCTCACGGACTTCCTTTGCTAACTTAGTTAATGAATCTATATGTTTTGGGTCTAACTCATCTGATTGAAAAAGTAAATCTAATTTAGTATCTAGTCTAGAAATGTTAGCACTCAAAGTATCTACTTCATTTATCTCCCGCATTGCTATCATGTTTGCGGCTGATTGTTGAACTAAAGGTTGAACGTGATTTTTCATATGGCGAACTACTTGGTCGGCTGTGCAGTTTAACATTGACCCCACTTCTTCGGGAGTAATTACAGAATCGTGTATTTGTAGTTCGATTGCACTTCTATGTTCACTAGTGCAAACATTACATCTTGGATTAGAAGAATTAACATATCCTTCCATGTGATTTCTTTGGTGTCTTGAAGCAGTGCCACTAGGCCAATCCATTTGAATATCTAATTCATCAGCAGTAATTATCATGTTATCTAATTCATCTTCTAGGCTCTGCCTATTATCTAAATTACAAAAAACACAACGCTTTCTAGTTACCAATTAATCACCTTTTTTGCATATCTAATACTTCTTTGATTTGTTCGTCAATTTCTTTTTCTCTTTTTTCTAAATCTCTTAACATGGGTGAAATCATAACCTTTGCAGTTTGCCTAGCGTATTTTTCATCAAGACCTGCATCTATCATACCCTTTACAGCAGGTTCAATATTTTCATATAGGTCTTCTCTTGCCCTTTCCATCATACCTTTAATTTTTAGTAATTGTTCATAAACAACTAATTCATAGTTATCTTCATTTTTTATAATATCAAACCAACTCATCTTAATACTCTCCCCTCATTTATAGTAATTTTTTCAATGCTTCTTGCATTTTTAGATAACCGATGTTTTCTAAATCACCAAAGGAAGTTGCCGCAAATTCATTATCTTCAATCATAGACTTAACATGAACTTTATCTATTGGAGGCAAGTCCTTTAGATTTTCTTCATACATAGTGCCTAAACTATTTGAACTCAATACTTCTTCTCTACTTCCATAAAACGGTATTAATGCCTCAATAACTTGTTCGGTCAAATCTTCTTTTAATATTTCTTTCCAACTCATCTTAATACTCTCCACAATAAGGACACATAGCCCCTGAGCAATTATCTTCTAAAATTTTTAAATTACAACATTCTAACATTCTGCCACCTTCAATACATCAGTCCAACTTTTAACGGGTTGATTGTAACTAGTTTTCTTTTCTTCTGAAAAGTTTGTAATTCTAAGAGTGTTATCTTCTCTTCCAGTTTTAGGCCATTCATATCTCATATTCTTACTATCCATTATTATTGCGGCCGCTTGATTTATGATTCCCCTACTTATTCTGAAATAGCCTCTATTTACAGTAAGATTTTCGGGTATTCCTAATGTTGTTCTAACTTTATCTCTAAAGTCTTTATTATTAGGTATTTTAAACTCTGTATCTAATATTAATTTTCTAACTTCTTTATGGTTAAAATTACCATTTTTATTAGCCATGTTCGGTTGAGTGTATCGTTCTATTATTCTCCCTATACTTTTAATTGTTAAGACTTTTTCAGGCCACCCCTTTTCACCCCTTTTTCCTAATACAATAGGATTTTCTTTAGTAGTTCCCATAGGTTCTTCTAATTCTTCTATCGCTTGTTCTACAATTTCATGTAAACTTTTAGTATTTGCAATTTTAACTTCTCCACCTCTACCATAAATTACTTGCCAAAATGGAGGGGTTGCTGTTTCCCTTTCACCATACCAAGTATTAGGGCAAGCGGGCATAGGTGCTAATTCAGGCAACCCTTTTTCTCTACGCTTCGTATTCTTGAACTCTCTCTTTTCTTCATAGTTGTCGGTGCGGTAATGTCCGTGTATTTCTTCTTCATTAACAACGTTACCGCTTGTAGAATCTATTTCTTTGTCAGTAAATAAAATATTTCTAGGGTTATTATCATGGGCGGGGTCTGAATATTCATCCATCAATTGTTTAAGTTTAGTTAACTCATCAATTTCAGATATTTCTATTTCACCACCATCAATAATATTTCTAATCAATGCATCTATTTCTACTCCGCCTTCACCCCGATTGTTAGGTGTTGGATTTCCCATCAACCTACCCGTTACTCCTTGTTTCAAAAACATCTGAAACAAATTAATTTCATTAACCATAAATACATCATCACCGCTAACTCCCTTTAATGCAGAAGCCCATTCAGAATAGAGTTTTTCTAATCCTTCTAAATCAGGATTTCCTTCTAATACAGTGCCGGAAGGAGTTTTAATTGAAACACTATTTGTCTTTCCTAACTTTTCTTCTTTTGCCACGTTTTTTACCTCCTTTTGATGAAATTGATTTATTGTTAAATAAAGACGAAGTTCCACTATTACTAGTAGTAACCGCCCCTGCCATCCGTAGTATAGTAAACCATTTACTGTTAGGGATAGTTGCCACTTGTCTAAGCGCAAGACTAATTGGACTATGAATGTTTCACTTAGAACTCTTATTTTCATTCTGTCTATCAAACATTTCTATTTGTTTGTTAATAATCCAGTGCCAAAAATTAGCAGACATATTCCAAAAATATCTCTCTAAGAAATTCAAGAGCCTTTTCTCCACTTCTTATTTTTCTTTTCTTTAGTCTTACTAGGACTCCACTTTACTTTATCAGACCAATATGCGGCAGACATTTTACCACGTTTAATATTCTTAGCGTGTCTAGATTTGAAGGCTTTTCTTTGACCTGCTGTTTGATTTGTTTTTACTCCCTTTTGACCGAATCTAATAGTCTTAACTTTATCTCCATCTTTTACAACAACAATGTGAGATTTAGTTCTGTGCTTAATTCTCTTAGGTTTACTAAAGCCGCTAACACCTGCTCTTTTCAATGCAGGGTGTTTGCCCTTCTTTTTTAGAACTTCAAACCAAGTCATTTATTCCCCGCCTTTTTCTTAGCACATTCTAAACAAATAGGGACACCGCTTTCTGAAACAGTCAGGAATCTTCTAGACTTAGTTTTAGTACACCAACCACATTTATTTCTAGGCATATTGCTAACAATTCTTCGTCTAGTATTTCTTCTGTCAAAATTAGGATTACCTACTCTAACCTCTCCTTCTTTGGCTTTACTACTACCTGCTCTAGTATCTCTTTCACGAACTAATTTTTTTGTTCTTTTCTTTTTTGGTAAATCTATTCCTCTACCAATTGGCCTTGTGTTTCCTTCGGGTGCTTGGCCTCTTTCTTCAATTGCCTTTACTCTTTTTGCTTCGGGCATTTTTTCTCCACCCATAATATCGGGGGGTCTGTCTTTAGGTTTACCACGCCTTCTTTTAACAATGTCAAACCAAGTCATTTTATTCCCTCTATGTTAAAATCGAAATCATCTATTTCTGATAAAGTTCCTAAATCTATATTCAATTTACCTAAGTTAATTTCTATTTGCAATAGGAGTTCTCTTATTGCATCATGGTCGTACCTATTGTCATCGGTTTTAGGCGTATTATGCAAAGCCCTTCTTGTAAAGTCAATACCTTCAATTAAATTATTTAAGTTGCTCATCATTTCTTTCATAGCATCTGCATCTATTTTTTGTTTTAAGACAATTTCCCAACTCATACTAATCACTTCTGTGAGAACTTCTTTCCGGTGGGAACGTGTTGTTTCCCCTTTTTAGTTCCTTTCCTTTTTTACCACCTAAAAATTTAGGAAACGCTCCTGTTCTTTTAATTCCTTTTTTCTCTCTTTCCCTTCTAGTGCAACGTCCACACAACTCTATTCCTTTTGACGATGCAGAAGGAGTAAGTTTAGTATTGCATACAGGATTAACACAAACCTTTCTAGGTTTAGCGTTAACAGTTGTTGCCTTAATTGTGTCAAACCAAGTCATCACAAACCTCTCCATTTTCTTTCTGCTTCGGACATTGGCCTATACGATTTAGCCCGCATTTCTATTAATTTGTTTAATTGTTCATCATCTTTTTTATTCCACTTAGTTCCTAAATCTCTATGGTCTATTCCTAATTCATCATGAATAGTATATTTTGTTATATCTTTAGGAGCAATACCTCTACCTATGAGTTGCTGAATTACCTGCATTATTTTTTCTTCCCCTTGCATTGGAATATCAGTACGCCTTAATCCATTTTTCCATCTATTAGTATTTTCTCCTTCAGTTTTTTGCGGCATTAGACCAATGATACCTTCTATTGCTTCGGGTGTAACTCCATGAATCACATTTAACGTTCTAAGGAATGAGTCTAATTCATCGGGTAAGTGCCACCCATATTCATAAGCCATATCAATAAACTCTTCACCTGATTGATGATAACGCTTATATTGCTCTAAATCATAGTTTGCATTTATTTGAATATCCTTTTGTTCGTTTACAGCATCCTTAAATTTAGTTATTTGTGTTTCATACTGGTCTTTAAACTCTTCAATTTTATTATTCCAAGCCTCAACTTGTTTTCTAAATCTCCATCTATCAGAAGTAGAATAAGCCTGTTCTAATTTACTTTTTCTAGCATCTCTTTTAGCAGTAAGTTCGGCAAGTGCCTTCTTGTATTTTATATCCATATCTTTTATAGTGTTAATTAATTCTGTTTCCTTCTTCTTTCCTTCTTCTGCCCTTCGCTCTATTTCGGGCAAATCTAATTCTGCATTATTTGATATTATTTTTAAAAAATCTTCTCTAGATTTCTTTTCTCTACCTTTCTCATTCATGCTGACATATTCATAATATTTCAATATGGCAAACCAACTCATTTTATTACCAAACCTGTGGGTACTGAAATGTTTTACCTAATGAAAACTGAAAAATGGGCTGGAATTTATTTACCACTAGCGCGAATTTTATTTTTAAGTAGTGTCCATAACCAGAATAAGAATAGTAATTTAACATTTTTTAACACCTAAAAAAGTTTTTTTTGTTTTGAATTAGGTTTAATTTCTTTAGCACTAGCAGGTTTAATAGGTTTAGGCTTACGATTAAAATTAAGGTGCTGAATAGGTTTACCCTTCTCATCTACTGCAACAGAAGCACCGTCAGTTAATTCTTTAGGTAATTTTGTTTGTTTTGTATTCTTTTTATTCATTGGATTTTTATTATTATTTTCGTCCTTTATTATACTAAACCAAATAGGGTCAGCAGACGACATGGTGTCGCCTAGAGTGCTGATGTTAATTAATTTAGTGATAGTAAATAAAAAAAATAAAAAAAAATTTGAATGCAAAGCATATGGTTGGAGATATTATTTGGTTATCCAACCATATGGAGGGGTAGCGTCTTACACTATACAATAGAGTTTACTCTTCATCATCAAACATTAACGGTATCCCTCCTGATGTGGTAGCGCATCTATACTGATGCTACCATATGGTTGGGGGGGATACTCCCGTGTGGTAGACTTAAATTATTTATTTAATCTTCATCATCGAACATTAGTATCCCTCCCGAATAACCCCGTGTGGTAGCACAATTATTCATTGATGCTACCATATGGTTGTAACTTTGTGTTACACTAACCCCGAAGGGCTACTATTCCTAAGCGAAATAGTAGTTTTTCGTGTTAATCTTGATGCTCTCCTCTACGAATAGCCCTCAATGTTCTCTTAGCCTGTCTATGAGTATGCGCCCTCATTTTCTTGGATATTTGCCAACCTGCGCCAACCATGTAGCCACCATGATTCTTAATCAAAGGCATATGGTTGTGGTTGATAATCATAGAATCATATAACTCACCAACTTTTTCAAAAAATGCTTGATGAGCATTGAGGCTTTGCATTAGTTCGGGTGGTGCGCCATCCCAAATCTGACTTCTCCTACTTGAAGAAATACCCAATTCTTTCATAATTCCTCTTGATAATCGCGTTAATCTATTTCTGTTTTTAAAATCATCATCATCATTTGCTTGTAAGGATTTCATAAGAAGGACTGATAATAAAGAAAGCATATTATCAATACCACTTCCACCATAATCGTCTTCTGCCTCTTGACTAACTAAGAGTTGTTTATCGGCATTAGTGTAAACGTAAGGGTAGTTATCACTATTACTTCCCACTACCCAACCGCCGTTATGTATTTTGCTCAGTATTACTTCTGCTGTCATCTGTTCATTCATCGTCATCATATCCTATGCTTGTTTGCATACTATTAGCAGTTTTTCGGTATATATAAGGTAAATATAACACAAAGTTACTTACCATATGGTTGTGTTTAACTTTGTGTTAACTAAGACCCCGTAGGGTGCTAGGTTATCAGACGACTTTATAATCGCCCGAAATAACCTTTTTTCGTATTTCTTTAATTGAATCTTCTCCTGAGAATTGAAGAAGATAATAATTAGTTGTTTGACTGTACATATCCCAATAAGGATTATATAAAGTCAAAAGTGCATCTCTTCGGATACTTGCAATTCTTGAACCGTATGAATAGAAATGAATTCCCTCATTATCAAAAACTTTATATTGATTTTTTGCATTGTTTCCGTTTTTTGTTTTCATTGGCAAAAATCTCATTTAACTCAACCTCTTAACTCTACCATTCTTAATGAGAATGCTAATAATTCCGGCCATCTCTTTTTGAGTATAATATTCAAGTTTGTGATTCTTTTGAATACTACTTAAGGTCATTTCATCGTTTTTCGTTTTTCCTACTAGCATTCCTTTCAATGCTTTGGGCCTATCTGACATACTACTAGTGGTTTTTAAGAATACATAAGGTATATCACAAAGTTCCCTACCATATGGTACGAGCATCGGATAACTTTGTGTTCTCCGTTGAGTGAAGTACCCCGATGTACTTCCGTACAAAGGGCTACCACACTTTTTCGATTTTATTCGTCGTCGTCGAACATCATTCCACCTCAATTTCATTTATTTTGAAGAATTTTACAGTTATCAGATTCTTGATATGATTAAATCTATCATATCCACTACCTCTTCTAGTTTTGAATCCACCTAGACCCATAATTTCATTCATCATTTTATTTGTCATTCTTGTTTGTATATCATCGATTACTAGATTTGCTTTTTCTTCTGAAGAATACAATTTCTCTAATGCAACTTCAGTTTTCCAACTTCTAACTTCTTTAGTGACTTCAATATATGCTGGATACTCACAGTCTTCTATATCATCACTAAATTCAATCGGTTTTATTTCATATACTAGTTTTAAGTCTCTACTACTTCTCATACTATATACCTTAGTTTAGAATACATAAGGTAATCACAAAGTTCCTTACCATATGGTTGGAAATACTTTGTGCTTTCGAACCCTATATGTTAAATTCTTAACACTCAATAGGGCTTCAAGGATAACTCGTTTCCATGTATAACCGTTTGACATATTGGTAGATGATTGGATTACTAACCGAAAAGACTCTAATCTAGAATAGCCTACATAGTTTTCATTTCACAATATCGAATCCTCAGTTCTAAGTTATACACTCGGATGTGTGCCTTAAGGTCACTTTTCCTGTGAGAGTATAATTATCTCTATCCGCCCTATTGGTGTTGTTCGTTTCGCGTTGAACTTACGCTTGGGAATTTTACATTTCGTTATATGCGTTAAGATAGTTCTTAATCATGTTCAAAACTTTACCTGATAGTTGGCTCATTTCTGCAATGTCATCGCCTCTAATTTTGAAAGACTTCAGAACCATTCGAGGTTGTCCGTCTACTTTAGTTTCGGTAAAATCTAACTCATAAGGATAACTTAAGTTTAGTATCTGTTCGGGCGTTGTTGTTTGCTGTATTGTATTGGTTGACATACTCTAAGGAGTCAAAAATCATATGTAAGGTATGTCCGACAAAGTGTCCAACCATATGGTTCGTTACTTTGTCAACGTTAACCTCACATACTAATTTGTGGGTATAGTAGTGTGTCAAGGGTAAGACCCTAATCAAACGGAAGTGAATAAAATGGCTAAAATGGAAATGAATGAAATAAAAGATAAAATTAACGCATATATAGCGACAGGAGCAAACCCATCATGGTTTGCTGATGCATGGGAGGCTAATTTGGCTAACCTTGAAAGTGAGGCAGTGAGTGAATCTCAATTCACAACAGCAGTTACAGGACTTTGCCGTTCTCTAACATCTGCAAACCCACTTATGCAAAGACGTAGGGCTTCATTAAGCACTGCAAGGCAAGAAAGAGTGAATGCTCACGCTCAATTCTTAATTGATATTGAGACTGCATTCAATGCTATACCTGATGGTGAAACATTAGTATTAGCGAAAACTTCGAAGGTTCGACCTACCGGAGTTTATGTTGACGGAGCGGATTTCGCATCTGTTTTCGCAACAAAAATCGAGAGTGCCGCTAAAGCACTTGACAAGGAGGACAACTGATTAGGTAGTTGTCCTCCCCTTGACACACCTACTTTAATTCTGAGTAAAATTAATACTTTTATTCAGATTTAGAGTATTAGGGTCAGGATGTACAAAGTAATCCAACCATATGGTATGTTAAAATATACTAGTCAGAATATAGGTACATCGGACGTAATTATGCCTTTATATATGAATCTGAGGGTATAGGGGTATATCATGGGAATCAAGGTCATTTGACCGAGAGTTCCTAATACTACATATAATCACATAACAGAAGTAGTTATAACATTTTACTACCTAAACAGTAAGTAAATTTAACGTAGTAATCCTAACTTCCTATATAGTATAGTATAACATACTAATATTGTATAGTATAAGATATAATATAATAGATATAGTAATCATGCTTGAGACATCGTAGTGATTCTCGTTGTTTCTTACTGTTTCTTATCTCATATGAGAATGAGAAACGTGAGAAAAGTGGGAAATTAGAATAATTTTAGATATAATTATTATTATTCTCATATTATCATAATTATATTATACTACTACTCTCTCTCTCTCTCTCTCTCTCTCTCTCT
>TARA_R110002049_G_scaffold154032_1_pt1 | contig 22212 bp, 12 predicted proteins | sample TARA_R110002049 | Tara Oceans TARA_R110002049 (sample SAMEA4396941) | marine metagenome | biome: Polar Biome; feature: [SRF] surface water layer (ENVO:00010504); material: water (ENVO:00002006), including particulate matter (ENVO:01000060) such as... | depth 5 m
AGTGATTAAATACGTAAAATAATATTTCAGGATACAATATACTATTGTTCTTTTTTTTGGTACCTTAATTGCAATAAGTGCGTAATGTGTATTATAGGGTATATTTAATGGCTAAGAAAAAAGACAAATCATTTAAAGGCGGCAAAGCCAGCGCGGTTTCTGCCAACGTTGGTTCAGGTAATGGTGGTCTTCCCGAATATAAGGATCACATATTAGTTAATGCAACTGACCAAGATAAGCCAATCAAAATTTGGCTCACAGAAAACACAGAAAAAAATGATTCAAGTAGAACATATGCTTTGATACATGGGGCATTCAGTAAAAAGCATTTCGTGAGATCAGACAGAAATCTACCGAAAGAGATGCAAAAACAAATAGCTTGCACATTCATTAAGTGGTTACAGAATAAAACTTACTCCTCGCATACCTTAAAGCAAAGTGTTTCAGATTTAGATCAATTTCTACGCTTTTGCGAGAGCCTTAATGTAAAGAGTTATAAAGATATAGTTAAAGAGGATTTATATGGTTTTAATGCGTTCATTAAATCCAAGATAAGTGCCAAAGCTTTGCGAGAAATTTTGGAACACCTATGGGAAGGGTTACAAATACACCATTTGAGGGGGGTTGCTTTTATTACGACACATAAACCCGAAAAACAAGAATCCGAAATACTAAAATCCGACGAGGCGATGGATAAGCTTTTCGAAGAAAAAGACTATTCAGATCTAGTTTTAATGCAGTTGACAGCTCTTGTGTCATTTCATGTCGATCGGATTTTGCGTCGATACGAAGATTACAAAAATGTCAATAAAGCGGATTTGAAAAATGATGGTGTTCTTTTTTTTAAACGAACGCAGGGTCAAAACAAATATAATACTACAGGAATACCTTTTGAAGATAAGCTCAAAGCTATTTATGAGAATGACGAGCAAGAGGCTATAAACGTCATCTATAAAAACATGTTACTTGCAGCGAAGTCTAAAAAAGAAGGGTTGAATGATTTCTACGCAACCGTCGAGATAGCTGATTGGTTGACCCACCACAGCGATAAAAATTTCCCGATAGCAGAGCGCTATAGAAAATTCTTCATAAATGAATACAACATCTCGCCCGTTTCCAAACATGTAATATATAGCACGTTTTTAACCGAAAAAAACAACATTGTTCGATGCGTCCTTGAGACCTATTTAATGTTGCAAACAGGCGTAAACTACGAAGTCATATCCAGCTTAAAAAGATCGTATCGGGGCGTTAATTGGTCGGAAAGATACGACTTATTTCTCGGCGCTAACGAAGACACTAAAGCCGAGAAACAAGTTCTTCGCGTGAGCGGAACGAAAGCAAAGGGTAGGCATGGCACAAAGGAGATTTCCATAAGGGTTCCGGTTGAAAGTCATATTTATAGGGTGCTTAAACTCACCGAAGAAATCTTTTCAGAGCCAAATTCAGATCTCTTTTTTCCAAAAACTAGCCTTTCTTACTATAATAGGTCGCTATGCTTTCTAGCCCGTAACCCCATAATCGATGACGGCAACGAACTCAAGGCTCTTCAATCGAGCAGAATTCGCAAGACTTTTGCCGGAGTGAAACTGACAGAATCAATCGAAAAATCCAAATCTATTGGGGACTTGACTCAAATACTCAGGGACGCGATGGATCACGAAAATTTCGATACCACCCTGTTCTCATATATTCTAAAAACTGGCGTATTCAATTACGTTTATAGCCATGCCGTTGCTGCATTAACCACAAAGATGATCGAAGATTGTTTGGATTTCAAGGGTAAAATTATTGCCACAGACAAATCTGAATCGTCAGAAAATGCCGATTCTACGCCCGTGTTTTTATGCGAATGTTCAGATAATACCGCTCCGACTCATGGCGTACCTATCAATAAACGATGCACCACTTATGATCTTTGTTTAGGCTGTGAGCGGAGTCAGGTTTATTCAGAGCACATTCCTAGAATTTGTTTTCGGATTATGCAGTACGACAATATCCCATCGCCAGCTAGTGACCTCATAGCGGATCGCAAGGCGATTGCCTTTGATACATTAGATCGTTTTCGACATGAACACCCTGATGGTGAGCAGCTCCTAGAATCGAGTTATGCCATTGCCAGCGATGCGATGATCAACGATAAACCCCTTCTTCCTGCCATATTGTGAGGCAAAAAATGAACATTGAGACAATTGATGTCATCGAGATTCAAGACGAGGCTGTATTGCCTTCTGAATCAGGGCGTAAGCAGTGGGAAATACTGCAAGCGTTGATCGAAAAATACAACAAGAAGGACATTAGCAAAATTACAAGCTCAGGATTTATGGAAGATACTTGGGCTTATAATGATACAAGAACGATTAACTGGCGCAAGTATTTGCCATCTGAAGACTATTTGCCGATGGAAATCTTTCTGAAAATATTTTTGATTCACTCGATTCAAATCTGGCAAGTGGATATCCAAACTGTTGTTAGTCGGTCAGTAGCATTTCTGATTAATGTTGTGCCTCATCTTGCGGGTATGTCCAAACCCATATTGATTGCCAAGAGCAACCAACCTTGGATGCGCCTTGATTCCTTAACTGTTGATGACATATCTTTCCTTCTGCAATCACTTTTTATTAAAGAAGGCGGATTAACTATCAGTCACTTCATCAATGATGTAGAAAGAGGTAATTCATTCCCCGATCTAGAATGTTTTTGTAAAAAACTCCTCACCCCATGGACTTTTGATAACATCTACAGAGAAAAGTGGGTCGACAATTTAAAAGCCACATTAGACATTGAAGTCAAAGAGAAAAAACCTTATAGCGCACTCCACGATGACGTCGTTTCTGGTCTGGTGAATGCTGCAATCCCTTATTTGGAAGGAATTTCAACAAGTCTCGACCCTGATGATTTGTTCGAGAAAAAGCGCATTGGTAATAAAACCTTGTTGGATTTGATGAGAACGATCAAAAAAGAAAAGTTGTCTTCAAAAGGAAAAAGTTTGTTTGCTGTCACTAGCTTTTTATCAAAAAACAAAAAAATCCAAAATCTATTTAAAGAGCATGAGGATTATTTTACTCAAACAGATTTCTCACCCGAGTCTTATAGGCTGACAAAAGGAGGGCCAAGCATATACTTCGGTCGTATTAGTCAGGATTGGTGGCAGACCTTTTTTGTCAACGCTAGGAATGCGGCCATGTGGATCGTTCTGTTAACCACTGGGTTGAGAAATACGGATTTACGGAATCTAAAAGCCGAAAACTTACTCTATTCTGACAAATATGAAGTTTGGTTTCTCAAGTCCACCCTAAAAAAGACCAAGTCTATCAACTATATTCCCATCGGTGAACCCACCGTCAAGGCCATCAAGCTTTTGAAATGGTTTGGGCTGGACAGCCCCTGCGATGAGCTGATTCAAACAGACCCCTTTATCGTTGATGAATCAAAAAAATCATCTAAAAAGTTGTACAAAGGGGATTCTATAAATAGATATTTAAAAGATTTTGCTACTCGACATGGTATCACACTTGACACGGTTTCAGACGACGATGACGAGGGGACTTGTCATTGTGTTCGAGCAACGCTTGGGGCGTACATAGGCAGGACCAGCATAATGGCCAATCTGATTCTGAAAGTTCTTTTCGGTCATACAAATTACCTCATGCCTGATCAGTATGTCCGTCATAATCCGTACGTTCAAAAGTTTCGAGCGGAACAACTGCAAAACATGCACTCTCAAACGTCAAAAGACATTGCCAAAGCGATTGTGAACAAAAAGATTTCTGGGCCTAAAGCGGTAGAACTCTCCCAAGGCATCGCTCACTTAGAAAAAACTATAAAATTGGAAAATGAGAGCTTGAATGAGATAGATACTCACCAAAAATTGATTGATATTTTGTCAGAGATCATTCTGGCAGACATCGTTAACGAACAGACTCAAACCCTTCTAACGCCCTTGGGTGTGATTTGCATGAGAGCGTCTAATCGAACTGACAGCAGCCCTTGTGCGGCGCACACTGATGCCTTAGAACGCGAAAAAGCGGGGGTCAGTCGCTCCATGTTTAATGCGATTCCATCGCTCCCGAATCCAGCTAAGTGTATGGGTAACGGTTGCCCTGATGCACTGATGACTGAGAAGCATTCCATGCCACTCCTAAAGCAGTTTGATTGGTATTCAAACGTATTGCGAACCTGCACGGACACCGAGCAGGATATGGATGAAGACGCGAGGAATTTTGTTGCCACTTATTATCCCATCGTTATGGCTAATGACATGCTGACAGAGGCCAGTGAATTCGTTAAGAAGTACGGCAACGACTTGCGTATTTTATACGCTGACAAGAAGCCAGAGGGTTATTTCGATGCCTAAGAAAGTTGAACCCATTGAATTTTCGGGTAAGAAAAAACGCGATTCACGAACACACGATCAGCGAGTTTTAGATTTGGAAAAAGAATTCGCTAGACTGAGAGACCAGGCCATTATAAGTGGTATGAAAAGCGATGCCAGTGCCGCAAAGGTTTTAGAAGCGGCGAGAGTTAATCGCAGTTATTTTTACACTAAAGATAAATTAAAGGACGTTGCTGCTTTATCAAAATATCACGCTGTCAAGGATACAATTCAAGCATTCCAAGATGGTTTTGAGATATACGACGATGATTCTCTTGTTAATAAGCTTAAAGCGAAACTGGAACTTTCAGAAGCGCAGAGAGTAGGTGTTCAGCGAGAAATAATTGATCAGCAAGTTCTTGTGGCTGGTCTCCAAAGTGAAAACGCCAATTTAAAAGCGAAGGTTCGATCTCAAAACCATGACTTGATCGACTATCAACATTCCGCTGTTGTTCGGTCGAGACCAGAGGGAGGCGTCTTTAGCGAAGCGACTATTATCGAACCAGATAAATATTTGTGGAGAGGTGGCGAGTATTTATTCAAAGATGAATCAATCAGAAAGAAAGCGTGGGAGCAAGCAAAGCAGGATTTAATTCTGGCAATAAAACGACCTTTGCCCATGCGGATTTATGTGTTAGTAGGTGCCCCGTGTTCGGGAAAATCTACATGGTCGAAAAACAATACCAATTTCTATCCTGACCTGCATTCTGTTGTTATTGATGCCACCAATCTTACCTACGTTAATCGCCTAGAGTGGATTTCGCAGATCAACAAGCATCGAGGAAAAGTGAACCGATTATGCGCGGTCGTTTTTTTAACGCCTGCCTCGGTATTACAAAGCCGAAATAATCGCCGTGAACCAACAAAACAATTGGATATAGACTTGCTTTTAAAAAAGGTAAACAGTCTAGAATTTCCTGACCTTTCCCGCGAAGATTTCGATGAATTAATTGTGGTTCGAGGTAGTAGCCATGAATAAAGAAGAGTTGATTGAGCGTTACAATAACGACACTATCGGCAGACAGCAGTTGGGTTCACTCAGACGAATTGTATTGGATGAATTGCTGCAGTCCATTAAAACTGATGCGGGGTTGGCCAAGTCATTTTTGACGAAAAATGGTAATAAGTTGGATCGCAAGAAGCTTGCTGCTGGAGTTGGGTTTGGGATTAAGACGGTCAACATATCACAGAGCTTTAAAGAGCTTATAACGAAAGCGGAAGAAACCCTTAAGGCCGATCAGATCATCATCGAAAAATCAGATGAAAAAATTCGTCAAGAAAGTCTTGAAAGCTTTAATGTCTGGTTGAATGAAAAAATTGAAACGCCTGATTTCCTGTGGCCTGTTAATAATAAGAACGGCGTTTATCGTCGAATCTTGTGGTCTATTTTTTTGGACGCTGATCCATCAGAAATAACCAAGGCCGGTTCGATTATGAATGATTCTAGTATTAAGAAAGCGTTGGCTGAGGTCGATGTAAAAATTGCCAGGGGTGAAGTTCAAACTGCGGATTATGCGCCTGACTCAGCACTCGAAGAAATGTCAGACACAATGCAGTCCAAGGCGATCAGTCGGTTGGCCGCAGAGACAAAAGCACTAAAGGAAAGGTTGGCTCATGCTAACGAGCAAATTAGAGGGCTACGTGCCGATTTAAAAGTCTATGAAGCGCGGGATAAGTCTTTGCTTGAGAACAATATAAAAGGCGGGAGTATCCACTAATGGAAGCAATCGGAACCGTCTCTAAAATCTTGCTCGACAATAACAACACCCAAGTCTTTAATCTGGCTTGTGATGGTCGAACCATTCGAGTGGTAAGCAAAATTGCTTTAAAAATATCTAAAGGCGATCCCATTGCTGTTACTGGTGATGCCGTTAACGACCCTACCTATGGTGATCAACTCCAAGCCAAAGACATTGTTTACATACCCATATCAACACCACTGCTCAGAGGCTTTTTAAAAACGGGTTCAGGTATTGGTGATGCGATTATTGATAGGCTTATAGCTGCTCATGGTGTCAAGCTTATCGACATACTTGATCAGAAAAATATTCCAGAATTAATTCAGGTCGAGCGAATATCAGAAGCGATAGCAAATCAGTTGTGCCAAACATGGCATACCGCCAAAGGCAAAACTGACCTAATCCAGTTGTTTGATGAGAAACTTAAGGGCGAGAATAAAAAGACTCGTACCTCTGTTATCAACTCCATCATGAAGTCATATCGCGTTTATGCTGAAGATACGGCTAATAAGCTCGAAGAAGACCCATACCGGCTTTGGGCGTTTTCAACATGGAAACAAACGGAGACATTGGGCAAGGTCATGGGTGTGCCTCAGAACGACCATAGAAGGCTTGTATGCGCGGTAGAAGAGGCATTGCACCGTAAGACTAAGCAAGGTCATACGGTTGTTCACCCGAATGACTTTAGTGATGAATTGACGTTGTTGATCGGTGGCGAGTTAGTGGTGTCTGCCATTATCGCGGCTAATCACGCTGCGGAACAAGTGCCTCCCCGTATTGTTGTTAGTGAGTGTAAAAACAAACCAAAAGCTAAATACAAATATTCAGAAGCGCTTCAAAGCAGTTCACGCCATAAAGACTTATATCATCGTGTGTTTAGCCTTCCAGGTGTTGCATCTATGGAGCGCTATGTCGAATCACAGTTGAGGAATCGAATTTCTGATAACCTGCTATCGCTGAACGTAACCGAGGCCGATTTTGATGGATTTCAGGAAAGACAACACAAACTGACGGATGAGCAAAAGCAAGCCGTTACAATGGCTCTTAGTAATGCTGTCAGTGTGGTTTGTGGGCCAGCAGGCACAGGAAAGACCAGCGTTCTCTATTGCATTAATGACATTGTAAAGAATGTGGGTAACAGTGTTCTTCAAGTGGCGCTGGCTGGTAAAGCTGCTCAGCGTTTAATACAACAAACCGATGAAAACGCTTACACGATTAGTTCGTTACTCTCGAAGATTAAATATCAGAAACAAAATGATGGCTCTAACTTTTTAGATGCCTTCCCAATGCCAATTTTGCATATTGATGAAGCCAGCATGGTTGACCTGCAAACCATGTTCTTGGTACTCAAGGCGTTTGAAGATCGCCCCGCTAGGTTCTGCTTTATCGGTGATCCCGCACAGCTTCCGCCTATTGGTATTGGTTTGATTTTTCACCGACTCATTCAGTCTGATCGGGTTCCAAAAGTTGAGCTGACTAAGAACTTTAGAAGTACACCAGACATTTGTGATGCTGCGAACCGCATCCGAAATGGTGATGTTCCCCAAGCTTCGAAAAATGTCACCATAAATTATTTTTCAGGCAAAGATGATCTTCTTGATCAGGTGCGTCACCATTACTTTGAACATAAAGAAAATAGTGATGTTCACGTTGTAGCTGCCAGAAAAGCGACCGTCAGTATTATAAATACCCAACTTCATACGCTCCTAACCAAAGTGGGTGATGCCATTTCAATTGCCCCTCAATTTAGCGTTGGTGATTCAGTTATTTACAAGAAGAATGATTCTGATCTTGGTTTGGTAAATGGATCAACAGGTGTCGTAGGTAGTGAGGGTTTTATTGAAACAGAGAATGGTGAAGTGCGGGTTCTTAATGCAAAGTTTGGTGATGAATCAGTATCGCTTGAGCGCTACCAAATACAGGATGATGCAAACGGTATTTATCACCTACAACATGCGTATGGGATCACCTGTCACGCCGCGCAGGGAAGCGAATACGGTACAGTGATCGTGGTGGTGGAAAAATCCCTGATGGTTGAAAGAAGCTGGCTTTATACGGCTCTAACAAGGGCTAAGTATAAGGTGGTTTTATTGGTTGAAGATGACGCATTAGAAACTGCAATTGATGCAGGCTTTAAAGCAGATCAAATCAACGTAGGGTTTGATATATGAAAGTTTATATACAGCACGATAAAGAACTGGAATACCCAATCGTATTCAACGAAGAAACCCACAAGCCAGATGTTCTATTGCTACGCTATGCCATTTGCAAACATCAATACCCTTCATTAATTCATCATCGAAACGCTCGTAAATGCGCGAAGAAAACCATCACAGACGCACTACAGAGAGTATGTTATTTCATCAATCAAATGTCGGCACAAGAACAGCCCGATAAATCAATAGGTATTCATCACCTCGCTGCAACATATAAAGCCAATATGGAGCCGCTTATTTTTGGTATGTACAACGAGGGAGATTGGAGTGGTGACAGCATTGAGCAGTATGTAAAGGCTTGGCGGCAATATTATCGGTTTCTAACAAGCCAGGGCATTGAACACCAAATGTTTATGCCTGATACCAATGAGGTGACCATCAGACAAGATCAAGCCGACAATTTTTTATCGCACACCAGTTACCGCAAAGAACAAGTAGGGGAACAGGAAACTACTGTTGATCACAACTGGAAAGAGCGACACGACGATTACTATGATTCCATTTTAACTATGGATCAATTTTGGCTTCTGTATAAAGAGATGTTCGAGGTAGATCCAGTTTATGCGGTTATGGCATACACAGAATTAGTCACCTGTCTTCGTGTTTCAGCATTGATTGATTATCCGTTGGGGCCGAATAAGCTCAACCCTAAGTGGAAAAGCTACAAAGTCATGGAACGAGAAAAATCAGTCAGTCAGAAATTAAAATACATAGCCAAGGGCGGAAAGACCAAAAGTCTTACTGCCCCTGTTTCCATGATGGATGTCTTTTATAATGTGTATGAAAACCCCAGTGACGGAATCACTTACCAGCAAAGATACAAGAAATTCCGTGATAGTTATTGCAAAACAAAGCACGCTGAAAGCTCTGGGTGGGATAAAGACAAAAAACCAACCTGGCTGCAAGAGAATGGCACACCCGTATCAGTAAGAAAATATCAGAAGGTCATTCAAGATTGTGCATTAAAGCTCGGATTTAATGCACACTCTCACATGCTAAGACATACAGGCGTAACTCAGATGCTTTATAGATACATTAAAGATAATGGTCTCTTAACAGGGTTTAATCACACCAACCAACTCTTAATTGCTGACGCTCACATTCTTCTACAGCAGCATTTAGGGCACGTTAGAATTGAAACAACGAGGCTATATATTAGAACGATTGAACGGTTTATCAGCGAAGCCAATATAAATATGTTGTTGAATACTGCTCTTTCTACTTCTAGAGAGCATCAGGAAATGTTGGACAACAATCCCGTCTTGGCTAAGGGAATTGAAGTTCTGGAAGAAGCGATTAACGGATCAAATACTTTTAGCCACCAGAGCGGCAAGGATTCGCGACAATTCGACCTTCAACCTAACTACACCTACTGATTAACCAAATGTGTCGGTGAACAATAAGTTGTACCTTTCCCCTAGCTCATCAAGTGATAGGGTTTGTGATTATGTCACCGGAAATCCGTAAACATAACGACCATTTCCTTTACCAATAAATCTGACCTCAAATCCCTATCGAAATCTTATTGCTTTATGTAAATAAACCCGTAAACTTTTCTACGTAAATAAATAGAGTGTTTGTTTTACATGTGAGGTTCAATATGCGGATTGGCTATGCGCGGGTCAGTACCGATGTACAAGATACCGCTCCTCAGCTAGATGCATTGAACGAGTCTGGCTGTGAACGCATATATCGTGAAAATGCGAGCGGTAAGTCAAGAACTCGCCCAGAATTAGAGCGTATGATAGATGCCTTGCGAGAAGGTGATGTTATTGTTGTGCAGCGATTAGACAGGTTAGGTCGAAGTCTTAAAGACTTAATCGAGCTGCTAGATGATTTTAAACAACGTAATATTCAATTCATTTCTCTCAGCGAAAATATTGATACGACAACGGCGACTGGTGAATTAGCGTTTCATATGATTGGTGCCATTGCTCAATTTGAGCGAAGGCTAATATCAGAAAGAACAAAAGCAGGTTTACAGGCTGCAAGGGCACGTGGTCGCAAAGGTGGCCGTAAAGCTAAGTTAAGTGCTGCCGATATTAAGAAAGCCAAAGCGATGTTGCTAGACCCAAATATGACAAAAGCAGAAGTTGCTCGACACTTCGAGGTAAGCAGGCCGACCTTAAACAAGGCACTTGAGTAAATCATTTAAGCAAAGAATAATATAAAAATTATTGGGTATAGCCCTTAGGGACAAAACAACGAATGTTCGAACAAACCTTTAAAAATATCGACGACATTTTCCGTAAAGATGCCGGCTGCTCTAGCGAATTAGATTACACAGAACAATCGTCATGGATGCTATTCCTTAAATACCTTGATGATCTGGAATACAGTAAATCCCTAGAAGCCGAGCTTATGGGGGAAGAATACCAATACATTATCGATGAGCAACACCGTTGGGGGTCATGGGCTGCACCTAAAGATAGCCAAGGCAATTTCGATCATAACAATGCCTTAACAGGCGATGACTTGATGGAGTATGTGGATGGCGAACTTTTCCCTTACCTTAAAGGCTTCAAGCTACGCGCAGAAAGTCCTGATACCATCGAATATAAGATTGGTGAAATCTTCGGTGAGATCAAAAACAAAATCCAGAGCGGCTACTCACTGAGAGATGCCTTAGAGAAAGTAGATGAACTGCGTTTCCGTTCACAGGAAGAAAAGCACGAACTCTCACATCTATATGAAACCAAAATTAAGAATATGGGGAACGCTGGCCGTAACGGGGGAGAATACTATACGCCTAGGCCACTTATTCGGGCGATGGTTGACGTCATCCAGCCAAAGATTGGTGAAACCATCTACGACGGTGCTGCTGGTTCTGCGGGTTTCCTGTGCGAGGCATATGATTACCTGCGCCAGGGTGGCAGCGAAAAGAAACAGTTATCAACTTCTGATCTAAAAACGCTTCAAGAGAAAACCTTTTACGCCAAAGAGAAAAAGTCCTTGGCTTACGTGATCGCCATTATGAACATGATTCTTCATGGCATCGAAGCGCCTAACGTTATTCATACCAATACCCTGGGTGAAAACTTACAAGATATTACCCCAAGTCATCAGCACGATATTGTACTAGCTAATCCCCCTTTCGGCGGTAAAGAGCGTAAAGAAGTTCAGCAAAACTTCCCGATTAAAACCGGTGAAACCGCCTTCTTGTTTTTGCAGCATTTTATCAAAATGCTCAAGCCAGGCGGCCGTGCTGCCATCGTGATTAAAAATACCTTTTTATCCAATACCGATAATGCCTCCATTGCTTTGCGCAAAGAGATTTTAGAAAACTGTAACTTACATACTGTGCTTGATTGTCCTGGTGGAACCTTTATTGGAGCGGGCGTAAAAACTGTCGTGCTATTTTTCACCAAAGGCGAACCAACACAAAAAACGTGGTTCTATCAACTTGACCCTGGCCGAAGCTTGGGCAAAACAAATCCGCTAAACGACAACGACTTAAAAGAGTTTGTTGAGCTACAGAAAAGTTTTGCCGAGAGTGGTAAATCTTGGACATTGCCACTAACAGATATTAATGAAACCACTTGGGACTTATCGGTTAAAAACCCGAACATTGCAGAAGAAGCACTACTGCGTGAACCGCAAATAATTATTGAGGAAATCATTGCGCTGGATAAAGAGAGCGAAGAAATTCTTGTTAAGATTCAGGAGTTGTTGTGATGAAGGGTTGGACTACAAGTAAACTCTCATCCTTAGGGTTTATTCAAACAGGTTCTACACCAAAAACTGCAGTGAAAGAAAATTTCGGGAGCTTTATCTCTTTTATAAAACCTGCTGACTTTTTACCTAGCGGTGAAATTGTCAGTAAATCTGATGAGGGATTAAGCGAGAAAGGATTAGTACAATCTCGGCTAATGGCAAAAGGTAGTGTATTAATGGTTTGTATCGGCGCGACCATTGGAAAGGTGGGTTATACGAAAGTAGATGTAGCAGCAAATCAGCAAATCAACAGTTTTACTCCAAGCGATAAAATAATCACTAAATTTGCATATTACGCCATGACGAATGATAGGTTTCAAAGGAGTGTGATTAAAAGCTCAGGGCAGGCAACATTACCTATCATCAACAAAAGTAAATGGTCAAATTTAGAAATCAGTTACCCTGTAAATGTTGCAGAACAAAAACGCATCGTCGCCATTCTCGACCAAGCTTTTGATGACATCGAACAAGCCCGCGCCAAGACCAAGCAAAACCTTAAAAACGCACGCGAGCTTTTTGAAAGCTATTTGCAGCAAGTGTTTAGCCAGCGTGGTGATGGGTGGGTTGAAAGAAAATTGTCAGATGTTTGTGAAATTACCTCTAAGCTTGTAGACCCGCGAGAGGAAGAATATTTAGACTTACCTCACATTGGTGCGGGAAATATGATATCCAATACAGGTAAGTTAATTGATATTCAAACAGCGCGTGAAGAAGGACTTATATCAGGTAAGTTTGTGTTTGATGAGTCAATGGTACTTTACAGTAAAATCCGTCCATACCTTATGAAAATATGCAGGCCAGATTTTATAGGGTTATGTAGTGCCGATGTTTACCCTTTATGTCCTATTGGCGAAAAAATTGATAAAAACTACCTCTTTTATTTGTTGCTGAGTAAAGACTTTACAGATTACGCAATTGCTGGCTCAGGGCGAGCAGGAATGCCTAAAGTTAATCGCACTCATTTATTTAATTATAATATTTCAATTCCCTGCATAGAGAAACAACGTGAATATGCAGAAAAAATTGATCATATTGCTGAACAAACTCAAGCACTAGAAAGTATATATGAGAAAAAATTAGCACAACTAGACGAACTTAAAAAATCCATTTTACAAAAAGCCTTTTCAGGTGAGCTAACGAAAGAACAAGAAGGAGCGGCGGCCTAATGTCACAAGCAAGGACGCGTAACGAAGCCGATACCCGAGCGGACTTAATCGACCCTAAATTAGTCACCGCAGGTTGGAGTGAAGTCGATAACAGCTTTATTCGTCGCGAACTCATTTGCCCTGGCCAAATCATGGCCGGTGGTAAACGAGCCAATAAAGTCCCTTGTGATTATGTGCTGATATACAAAGGCCGCAAGCTAGCGGCAGTCGAAGCCAAAAAAGAAAGCATGAGCTATAGCGAGGGTGTTCGCCAAGCCAAAGATTACGCTCAGCGTCTACAATGCCGCATTGCTTATGCCACCAATGGGCATGAGATTTACCAAGTTGATATGCGCACGGGTGAAGAGAAGCTAGTAGATGAATACCTATCACCACAAGCGCTTTGGGACCTAACCTTTGAGCAGAAAGGCGATAAGCCAGAAGCATCGTTTACCACTGCTTGGCGTGATGCTTTTTCTACCATTCCCTTTGAAGCCAAAGGCGATTGGTCACCCCGTTATTATCAAGAAAATGCGATTCATAATGCCCTTGAAGCGATCGCTCAAGGCAAGCAGCGCATTCTTCTAACATTGGCAACAGGTACGGGTAAAACTTGTATTGGTTTTCAAACGGCATGGAAGCTATTTCAAACCCGTTGGAGTTTAACAGCGCAGAAAGATATAAGCCTTGCCAAAAAACGCCCGCGTATTTTATTTCTGGCCGATCGAAATATTTTAGCGAATCAGGCCTTTAACGATTTTGGCTCGTTTGGCGAAGATGCCATTGTCCGTATTACCCCTGCTGACATTCGTAAACAAGGCGGTATGCCTAAGAATGCCAGCGTATTTTTTACTATCTTCCATACGCTAATGTGTGGGCCAAACTCTGTAGAAGCTGACATAGAAGAAGACGAAAGTGGATCAATCAGCAGAGCTGACAACCCCTACTATGAGCAATACCCGCAAGACTTCTTTGATCTTATTATTATCGACGAGTGCCACCGAGGCGGTGCTAATGATGAAAGCGCATGGCGCGATATCCTTAATTACTTTGCACCCGCAGTGCAGTTAGGTTTAACCGCTACACCAAAGCGCACAGATAATGCCGACACCTATGGTTACTTTGGTGAGCCTGTTTATAGCTATACTTTAAAAGAAGGCATTAATGATGGTTTCTTAACGCCGTTTAAAGTGCTGCCGATTGTCGGCACGATGGATGAGTATATTTACATGCCAGGTGACGGCGTGGTTGTAAAAGGAAATCCTGAGCCAGGTAAAGTGTATAAAGAAGGTGACTTCAACCGAATTATTACCATCCCTAAACGCGAGGAACGCCGTGTTCAGTATTGGATGGATCGCTTTAAGCCGAATGAAAAAACCATCGTGTTTTGTGCGACTCAAGTTCATGCGGGTATGGTGCGCGATTATATAAACCAGTATGCCGTTAAGAAAGGTTGGACAACGAATACCAGTTATTGTGTGCGCGTGACTGCCAACGACGGTGCAGCAGGTGAAACTGACTTAAGAACCTTTTGTGACAACGAGAAAACCATCCCCACTGTTCTAACGACATCACGCAAGCTATCTACTGGCGTAGATGCGCGTAATGTTCGCAATATCGTACTGATGCGCCCCTGTAATAATATGATCGAATTTAAGCAGATCATTGGCAGAGGTACACGAACCTATGATGGTAAAGACTATTTTACCGTATACGACTTTGTAAAAGCCCACCACAACTTTGCCGACCCTGAGTGGGATGGTGAGCCCATACCGAATGAAGTCTGCCCAGAATGCGGCAAAACACCTTGTGACTGTGAGGGTGGTAGCGGAGAAGGTCCAGAAAAAGAACCTTGTGCAGTCTGCGAGCAAAAGCCTTGTGTTTGTGAGAAACCAGAACCAGAAGCCTGTGAAGAATGTGGTCAAATTCCTTGTGCGTGTGAAAAGCTAGAGATTACATTATCAGACGGCCGCGCACGACAAATCATGCATATATCGTCAGCCATGTACTGGAGTGCTGAAGGTAAGCCTATCACCGCAAAAGAATTTATCGAGCGCATGTTTGGTGATCTGCCAAGGTTCTTTGAAAACGAAGACCAGTTACGCGAAATATGGAGTGACCCAACTACGCGTGAAAAGCTCTTAGAAGACTTAACAGAAGCCGGTTACGACGCAGAAAAACTCGATAGCATGAAAGAGTTAATCGACGCCAAAGATAGCGATGTGTATGACGTATTAGCATTCGTGGCTTATGCCGCTGAAACGCGCACGCGTACTGAACGAGTTAGGCAGGCTAAACCTAAAATTAACTCAGTGTTTACCAGTTATAAACAGCAAGAGTTTATAGACTTCATATTAAGTAAGTATATTGAAGATGGCGTAAGTGAACTTGCAGCAAATAAAATGCGTAGTTTGATTGAATTAAAGTACAACACCATTGGTGATGCCGTAGCAGAGTTCGGTTCACCTGTGGCGATTAGGGAAACGTTTATTGGGTTTCAGAAGCACTTGTATGAGTAAATTATTAGCGATCACTTTAGGTTATCTGTGCCAAAGTAGAGCAAAGCAAGTCGTTAAGCTATGAGGTTGGCAAAATTATGATTCCTGCCCTAAAGATATGAAGCAACTAGTGCCTTTACCTTAATTTCTTTTCAAGATAGCTCTATATAAAAAAACAAAAACATAGAAATAGCTGAAGCTGACCACCTATCACATCACTTAAATTCAAGTTATAAAAGTTAGCTTTATCTATTCGTCCTAATACAAATATACTAAATAGTTCAGTTATTAATAAGGTAACTAAATGATAAAAAAATATTTTGCTTATCATATGAAGCATAAATTTGGAGCATTCAATAAATCCTGGATTTTAACAGATAAAACTAATGTTAAAGAGGGCGACGAATTGTATGTCATATCTGGTGATAAAGGCTTTGATGGAAAGAATGTTTATTTTTTAGAGGGGCTATTTACTGTCTCGAGCATAGGAGAGGATAAACATAAGATTGAAGATAAAAATGGAGAATATGCGAGCTTTAATTTCAAACTTTATCTTGAAGAGAAAGTTGTTCCATTTAAATCTTTAAATTTGAATGATAAGGATGGATACGATAAGGACAGTTTTCATAACTATTTTTCAAGCGGCCAGGGCATAAATACAATAAATCCAAAATATATAGCTTGGTTTGATAAGCTCCTTTTAGATAGTGCCCCAAGCGATAGTGAGGTTTCTAATGATATAAAGTCAATTTATGAAAGCTCAGATGACTTGACTGAAAGAGACACTCTGATCAAGGCTCGCATAGGTCAGGGAGTGTTCCGAAAAAATGTAATCGAGACCTGGGGCTTAGGAGAGAAATGCTTGATAACAGGTATAGATATAAAGTGCCTGCTAGTAGCCTCTCATATAAGACCTTGGAGCAAATGCAATGGAATTAAAGATCGATTAGATGGTGCTAACGGCCTTTTGTTAAGTTCAAATATTGACAAGTTATTTGATAATCACTTGATCTCATTTGAAAATAAAAGTGATGAGCTAGAACTGGTAATAAATAAAAAACAACTTCCAATTAGTCTGGCAAAAAAGCTAGGCATCCAAATAGGTCAAAAAATTCCATTTACCAATGTTGGGTTGACGAATGAGGAGAATATTAAAAAATATATGAAAGAGCACTACAGCACTTTTTTGGAGAAAAGTAGTTAAGACACGCTGGGTATGTGTTTTCTTATTTGATGCGGTATTCAACACCTGCTTAGTCAAGTTCAGAGAAGTTTTATACACTTTAAATGCTTTGACTCATTAACATACATATGGTTTTTACCATGCTCCCGAACTTAAGGCTAAAGGGTAGTTGGTCAGAACTAACGATATCTTGGAAGTTCATTTTGATAAAAGTAGACTGGAACATATTTAAGATAAAATTTTCAGCAAATCCACAAGATGGCTTTGAGTGGATGTGTTATCTCTTCTTCTGCAATGAATACGGAACTAAAACTGGGATATTTCGTTACAAAAATCAGTCAGCAATTGAAACTAATCCAATTACTGTTGAGGGGGGTAAAGTAGGTTGGCAAGCAAAATTTTATGAGTACCCACTATCCAATTACAAAGATGAGATACTAGACACGCTTACAAAGGCTGAGCGTGATTACCCTGATCTAATCAAAATAATATTTTATACAAACTCTGAGTGGGGACAAAGTAAAGGAAAGGAACCTAAGGGAAAAATAGAAGTCGAGAAAAAAGCAAAAGAAATTAATATAGAAATTGAGTGGCGTTGCAAAAGCTTTTTTGAATCGCTATTTGCTGTGGATGATTGTAGACGTATCGCATCTTATTTTTTCACTCTTTCTGATAATTTGTTTGATCTTCTGGACTCGTTCGAATCTCATACAACTTCCATACTAGACGATATTGAAACTGCCATAAGCTTTGGCGGCAAAGAAATTTCAATTAATCGTTCCGAAACAATATCTGAAATTGAAAAGTCAGACAATAAAGCACTAGTTATTAGTGGCGAAGGCGGCACAGGAAAAACAGCCTTGATAAAAGAGCTTTATGGCAATAAAGGGAAAAATGATGCCTTTTATGTCCACAAGGCGACTGAGTTTTCTGTTAGTAACTTGAATGAGTTCTTGTCGGGTGTCTTTCTAAAGGATTTTATTGAGGCGCACGACGGAGCTGACAATAAAACAGTTGTTATCGATTCTGCGGAACATTTACTTACTCTAGAAAATACTGATCCTATTAAAGAGTATCTATCCAATTTAATCAAAGCTGGATGGAGGGTATGGTTCACCACGAGAAATACCTACCTAGATGATTTGATTTTTCAGCTATATGAAATGTACAAAATTAGCTTTAAGTCGGTACATCTAGAAAATCTGAATGAAGATACATTATTCGAACTTGCTAAAAAGCATGATTTTGTCATCCCTGATGACAAAAGGCTCAAAGCCCTCATACTGACCCCATTTTATCTTAGGGAGTATTTTAGGCATTATCAGGACAACAAGGGCTCAAGCTACTTTGAGTTCAAGGAATCTTTATGGCCCAGAGTTATTGCAAAACATTCCCCACAACGCGAACAATTTTTCATACACCTTGCTGAAGAAAGAGCTAATTCAGGAAGGTTTTTCGTTATTCCAGACCCTAGCTACTCAAATGAAACGGCAGAAAAAGCGTTGGTTTCTGATGGAATAATTAGCTATGAGTCTACTCGCGGATATTTTATTACTCATGATATATATGAAGAATGGGCGCTCGATAAATTCGTTGAGAGTAATTTCTTATCGTCAGAAAATGCAGAGATATTTTTTGATAAAATACAACAGTCTTTGCCCATAAGACGAGTTTTCAGGCGGTGGCTATCAGAGAAACTTAGCGCTGCCAATGAAGAAGTTAGCCATCTAATTGTAGAATCCTTGTCATCTCGAAAAATATCCAATTTGTGGAAAGACGAAGTGCTAGTTTCTATGCTTCTATCCGACTATTCCGATTACTTTTTTAACGTTAATAAAGACTTACTATTGGAAGACGACTTCCGACTTCTCAAACAGATATGCTTGCTGATAAGAATAGGATGCAAGGTGATAGACAATGGCTTTTTTGATCGGCTTGGTGTGAGAATTCCAGATATTTCATCAATGGAATATGTAATAACCAAGCCAAAAGGGAACGGATGGAAATCACTTATTAAGTTCATTGCTAATCATCTCGAAAAGATCGGTGTTGATAATCTCAATTTTGCTTTGCCCGCCCTCTACGACTGGAACAGTCACAATAAGTCTGGCGACACAACTAAATATTCCAGCCTAATTGCCCTATCGTTTTACAAGTCGGTAATCGAAAAGAATATCTTTATTAGAGATGATGGTTTTTCCAAGGACTTGATCCTAACCATTCTATATGGGGTAGGTGAAATTAAAAGTGAACTTGAAGCTATCATTGATGAAATAATTCTAAACAATTGGAAGCGACATAACGATCCATATCATCTTATGAGTGAATTCATTTTAACCAAAATGGAATGCTTTAACGTTGCTATGGAGATTCCGGAAAAAGTGATCGCTCTAGCCAAATGCCTTTGGATGTATGAACCACCAGAAAACGACGATTATTTTTATGGATCAAGACTAGAGATCGATCATGAATTTGGTGTTGAGAATGGACATCAAGAATATTTCCCCGCCAGTGCTTATCAGACACCCATATATGCCTTGCTGCAGACCGATTTAGAATTAGCACTAAACTTTATTACCGACCTAATAAATTATGCTTCAAAGAAATATGCAGAATCCAGCCTCGATATAGGCCAGATTGAAACAGCAACACTGTTTCTAGATGATGGGAAGAAAATTGATCTACCTATTTCAAACCGTCTTTGGTGCATGTACCGAGGAACACAGGTAAACCCTGATTTACTAGAATCAATATTAATGTCGCTAGAACGCTTCTTTCTTGAGAGAGGAAAAAATACCAAATCTGAAACACTTGAATTTTATTTAAATTATATTCTAACCAGATCTGAATCTTCTGCGCTCGTGGCTGTTGTTGCAAGTATTGTATGCGCGTTTCATGAAAAAACATTCAATGTGGCTAAAATTCTATTCAGGACAAAAGAGTTTTTCTTCTATGACACATCTCGATTGATGCTGGATCAAACACATAAAACTCAGCTTACTTCACTCAAAAACTTTAGTATTAATCGGATCAATGAGCATTACGAAAATGAAAGGATAAACGCCTGCGACCAAAAACATCGGAAATTCTCATTAGAAGATATAGCGCTTCAATATCAGTTTTTTAGTACCGAGGAAGTAAGTGAAGAGGAATTAAAGGAAAGGCTTCAGGAAATTTGGAAAATTCTGGATACCCACTACACAAATTTACCGGCTAAGGAACACGAAAATCATCGGGATAAAATATGGCGTTTATATTTAGCCCGCATCGACAAAAGGAAAATGTCACCTGAAGCCAAGGAAGTAGAAAATGGTATAGCAATAGAATTCAATCCGGAAATTGATCCAGAGCTTAGAGAATATAGTGAAACGTCCCAGCGAGAAGCGAGCAAGCCTTTTACACATTCAGGTTTAAAAATTTGGGCTGATAGCAGGCTCTATAATAGAAATAACTACAAAAAATATGAGTCTTATGAAAATGATCCGCTGACTGCTTTGGGCGAGGCAAATGAAATATGGAGTCAACTTTCAGAAGGCAACATGGCGGAGGAATTACAGTTTGATCGAGCCACGCCATCGTATGTATGTGCCGTGCTATTGCGGGACTTCAAAGAAAAACTAGGGAAAACCGAGCTGGAATTTTGTAAGGAAGTCATATTTGAGTACGCAAACATGGTTAACAATGATGATCACATACACCAGATTGGCGATGGTCTTGTTCCAGCGCTACTTGTGCTTCCAAGGTTAATAGAAGATTTTTCTGAAGAAAGACTGGTTATTAAGTTACTTTTAGTCAAAGCATTAATGAGGCATGACCCTATATCGATGATGGGGGGGGAGAGGCTTAATTCAGTAGCTATTCATGCAGTTCAGCACTTATGGAAAGATGAACCTGGGTTCATGAAGTCGCTGTACATTGGGTATTTGATAATTGCTCAAAAATATAGAGATCTTCAGGATCGTTTAAGGCAAGAAGCCTATAAGCAGCATAAATATGAAATTGATAAAAACGACTTTGAACAGGAGTTGTTTAAACAATTAGAGAGTGTAGTAAAGATTATCGAAGAAGAAACCATCACGGAATCCGCAATAGAAAGTATTGAAAGCATAGATAACGACATATTGATAACTGCTTTTCAGCTTGCACCATTAGATGGTAATCACAAAAGACCAGCGCCCTTTATCGAGGAAATTATTAGAATAATTTCACGACAATTGCTTTCACGTGATAGAGAAGACCGTCTTGATTATGCTTTCAGGCATGAATTTTTAAAGCACTATGCTCGTTTTATCCTTCACCTAGAGAATAGCGAGAAGGATAGATACCTGAAATATTTTACCGATGATTTTACCTTGAGCGAAGGCATGGCGGATTTATTAAATGAATTTGTTAGCGCTGAAGACTCGTTGAATATGCCTGCCTCATTTTGGTATGTATGGAACCGATTTAAAGACCACTTAGTTGATTCAATAAATAGTCAAAGCTGGCGGTATGATAAAGAGCGGATGATCGAATCCTTTTTATTTGTAAGAATCCCCTGGAAGGATGAAGCAATGGCGTGGCATACATTTTCACCGGAGAATAAAGTTTTTTTTAATGACCTGAGCAGTTGGATCGGTGGTGAATCGTCTTTTATTTATAGCATCAGCAAACTCCTTTGTGGAATTGGGGGCGATTTTTTAGATGATGGTATTAATTGGATCAGTAACGCAATAAAGACCTTTGATATTGATTTATCTGAAGATAAATCAGGAAACACTCTCTATTACTTGGAAAGATATATGAGAAGGTATTTATTCAAAAATCATGACAAAGTTAGACGAACACCAAGTTTGTGGGCACAGTCGATGGTGGTACTGGATTTCCTAGTTGAGCAATACTCCATTACAGGTTATCTTCTGAGGGAAGATATAGCGTAAGATGAATTTCTAAAATGTATTTATTAGTTCTTCTCAAAGAAATTTGTTTAGTCTAATGTCTGCATTTAAATGATTAGCTGCAGTACTGGGCTGCATTGGAAGTTATAGCAGCCTGTTCTGACGTTTACAGATTAAACTTTATTCTTGAGTTTGTTTAGCATTAGCATTTTTTCTTCATCAGTAAGCTTAGATAGCTCAAGGATAAGACTTCCTAATAGCTCATCTTCACATAATAAATATGGCACAGGCACACCAAGCTCGTCTGCCATTTTCTTAAGCATTGTATAGTCTGGTGCATGCTTACCTGCTTCATATTGATTCATTCGTGCACTCGCGTTACCCGGATCGAGCCCAATTCTGACTCCCAACTCTAGCTGCGTAATACCCAAAGCTTTTCGGGCTTTTTTTAACTGAATCGGTAAT
>TARA_R110002049_G_scaffold263187_2_pt1 | contig 22179 bp, 8 predicted proteins | sample TARA_R110002049 | Tara Oceans TARA_R110002049 (sample SAMEA4396941) | marine metagenome | biome: Polar Biome; feature: [SRF] surface water layer (ENVO:00010504); material: water (ENVO:00002006), including particulate matter (ENVO:01000060) such as... | depth 5 m
AAGCATACTTTGATAGTTTAAATCAGCAAATACGTGTCCCACAAACAAATACAGATTATGCTAATAGAGTGGCTAATCTTGATGAAAAAATTCAAATATTTAAAACTACCGGTGCAGCAACGTATGCTAATGGTATTTTTAATCTTCCTACTAATCAAGGTGCTGTTGCATCTTTATGGAGCATAACATCTACTGGTGCTCAAAATTATCCTATCACTACTATAACGGCTTCAAACCTAGAAAACGCAGTTGTCACTGTATCAGTTAATGGTATAGTAAGACCTCAAACTGATTATTCTATAACATCAAATTCTTTAATATGGAATGCTAATACGCCTAGAGGAACTGTAACAAATACAGTGGGCACAACAATTGCACCACCAGTCCAAACAATAACAACTACAACAGCTGTTGCACAGCCTAACATAACTGTTGGAAGTTACATAACAGGTGATACAATAACTGCTAGCACTGGAAACCCAGCAAACACTGTTACAATAACTTCTAATGGAGTTGGCGGAGTAGGTATAAATCAACAATTTATTACAGACACTGCTCAAACTTTAACAGCAACAGATGCAATTACTTTTTTCAGCACAATAACTGTTACTGCTATTCCTAATAATTTTTATAGATTAGGTACAGTGTTGTACACATCTGGAAGCAGATTACAAGAGTTAGAACGAGTAGATAGAAGCGGTTTTTATACAATGAACCTGTCTCCTCTTACTAAACCTAGCAAAAGCTTTCCTGTTTATTTATATGAAAACAATCAATTAACGGTTTATCCAACAAGTATTCAAAATGGTATAACTGTTGATTATATAAGAAAACCAGCAAATCCTAGTTGGAACTTTGATTCAAACGCTGCTAATAATTATTCATATATTTATAATGCTAACACATCTACTAATTTTGAATTGCATCCCGCAGATCAAACGGAGGTAATACTAAAAACCTTATTATATGCAGGAGTAGTTATTGAAGATCCAACAATTATTCAAGTTGCGGCTCAGCAAGTTGAAAAAGAAAATATTAATCAACAAAGATAATAAAGCATGTCAAGACCTAATGGTGGTTTAATAACCGAGACTAACAGACAATATTACGCTGGAGCTCAGCAGTTTTATATAAGCACAGCAGGTGGTGGACAATCTTTTACTAGCACTTTTGATGCTGACTTAATATATGGTAGTTCGGATCCATTAAACAATAATTTTCTTTTAAATAATTTTGACATATTTACTAGTCCTGATGCTCAAATTTGGACTGCTTTAACTCCTAATTCTGCTATTGCAACAACTACAGTAGTTTCACCTATAGTTGCTGGTGGTGGTGTTACTGGTCCTGGTGGTGCTATAACTGTAACTATTTTATTAGCAAATATAAATGTAGTTCCAGGTATGCTAATTAAAAACACAGCAGGAACAACAACTTATGGAACTGTTACGTCTATAACTACAGATAAAATTTTTGTTTGTAATATTACAACAGGAATACCATCTGGCGTGGACCTAACTTTAAACTCTCCTTTACCTTGGTCATCAATAAACAATATTGTAACAGTTGTAAACTATTTAACGTTAGGAACTTATCTTAAAATACAATTAAGAGAAACTGCCGTACAGGAAAGTTATGGAAATTACGAATATACAAGACTAGATGATGTAATAGAAAACTTTTTAGTTGCTTATGTAGGTCCTGATAAATTAATACCAAGTGTAAAAAGAACTGATGTAATATTTCATGCAAAAAGAGGTTTACAAGAATTTAGTTATGATACGTTGAAAAGTATTAGATCTCAAGAGCTTACCGTAAACGATGCATTGAATGTTATAATACCTCAGGATTATGTTAATTATGTAAAATTATCTTTTATAGATGGTGCGGGTGTACAAAGAATAATATTTCCAGCAAACACTTTAACAACAAATCCTTTTGAAAATCCAGTTCAAGATGATAGAGGTACTCCAACTCAAGACAGTCAAGATTCTAATCTACAAGGTACTTCTCAAACTGAAGCTGCTTGGGCTGCTAATGATCCAAGAGCAATAAGTGGTGCTTTTATAAATGATTATGATAATATAAGTGTTTTATATAATAGTTTGTATGACACTGCTTTAGGTCAAAGATATGGCTTAAACCCTGTAACAAGTCAAAAAAATGGATGGTTTACTATAAATGAAAGAGAGGGTAAATTTTCTTTTAGTAATGATTTAAAAGGAGCTTTAATTGTCTTAGAATACATTTCAGATGGTAACGCTTATGATTTAGATTTAAAAATACCTAAACTTGCAGAAGATGCTTTATATTCATACATAATGTATGGTATATTATCTTCTACAGCTAAAATATCTGAATACATAATAAGAAGAATACAAAAAGAAAAAAGGGCTAAATTAAGAAACGCTAAAATAAGACTATCAAATCTCAAACCAGAGCAAATGCTACAAGTAATGAGAGGTCAATCTAAATGGATTAAATACTAAAAGTTATGATAAACAATACAAAAAACGGAGCAACAAAAGAAGAAGTTAGACAACATTTACAAAGTGTAGGTGATGCAATGCCTATGAAAGATAAAATAACTGGAAGCTCAGGCGGCTTAGGGCTTGTTGCTGGAGCAGGTTTAAAGGTAGCCGGTTCAGTTTTCAAATTGATTTCTAACGTTTTGGGACGTGGGAAAAAAGCTGCTAAATCTACTAGCACAGTTAGAGAATTTGCAAATGAAAGTTTAAGAAGAGGTTTAAATAAGGGTGATAAAATAAATCCAACTTACTAGTTATTAAAATCAAACATGGCTGAAATTAAAAACAGTTTTCTAAGATCCAAGATGAATAAAGACTTGGATGATAGACTTATACCTAATGGTGAATATAGAGATGCAAAAAATATTTCGGTTGGAAAATCGGAGTCAGACGATATTGGATCTTTAGAAAACATTATTGGTAATGATGTTGTGACTAATTTTGGTTTTACTGGTTTAGAAGTAATAGGTTATTATGCTGATGAAGCTCAGTCAAGGTTTTATGTATTTTTAACTGATTCTACTCAAACACTTCTTAACGTAGCTAATCCTTCTACAGGTATAGGATCTAACTGCCACATATGCATGTGGAGTTTAGCAACAGGACCGGTAACACTCGTATCTGGTTCCTTTTTAAATTTTTCAATAGCTTTCCCAATGACTGGTGTAAGTTTAGTAGAAAACTTATTATTTTTTACTGACAATAGAAACCAGCCTAGAAAAATAAATATAGACAGAGCTTTAGGTTATTATACTGAAGAAAATCATATATCTGTAGCTAAATACAACCCATACCAAGCTATAAGCTTAATAAAAAGAGTAAAAACTAAAGCTAGTGCAGCTTCAACCATTTCAAGTATTACTGTAGATTCTGCAGTAGGAATAGAAATAGGTATGCAACTAGTCAGTACAAGTTCTACAGGAACTGAGGCAATTGAAGCAAAAGATTTTATATATGTTACAGGAATATCAGGATCAACTATAAGTTTGTCTGAAAATGTAGTAGTTGCTTTAGATGATATTTTGTATTTTTTAGTTTCTACTATGACTAATAAAGCTGATGAAGATAATTGGCCTGGCGATCCAGATTACATAGAAGACAAGTTTATTAGACTAAGTTATAGATTTCAATTTGATGATGGAGAATATTCTATTGTAGCTCCTTTTACTCAAATAGCTTATATACCTAAACAAAAAGGTTATTACATTAATGGAGATGAAGAGGCTGCTTATAGAAGTACAATCTTAGATTGGATGGAAAATTCTATAGATAATATTGTGGCTCAAATTTTATTCCCTGATGTGTTAAGTAATTGTACTCCAAGCGCTGGATCTTCTTACAAAATAAACAATTTAGAGATTTTATATAAAGAATCAGATGGTCTTGCAATTAAGGTTTTAGATACTATAAATTTTGCAGAGCAACCATCCGGGTGGATAGGTACTACCGATACTAATGTTTATTCTTATAATTATCAATCAAGAAAACCATTTAAAACTTTATCAACTGGTCAAACAACTAGAGTTTATGATAAAGTTCCAACTAGAGCTTTAGCACAAGAAATTGCTGGTAATAGAGTTATATATGCAAATTATCGAGATAAATATACGCCACCAAGTACGTTAAACTATGAAGTTGCTGTTACAGAAAAACAAGACCTTGGTACCTACGATAGTTGGATAGAATACCCTAATCATTCTTTAAAGCAAAACAGAAATTATCAAGTAGGTTTTGTACTTTGTGATAAATTTGGTAGACAGTCTGATGTTATTTTATCTGACATAAACACTACTACAAGTGTACAGGGGAACATAATATATAGAGGTTCTACTATATACAGTCCTTATAATTCTAACGTTACCGAATCTGTAATTAAAGATTGGTTTGGCGACTCACTAGCCGTGATAATTAGAGGTGTAATATCTTCTGGTATAAATAATTCACCTAATCAAGATTTTTCACAACCAGGACTTTATGCTATTCCTTTGGGTGAAGGTTCTCAAATTCAAGGAAGAGGTTTTAATGTAGCTGGAAATACAACAACTTTTCCAACCTCAAAACAATATCAATTTACACTAAACACTGCTACAAACACTGGGCAAAGTGTACCTATTGTAGGAAGTTATTTAAAAGGTAAATTTACTGATTACGTTGAAGTTACAAACGTAAATATAACTTCTGTAACTACATATCTAGTTACTTGTGACGGTGACATAGATCAGGATTTTTATTCTTTAACTATTCCTGCTATAACTCCAGATCCTAAATTTGCTTATACTATAAACGAAAGAGGTTGGTATTCATATAAAGTTGTAGTAAAGCAGCAAGAACAAGATTATTACAACGTTTACCTACCAGGTGTATTAAATGGTTATCCTCAACAACCTGATCAAGTAAGTGTAACTGGAACTACCTTAGCTCCGGTAACAAATCAAAACTTAAGTATTGCCAGTGATCCTAGTAATAATCAAATAACAACTGGGATGGAAATAAGTGGAGTAGGTGTGTCTGGTGTTCCTACAATAGAATCAGTGACTACTTTAACTTCTTTTGTAATGAGTTCTTCTCAACTTTTACCTACGTCTCTTTCTTTAACGTTTAAAAGTGTAATAGATTATGGTTTATTTCCTACAAATGAAGATGGTAAAACAGCAAACATTGTTTTAATAAACGATAATATAAATAAAGTACCTAGAGATTTAGCTGAAGTTGGTCCTGATCAAAAACAATTTAGAAGTTCAGTTCAGTTATATGGTAGAGTTCAAAACACTGCAACTGGCAATATTCAATATTTTCCAGGATCAAACACTGACACAGTTGTAAGTATTTCTACAGCTAACGATTCAAACATGACAACTAGTAGTATAAATACTATTGGTCAAAATAATTTATATCAATTTGATAGTAATCCATTAATAGGTAGAATATCTACTAATGACCCTATAGGTGTTACTAGCGCCGATATGGTTCCTCATTTGGCTATATACGAAACAGATCCAGTTGATTCAGTTTTAGATATATTTTGGGAAAGTACCACCGTAGGTTTAATATCTGATTTAAATTCAGATGTTGTAACAGACAGCGTAGGTCCTTACGGAGTTACTGGCTTTGTAAGTTCATTTGATGAAACGTATACACCAGGAACCGCAGTGTCAACAGAGTTTACGGTTGTAAGCTTAGCAGGTACACCTATAAATCTTGAGTTTCCATTAACAGATGGTGTTATAACAACAACTGATGAAACCGGTGCTTCACGAGATGTTTTTGAATTAGTATTACAAAGCAACGTTGCGGGTCAAGGAACTAAATACAAAATTCATTTAAAAAGTGGGTATAATCCAGTTTTTTTATACAACTCTCCTTCTGTGGATGTTTTTACTACTGAAATGATTTTTACAGATAGTGATGGTGTTTCTTCACCTCCGTTTGCAAGAAAAATATCTTTAGTAAATATAAAACCTACAGTAACATCAGCCACCTTAAGCAACAACACCGTAATTCCAACAATAACGTTATCGCAAAACTTTGTAGGCACAGTGCTAGATACTAGCGGAAATAACCCTATTATAGCGGTTAATGGAACTGTATATGCTTCTGAAGTTTCTAGCCAAATAAAGTATACAGCTACTTCGACTAACTCTGGTATGACTTATTTTTCAGTTAACCCATCTTCTGGTGTTTTAACTAGAAACTCTACTCCAATACCTTTAGGTATTTATGTGTTAACAGTAAGTGCACAAGATGCTTGGAACGAAGCTCTTGATCTATTTGCAATTGGAGAAAATGCAGCTACAAGCTCAATGATATCTGATCCAGTTACATTAACTATTATTATAGGTGCTATTCAAGTGAACCCTGGTATTATTGGAGAATGTATTGATTCAAGCAATAATTTTATGAGTGCTGGAACCTATAGAACAACAGGATCTTTAACTTCAGTACCAAATCCCATAGATGGTTGTTGGTACTTGGCTGCTAATACGTTGACAAAAAATGACTTGCCAGATGCTTGGAGGATAGCAGCACCTAATTATGCCACTCAATCACAGTCAGGAACTTTTCCATTTGCTAATGCCTTACGTCTGGGTGGAGCTAACGGGTTTGCAGCTGATGCTTTAAAAAAAGGAACAGTTGTTTTTAAATTTAATATATCTCAAAAATTTGCTCAAGCACAAAGTGGTTTTGGTACATTTTTAGATTTTGGAATTGATTCATTGCTTGTTTTTTATAGAGCTGAAGGAGCACCTCAAGGAGCTTGGACTCTTGCAACAGATATAAATGGAGTGCTAAGTAATGCTATTTTACTAGCAGCTTCAGTTTCTAATCCAACTTTTAATACCTCTAAATATTTACAATATGTTTTTGCATTTGACACACCTGGAGAATATGCTATTGTTGCTAGAGGTTTAAGCACAACTCAACAGGGTAGTTCTTTAGGTACTGATAATGATCATAGCCAAGTCCAAATGTGGGTTACTTCTGGCGATCTTAATAACGACACATGCGTTATTGTTCCAGGAGCTAATCTACAAGGCACTCCATCTGCTACAATAAATTACACATCTACAGCCACGCCTAAAGCATACAGATACTTTATAAATACAACACCTCAAGCTACATTTACGTGTAGTGCTGCTCAATCTGCTAATAATAGTAATTACTCTCAAGTAGCATATCCTGAGTATGTAACTCAATTTTATAACTCTGCAGCATTGACAACGGTTCTTACACCAGCTAATTGGACTACTGTAAATAATTTTTATAATTTTAATGTTTCAAAATATATTACATCAACTGGAAGTGAAGGAGCTATGCCTCAGTATGAACCTTATAAATTTACTACTTCTTTAACAAATGATACATTAACAAGTGTAGGAGCTGTTGTAGATCAAGGTGTTAATTCAGCAAATGTTTTAAATTGTAATTCAGCAACCAATCCTTCAAGCACTATAACTCAAAGAGTTAATCAGTAAAAGTAATAATTAGTAAAAATAAGTGATAATAAATTATGGCAGCAACACTTGAAATAAAATATTTCAACTCGTTTTGGTTAAAAAAAATGAAGACTATTACAGATGTTGTGCCTGGCTCGACTAGCAATTATGACACATCTAGTTCTGGAACTTCTTTTGTTATTCAAACCGCTTTAGATTCAACAAAGATGAATGTAGGTCAAAAAGTTACATTTACGTATAATACTCCCGCTACTAGTTATGTTGGTTATATTGTTTCTAGAACTAGTGATACACAGTTTGTAGTTAATGTAGCACCTGCTACTTTTGCACCTGCTTCACAAACTCCTGAAATAACGTTTGGAGATATTACAAATTTTTCAAGAATTCCTGGATCTTATAGCGCTAACAGTACTTTTGATTGGTACGAGGAAGAGGCTAGAATTAGAGGAGGTTATAATAACACAATAGTTGATCTTGGAGTAAAAGCATATATAACGGAAGACAATCCTAATCAGAGACATAGATTTAATTCTTTAATATATTCAGGGATTTTTAATCCACGAACTGGTGTTAACAATACAAATCAATTTTCTGTAGGTGAAGACATAAGTAAAAGTGTAGATCCTGCTTATGCATCTATACAAAAATTGTATGCTGAAGATACTAATTTAATTATATTTCAAGAACAAAAAGTAAGTAGAGCTTTAATAGATAAAGACGCTATATATTCAGCAGAAGGAAACCCTGTGTCTACTACATCTAACGTTGTTATAGGTCAAATAGTAGCTTATGCTGGTGAGTATGGTATATCTAAAGATCCTTTTAGTTTTTCCGTGTATGGTTATAGAAAATACTTTACTGATAGAAATAGAAACTGTGTATGTAGATTGTCTCAAGATGGTATAACAGAAATATCTAGTTACGGTATGCATGATTTTTTTAGAGATTTACTATCTTTAAATGGAGACTTAAAAATAGTATCTGCATGGGACATGCACACTAAGAATTACATTTTATCTATACAAAATACTGATACTTCTTCTTCTTCAACTACTACAGCACCAGTCTCATCTATACCTCAAGTAATGGTATATGGTGAAAAAGTATCTGGTTGTAACAATAACCCTGGAAAATGTGTTGTACCTCCAACAGTTCCGGTTGATCAAGGATTTTTTAACAATATATTTACTTGGAATCCTCTTTTACAAAACACGCCTACGGCTTCAACTGCTCAAGTTACTATTCAAGACGGGCAAAACTACAATATAGGAGATTTTGAAGTTACAAATAATTATGTAACAATTTCAGCACAAATTTATACAAACTTATCTCCGCTTACAACTGAATGGAGGCTAGCAAGATTTACTTATACTTCTAATGCTTCAACTGGTCATGTTGAAAACTATACGTATGTAAATCAACTTACTTATCCTGCGGATTCAGAGTTTGATGTACAATCAGCAACAGCTGTAAGAGGATTAGGCTCAATAAGTGACACTGAGTTTGTAGCAGTAATGAGAAATACTACATTTGATGTATATCAATTAGTAAAAATAGTTATTCCTCCATCTGGAACAGAGGTTGTTTTAAGTTCTTTGTTTAATATTGAAGGAGATTTAAGCGATGGAACTGGAGATATAGTTGTAACTTTTAAAACTGACGGGGTAACTCCTAATAAAGTTCTTATAGCAGGTTATACTAATGCAGTGTCTCCTAATCCAAGATACAATAGAATATGGCAATATGATTATGCAACAGGAGTTTTTGAAGTTGTAACAACTGATCCAGGCCCTTCAGCTGGTGTTCCTGGTTTAGCGTTAGTTAATAATGTTCTATATGCAAGTATGTCCCCAGTTATATCTAGTGCCAATGGAGACGAGGGATCTATTGTTACCGTAAGTTTAACTTCTCCTTATAGCTGGACAAATCTTCCAATGGCTAAGTGGCCAAACAATTTTGGAACTCATTTTAATAATTTACAAGGTGGAACAGGTTATGTAACAGCTAATAATGTGGCTACAACTAATCTAAATGGAAAAGGAATGCTAGTGGATATAGTAGCCGTTAGTGGTGTTATTACAGAATTGACAATTTCAAGGGTAAGAGATAGGAATCTTTCTAACTCACAATACAGTCTTTCAACTCCTGTTGTAACAATAACTGGTGGAAATGGTGATGCCACTATTACATTAACAGCTATAAGCTATGGAAATTTTGCCCCTGGAGCAGCTAGCACACCAGCAAGTAGAATTAGTGATGGATTAGAAGGTTTTCCAAGTAAAGCCACCACTACAACTAATGTTACTAGTGAAACTGTAAGTTTTGATGAAGATGTTTTAGGCTGGACTAGTAGGTATGATTATTATCCAGACTATATAGAAAGTTTAGGAGCTAATTATTATTCTTTTAAATCAGGTCAATTATTTCAACATCATAAAATTAATCCATTATTCCCTAATGTTTATGCAAATTATTATGGTGTAACATACGATTCTTCTGTAAGAGTAATTTTAAATGGTCAACCATCATTAATTAAAAATTTTAAAACTATTAACTACGAAGGAGGTACAGAATGGAAGATGACTGAGCTAACAGCTTCTTTAGTTTCATCTGGCGTAATACCTACATCCACAGGATCAGACGATATTGACGGGCAAATATCCAGTACTTTAATACGTGCTCTACCTATAAGCAAATATACACAAGCAACTTCATTGGCTGTTTTACAAGGGCAATTATTTCAAAATACTTTTAAAAGAAAAGAAAATAAATATTTTGGTAACTTAGTAAACAATACGGCTGCAATGGCAGGAGAAGTTTTTCATGGTCAACAAATTGCTGGAGTTAAAGGATTTTTTGCTGCTGTAACTATGACTTTAGAAAACAGTACAGCAAACACAGCTGGAGTATTAGAAGGGGTTGGTAAAAAAGAATTGTTTGCGGTTACAACAGAATATACAGATTCTTCATATTAAATTAAATTAAATGAATAAATTAAGTAAGTCAACTGCTAAATTTAGAAAAGCTTTAGTTGATTTAGAAAAACAATTAACGCTTGATCCAGATGATAATATAGTTTTAGGTGACAGTGATAGCTTTCCTTTAAAACATTCTTTTGCACATGGTGTATATGTAAGAGAGATGAAAATGGAAAAAGAAACCTTTGTGTTAGGAAAAATACATCAACATGAACATGTGTGGTTTCTTTTAACAGGACATTTAATGGTAAAAACAGAACAAGGATTAGAAGAGCATATAGCTCCATGCTATGTTAAAGCTCCTGAAGGATCTCAAAGATTAATATATGCATTAGAAAAATCTATTTTTGTTAATGTGCATGCTAATCCAACAAATACAAACAACTTAGAACAGTTAGAAACTGAAATTATAGCTAAAAACTATTTAGAATATGAAAAAAATAAACAACTTAAATCATAACTTATGTCTTGGGTAATAGTAGGAGGTGCCGCTTCAAGCATCATAGGAGGTTTAGTGGGATCAAACCAAGCTAAAAAAGCTGCTAAACGTGCCGAGCAAGCTGCTCAGATAGCAAGAGCAGAGTTAAATAAGCTTAAAAGCCAGAGGATGACTATAACTAATCCTTATGCTAATAGTACTAATTTAAGTAGTTTAGCCGTTGATTTAACTAGTAGTTTAAATAATCCTTACGCTAGTTTAGGTGTTGCGACACAGGCAGCTGAAATACAAATGGAACAAAGTGATATAGCTTTGGCTAACACCTTAGATACATTAAAAGCTACAGGAGGAAGTGCAGGTGGAGCAACTGCTTTAGCGATGGCGGCTTTACAAAGTAAAAAAGGTGTTGCTGCAAATATAGAGCAACAAGAAGCTCAAAACGAAAAACTAAGAGCACAAGGAGAAATGCAATTAAATCAGCAAAAGATGGCTGAGCAACAGAGGCTTCAAGGTATTGCAATATCAGAAGGACAAAGACTACAAGCTACTGATGCTGCAGGTAAACAATTTATGTTCCAAGCTAGTGAAACTAGATTAAACATGGATATGAATAGAGCTGCTGGTCAATTACAACAAGCCGCACAAAACAGAGCAGATGCTAACGCAGCACAAGCAAGTGCTATTACCGGAACTGTATCAGGCTTAACAAGTTTAGCTGGAAGCGCAATAACTGGTGCTGCTCAAAGACAAGCTTCAAAATATGGAATAGATGCAAGTTAGCTATGCATCTTCAGGTTATAAAACTAGAGCTGACTGGAAAAAAGCAGGTAAAAAAAGTAAATCATAAGGCAAAAAATAAACTATGGGAGCATACGATAATCCAGCAATAATACGCGATAGATCAGCAGAAATATACGGTCAACTAGGAGCGATAATAGGAACTGGTATAGCCGGAGCGGTTGCTGCTGGTAATAAAATTAGATACGATGCTGGTATAAAATATCGGGAAAAGGTTGATAAATTTAACAAAGAAGTTGCAGGTACTGAAGCTAGGGTTAGAATAAAACAAACTGATGCAATGATGGTAGAGTATAATATATTGAGAGAAAAGGATGTTAGCATGGCAGATCAATATTTACAAAACATGAAATCTTTAATGAATGGTGTTGGAGAGAAAGGAGACGAAGACTATGAAGAAGGAACTATAATGGCTGAAACAAGACTTCTTACAAGTACTGATTTAACTTCTGAACAAAAAACAAATTTAACAAACTATGTTGTAGACACAAGAGCTTATGCAAAAAATAATATGACAGTTGCATCTCTTGTACAAGGTGATCTAGAAGAATCAAAAAAAAGTAGGGTTGATGGAAAAAGATATGTTTATAGTGGAAATAATCCATATGAATCAATGGCTGTACAAGGAGCTTTTAATGCAATGACTCAAAACGGAAATGTAGGTTTTCCTGTTAATGCAGATAAAACAGTTTTTACCAATAAGAAGGGGAAAAATGGTGATGTAAATATAGATATAAAGTTTGCAATGAAAAAAGAGGCTTTTGAAAACAGTGACGCTTATCAATTAATTTTAGCAAATGCAGGGATTGATGCTGATAATGACGCTGAAATGGCCGCATTGAATAAATTAAAGGATGACGATAGATTTAATAAGATTTTAAGCATGTCTAATGAAGAGTATACAGCATATATTGAAAAAGATCTTTCTTTTATAAACTTGGAAACATTTGTAAAAAAATATGAAAATTCAAATCTAATCAATGTTTTAAGAGAAAACATGCCAAAAATTGATAGTGATGGAGATTATATTTTTGAATTTAAAGCGGATCAAAATAGTCTAAAAAATGGTTTTATAATAGATTTAGGTGAAGCAGCTGACCCTATGAAAGTTTATGAAAACGCTAATGTAGTAGATAATCAAGGAAACATTACTAAAAGTATGTATTTAGGTGACAATGATCCTTATGTATTTCAAACTCAATCTAATATATCGGATAAAAGACAAATAGGCTCAAGAACATTTTATAATATGGGTAAAATAAATAGTGCAAATTTTCAGGCACAAGCTGCCGGCGTATTAAACCCAATGGGAGACATTGAAAATACTCCTAAAGTATTAATAAATAGATACGGTATTAATCCTCAAGACGCTAGAATAATGATTGAAGAAAACGATGTTGACAAGCTATCTGCGATAATGAAAGAGCAAGCAGAAGCAAACTTACTGAAAGATACACCCCATGTCCTTGGTAGTAATCTAACTGAAGGAGAAAAAAAATATCTCATATCAAAGGGACAAATCATAGATTCTACTCAAAAATATTATTTTGAAGGGAAAGATCCTACTTTAGTTGCTAAAGCAACAAACAACAAGCTAACTGATACACAATATATTCAAAATCAAATAGTTAAAAGAGGAAGAATATCAAAAGGAAAAGAAGGAACAATGAGAGGTAACTTAGAACTTGAAGAGCAAGTACTAAAAGATATTAAATATTTAGCTAGTTTTGAAATAAATGCTATGAGTAAAAATAAAGCTCTAACAGGTATGCGAGAAAACATGAATATATATGATCCTGCTCAAGGAAGAACAATAAATACAGAAGCAGATATAGCTCAGCTTAAGGCAAGCGATGCACTGTTGTATATTCAAAAAGGTGACACGTATGTGGCCTCAACAGGTTATAATCCTTATGATAAATTTGGTGGTATGTTAGGTCTTATATCTAAATATGGTGGCTATGATTCAAAAACAAAAACAAATTTATTAAATACAGCAGGAAGAACAGATAATGCTTTACCAATATATTTAGATTAAAATTAAATTATGTACGAACTTGACGGAATACAATATAGCTTTGAACAAGTTACAATTGCGGCTAAAGAATCTAACTTAACTTTAGAAGATTATTTAGCTAGATCGGGAATAGTAAAGAAAACAACTGCACAAAGCTCGGGTGTAGTTGCGGGAAACGAGCTGAATGGGGGTTTAGATTTAGGGACTGGTTCTTCGGAGTCACAAAACAAACTCAACAAAAATGTAAAAGATCCTAAGATAAAAAAACCTAAAATAACTAAGCAAAAGTTTGATCAGTTAGAAGAAGAACAACTAGTTAGTGATCTTAAGATCTTGTATCCTGACATGGAGTTTGATGAAGATGGTGTGCCTTTTAGAGATGGTCTTAAGGTTAAAGTTCCAGGAGATGAAAACTACACTACAATACCTTTAAACACTCAGTATAATCAAAATTTATATGAAGGAGCACAGTTTTTAAAAGGTGATGCTTATGCTAGTTTTTTAGAAGTAGCTGAAAGAAGTAAAAACACCAAAGGTCTTGATAGAGATGTTTGGGATGCTTCTAATGGAGCGATTTCAAATAAAAATGATTGGCTAAGGTTTAACACCACTAATATGGATGTTAGACTTGGTGGAGAGGATAAAGACATAGATGGTTTAATATTAAATCCTAAAGTTGGAGAAGATAAAATTTTAGATGTTTTAGCAACCGTAGAGGGAAATGTTTTAGATTTGTTTCAAAATCCTATAAAAGTACGTATGGCAGATGGTAGCTTTGAACAAGACTCAACCGCTATATTGAGAAAAATGAGAGGAGATTTAGAAAAAGATGAGTTAAATTTAATTAGAGATCAAGCATTTGTAAACATTAATAAATCTTTATCGGAGCAAGGTCTACCACCTTTATTAGAAGATGATTATCAAGAACTTTTTAGAGATAGTTATAAAAAAATACAAAACAAAGCAAACGCACAAGCCGATGCTTTATATAATACTATGCAACTTCCATTGGAAGAACCTAAGGACAAGTTTTATGAAAGTGTAGATTTAAATTTTACTAATAATCTAGCTGAAAACGATCAATCAAAAGTTGGTTTTGAAAATAAAAAACTTAAACTAATTGGCCAAATTAGAGATGTAGAAAGAAAAATTAGTAATGACCCAACTAATGAACTTTTAATACAACAAAGAGCTGATTTAGTAGGTGAATATAATTTAATTCCTGATTTAATAAAAAATATTGCTGAAGGGGAAAACGTTTCTGAATCAACTTATTTTCCTCAAGATCAAATTGATTCAAACCCTATTGTTAAACAAATGCAAGGCATAGCAAGTAATGCTAACAAAGATGGTAAAGATATTGCTGATAATTTATATAAAAATGATAGAAGTAAAACAAGGCAAGAATATGCTGTAGAGTTATACAAAGATAAAGTTTTTGATTTGCAAAGAATACAAGCGTTAGGTGCAAAAGAAACATTTGAATTAGATGCTAATAAAATGAAATCTAGTGTAACACAAGGTGGTAAGCTGAGTGGTGGAATAAGTATTAATGAAAACAAAAAGGTTTCAATTAACAACCCTGTGTTGAGAAAATTAATGAAGGCTGGTTTTTTTCCAGATAAAAATGGTAAAATTCAGGTTTCAGCTTTTGATCTACAACAGGCCGGTGTTACTTCAAGAAAGTTTGAAGGTTGGGCTGATGAGTTTTCTAGTAAAGAATACATGTCTGATGCTAATATTGCAAAAATAAAAGCTTATGAAGAGCAATGGAATGAAAGATATAGTGAAGCTAAAGGATTGTTTAGACTTTCTAAATTAAACGTAGATCCTAGTAAAATTGAAAAAAATGGTTTTTTTGGTAATATAGCAGCAACAGGAGGTAGAGCTATGCTAACTCAATGGTTTGATTTAAGCACAGAGCAAGCAGAAAAAATATTAACAGGAGATGAATTCGTAAGAACTAGTTTAGATAGATTTTCTGAAGCTGAAAATATTTATAATTCTTCTGAAGAAGTTCAAAACGGAACTGTTGGTAAAATGGAATTAACTACTGATCAAAAAGAAAATTTAGCAAAAACTTGGTCAGAAGACATTAGTGAAGGTGTAGGAAACTTTGTTCCAATGATTATAGAACTAGGAGCTATAACTTATGCTAGTGGTGGAACAGCTAGTGCAACAGGTTTTGCTAGAGTTTTAAATGGATTAAAAGGTGGTAATAAGTTTCAAAAAGCTACATACCATACATATAAGGCTATGCTAGAAGAGGCTAAAATGCAAGTGGCTTTTGACATGAAACCTGGAGGTGGAGCTACTTTTTATGGATTAGGAGCTTTAACAAGTTCTCCGTTAAAAGGAAAATTTGCTTGGATGAACGGCATATATCACAAAGTTCTTAAAGCTGGTCCTATCGGTGCTGTATCAACTAAAACAGCAGCTCTTACAGAGGCTTTATATGACGATGCTTTTAAAAATAATTTAGACTTTAATAAAGAGTTTAATGAAATGTTTAGTGATGGTGACGAGTTTTTGAAAACATCTTTTATAGATATGATGGTATTTAAAATATCAGGCGCACACACTTTAAGAACAGTCGATTTTAGAACTACTCAGAATAAAAGAAATTTAATTAAAACTAGTCGTGAAAAAAGAGATGCTTTGCTTGGTGTTGGAAAAAAAGGTAGAAATAAAAAATTCAAAAACTTAACTGAAAAAGAAAAAGATCTATACAATAGCTATGAATCTACTATGCAAACCATGCATCAAATGGTTATGACAGAGACATATAGCGCTAGGTTAGATCCTAAAAGCAAAGCTTTTGAAAGTAATTTTAGAAAAATGCAGGCTGATCCTATTAATCAAGTTATGAAAGAACTTATACCTGATTATAAAGGTTTTGAAGTTAAGTTTGTCACAGATCTTACCGCTAGGACAGATAATATTATGGCTGCTAATGAAAAAGCTTTGTTTGTAAAGTCTAGCAATAAAAATCAAAAAGATATTGTATATATAAATAAAGATAAATATACGATTGGTGTAGGTTTACATGAGTTTGGGCATGTGGTAGTAGAAAATTGGAGTAACAACCAGAAAAATCAGTTTATAGAAAAAGCTGGTAATATGTTTAAAAATATAGATTTTAACATACCAGACAGAATAGTAGATGGTAAGTCGGAGGGACCAAGATCTATTAAAGGATCTGACTTAAGAAAATTAATAAAAAAAGAATATTCTAAAGAAGCTAAAACAGATAAAGATATTGTTTCTAAAGAATTATTATCTTATATTATTGAATTTACAGCTAATCCAGAATTTTACTATAGCAACCCAAATGCGGCAAGTTCTTTTCTTAAAGAAATAAAACTAGAAGTTCAAGATTACATAAGAGAAAAAGGATATTTCAAAAAAATGCTTGCTCCAAAAACAGCTGGTGATGTAGTAAGGTTGTTGGCTCAAATTGGTCAATCATCAAGAAATGGAGAACCTATTGGTCAAAAAATTAAAGCTGCATTTACTGCTTTAGACAATATAAACATTAACACTTTTGAAATGAGTGTGTTAAAAAACAATGCTCAACTGCGTAGAGCTGCTGCAAAAGAACTTAACAGCGTTGAAAGATTAGCTAGTAGAGAACTAATTGGCAATGAGGCTAAATCATATTTAGATTTAAAGCTTGACAATAAGGCATTATTAAGTATTTTAGAGGCTTCAAGCTCTACTGGTGAACAGAAAGGTGGGGCTGTGCAAGCTATAGTTGAAAAGAATTTTGGGTTAATAAAGCAGAAGTTAGGTTGGCAAAATTGGGGAAAAAAAGGTATTACAGAGCGAGGTATTAAAGACGCAGTCACTGAGCAGATTTTAGGTATATTTCCAGGTAGAAAAATACCCTTATTTAAAAACTATGATTCTCAATTTGAAGTTTCTACTAGGTTAGGAGATGTAATAGGAAAAAGACAAGGAGAAATATTAGAAAGAGCAAAACAACTAGAAGAGTTGACTATGGAAGGTCAAAGTCTTGATGGTGAAAGAGCTGCTCAAGTAGCTGATACACCTTCTTCAGAGTTTACGTCAACAGCTAAAGAAATTAAAAAAAGAAACTTATCTGAAAGATTAGGTATAAAAGAAAGTGTAGACAAGTTTATCAACAAAGAACTAGGGATAACTGAAAAAACAACAACAGAAGAAAAAGTTGCTATTGTAAAAGAAAGTTTAAAAGACTTAACTTATAAAGGAACAGAAAATAAAATAAAAGATATTATTGATGCTAAGTTGACTGATAAATTTTTACTTGATTTAGCTAGACGACCAGTTTTAGCTAAAGAACTTTATGAGTTGGCTTTAGCCGAAGGTGCTACCTCTAAAGGCCTATCAACAGGTGTTAAAGGTAAATTATTAGAATACTTTTACGATTTATCAGAAGGTAAAAGATTAGATTCAAAAGATGGTAAATCTAAATCAGGCTTGCAGCGACAGATAAAACAACCTTTTAATTTAGATATATTTAAAGAGTTTGTTACACGAGGAATAGATCCTAAAACAGGAAAATTAGAAAGAAAAACTGATTCATATTTAAGAAGATTAGATGCTTTTAGACAAGAAGCTGGTAAAGCTATTACTAATCAACAGATGAGAGAGCTTGGTGTTGATCTTGTTAACAGAGCACCAGAATTAAAAGACATGTTAAAGCGTGCTGGTGATGGTAGAGCTCCTGCAATGGCCTCTAAAATATTAGATATAGCTAAAGATATAGGTTATAAGGATTTAAATGCTGAAACAATTAGTCGTGGTTTAAAAATGCTTCAAGAAAATCAAGAAAAATTTTTAAAAGACGAACCTAAATTAGCGGAAGTTTTAACAAACGTAAGTTTGCAATACTTTCAAGGTAAAGTAAAAGCTTTAAAAGGTGAAAATCCTACTTTTAAGAGTATGTCTAAAGAAATTCCTGATTTTATTGAAACTCCATTTGGTAAAATATCTAAAAATGAAATACTAACAGAAGGAGTAGGTGTTGGTATGTTTGGACAAGTTGGAGAAACTAGAACAGTTAATGGTAAAAAGGCAAAAGTAAAGCTATATGAATGGTATGATACAGCTGCTATAGAAACATTTTTAGAAGGAAATATAGGTAAAGATGGAGTTCGTGAAGGAGGAATTTATGGAAAAGATGGGTTAGCTACTATTTTTCCTAAATGGATAACTGAAATATTAGGAACAGGAGGAACATTAGAACAGTCTTTTGGTATAGGAACGAGAGCCTCGGGTATAGGTGTTAAAGCTAAAATTGACTCACCAGGAAGTAAAACGCCTAAATACGAAAAAAATACTACTTTAGAAGCAACTTATTCTTTGCCTCAAAACCAGAAATCTAAATTATTAAATGCTTTTGGAACAGGTAAAAGCGTAACAAAAGTTTTAGACAAACTTAGAGATGCTGTTTTCATGGGTGAGGGAGTTCAAAAGAAAAGAGTTTTAGATTCTTGGGATAAACTTACTGAAAAAGAAAAGGTTGCTAAATTAAAAGAAGCTATAAACCCTAAAGACAATCAACAAAAAGCAGATTTATATTTTGCACTAGAAAGTATAAAACAAGAATGGTTGTATTCTTCTAAAAATAAAAAACAATTTATAGAAAGATCGCAAACCTTATTGAATTTAGCTTCAAAAAACAGTAATTTAGTAAAAGGTTATAATAGACAATTTGTACCTATAGTGGCAGTTTTAGCTAAACCTGGAGATTCTAAAAGACAATTAAAGTTAGAGCATGTAAAATCTTCGTTAGAACAATCTATGCAAGCTACGACAGCTATTATAGAAGGAAGATGGATAAAAGATGGTAGAAAAATAATGAATGATTTTAGTGGAATTATTTCTACTAAAGAATTTTTAAATGAAATTGATAAGTTTGGAGGTACAACTAACACAGCGGGTATAGCGAGAATGACTGCTAATTTAGAAAATCTTAAAAATTACAAAACAGTTGAAAGTGGTTATAATGAAACCTTATATGATAAGGTTGTTAGAGAAGCTGCTCAAGAAATTGGTGCTAAAGCTAGAGAACTTGGTAAGCCTTTTTTAAAAAATGAGCTAGCTAGATATATTGAAAATCCTTCTCCTAGTAACAAGATTATATTAGATCAAGCTGTTAAAAACAAAACAGAATCTAAAAAAGTATTTGATAATAATGTAAAAATTGCTAAAGAGGCTGGTGTTAAAGCAAACAATAATGCTGAGATCATGGTAGAGCTTGCTAAAAAAGATAAGCAAAATGCTAAAGAAACAAAAGAAAGATTTGCTTCTAAAGATTTAGGTAAAGAGTTTAATGATATAATTGAACAAAGCAGTGGTGTTGAAAGCCAAAAACAATATTCTGATATTAGAGCTAAAAGCATAGGTAAAAATAAAAGAAAATTACAATTTTTTATACCAGATTCTGCAGCAGATCTAAACGGGCTTATAGATGTTACGTTAGGCAAAGGTAAAAAAGGAAATGCCCAAAGAAAATGGTACAAAGACAATGTTATAACTCCATTTAATCAAGCTGAAATTGCTTTAACTAGAGATAGAGTTGCTTTAACCTCTGGTTTTAAAGAATTAAAAAAACAATTAAAAATTGTTCCTAAGGATTTAAGAAAAGAAGCATTAGACGGTTTTACTTTTGAGCAAGCTATTAGAGTACATACCTGGAACAAGCAAGGTATGAAGGTTGAGGGCTTATCTAAAAGAGATTTAAAAGATTTAAGCGAAATTATTGAAAAAAATCCAGAGTTAAATGCTTTTTCTGATCAATTAATAGAGCTTAATAAAGGCAAAGGTTATCCTGCGCCTACAAAAGAATGGTTAGCAGGTAGTATATCCACAGATTTAAGAACTGGTTTGAATAGAGGTGGAAGAGCTTCATATTTAGAGGCCACTGGTTACACAGAAAACGTTAATAGAATATATACTAAAGAAAACTTAAACAAACTAGAAGCAGTATACGGAACTAAATATAGAGTTGCTTTAGAAAATATGCTTGGTAGAATGAAAACTGGAGTTAACAGAAAACCATCAGCTAATGCTTTAGAAAATAGAGTTTTAGATTGGATAAACAATGCAAATGGAGTAACAATGTTTTTAAATGCTCGATCTGCTGTACTTCAAACAATATCATCTTTAAACTATATTAACTGGACAGATAATAATCCATTAAAAGCTGGTAAAGCTGTAGCTAACCAACCACAGTATTGGAAAGATTTTATGGAAATAATGAATTCTGATTATTTAGTAGATAGACGTAATGGCTTAAAGCTTAATGTAAGTGAATCTGAAATAGCAGATGCTGCTAAATCTTCTACAAATAGTGCTAAAGGAGCTATAAGCTATTTATTATCTAAAGGTTTTATGTTTACTAGAATTGCAGATAGTTTTGCTATAGCGTCTGGAGGATCTACATTTTATAGAAATAGAATAAATACTTATAAAAAACAAGGATTAAACGAGGCACAAGCTAAAGAAAAAGCTTTTAATGATTTTAGAGAAATATCAGAAGTTTCTCAGCAGTCTGCTAATGTAAGTAAAATTAGCATGGAACAATCAACTTCGCTTGGTAGATTAGTTTTAGCATTTGCTAACACACCTATGCAATACGCTCGATTACAAAAAAGTGCTATAAAAGACTTAGCTAATGGAAGAGGAGATTATAAATCTAATTTTTCTAAGATAATGTATTATGGACTTGTTCAGAACTTAATGTTTAACGCATTACAAAACGCATTGTTTACTAATATCTGGGAAGATAACCCAGATCCTATGAAGGAAGAAATGAAACAAGCAAGAATAGCTAATGGTATGGCTGATTCTATACTAAGAGGTATGGGTATTGGAGGCGCAGGAGTTTCTACACTTAAAAATATAATGTTAAAAATTAAATCTGAATCTGAAAAATCTAGACCTAAGTATGAAAAAGCTGCTTTAGAAGTATTTGATTTTTTACCTCCAATTGATAGTAAAGTTAAGAAGTTAATATCAGCTGGTACATCAATGACTTGGGATAAAAATGAAATCAGAGGAAAAAGCTTGATGGATCCTAGTAACCCAGCTTGGTTAGCAGGTGCTAATGTTATTTCAGCTGGAACTAATTTTCCTGCTGACAGAATAATTAAAAAAGTTACAAACATGAAAGGTGTTATGACGGAAGAAATGGAAATGTGGCAACGTATTGCTAGATTTGCAGGGTGGAGTGAATGGGAAATAGGACCTAATAAATCAAGTAAAAAAGGAAAAAGTAAATTTAATTCACCGGTTTTTAAAGCTCCAACATTTAAAACACCTGTGTTCAAAACACCTAAATTTTAAAATGGCAAAAAAAGCAAAAAAAAAGGGACCTAAATGCTGGAAAGGATATGTGGCAAAAGGAAAAAAGAAATCACCTAGTGGAAAGAAAACTAAGAGTGGAAAAACCAAAATGGTTAATAACTGTGTAAAA
>TARA_R110002049_G_scaffold86046_1_pt1 | contig 22152 bp, 23 predicted proteins | sample TARA_R110002049 | Tara Oceans TARA_R110002049 (sample SAMEA4396941) | marine metagenome | biome: Polar Biome; feature: [SRF] surface water layer (ENVO:00010504); material: water (ENVO:00002006), including particulate matter (ENVO:01000060) such as... | depth 5 m
ACACAACCTTTCATAGTCCTTAGTGATATATTCGTATTTCTCGTGTATAGTAGGTGATGTCTAACATTTAGGCACTTTAAAAAATTTGATTTACATATAATTTAGATATATCATCGTATAACAACAAACAATAAGGAGAAGAAAACAATAAAACTCGTCAAATACACTAATATACTTAAAGTTTATCTAAGTTAAGTCTTATATAATGAGTGATACAACGAAAGAAATGGAGAAACTCAAAGAACGGATAGAAGAGTTAGAGTTTAACGAATTATTCTACCAAACAAAACTCAAGGAGTTAGAAGGGAAAAGAATATACTATCGCGGTGATAGAGAGAATAAGTTTAACTCACTATTCCAACAGAAAATCAATCATCTCAACAGCGATGAGGTAGAAGCGGAGAAAATAAGAATTAAGGAAATGACTATCCACGAGAAATACGAATATATCACTAAGGACTATGAAAGGTTGTGTAGTTTAAGAGAATGGTGCTTAAACGAGACACCCATATCCTTCTATAATGATGAAATAGGAGGTGATAATGAGACTGATTGTGAGAAACTGATGGTAGAAATCTTTGAGTATATCCGCGATGACTATTATGATAATTGTTTTGATAAGGCAACAGATGTCATCTTAGATGACCCACCAGAGACAATCCGTAATAAGTGTATAGCACTTGCTATGGACGACGGGGAAGTCGTATCATATGACACCTATGATGAGTGTGATGATGAGAAAAGAGATTATGAAACTAACATAGAGGATGCTAATGACTTCATAGAGGCGAAACAGAAATGGACTAAGTATGATGATATAGATAATATCACTTCTTACGGAAATATCCAGATGAAGGATAAGTTTATAATTCTATATGACTATATTGATAGACAAAGAGAAATGGTGGAAAAATATAAGAGTGGTTATGAAACTCTTAAAGAAGATAAGGACGATGACGCTATGGAGATGATTGAGAACCTTATGAATAAAACGAGTGAAGTAGTAGAAAGAGATATGGAGAGAGTAAAAGAGATTAACAGACTGAAAGAGAAAGTAAATAAGAATTGTGGTAGAATAGAAAGTCTTATTAGACAATATGTTAATCCTACACATTCACGAGATATAGTAGGTAGTTTAAGTTTCTGTAAGAGAGGTATGGAGAATTATGTAAAAGAAATAACTGGTAGGGATGTTGTATTGGACTATGATTACCTAAGCGATTTAAGTTGGTCTATTAGATATGAAATTAATAAGATGTTAGAGGGAGAAAATATGTTAGTGGATAAACTAAAAGAGCATATTACTCGTTTAGTATTCCAGATAGAAGAAGGGACGAAAAAATCGCCCTCATATATTAAAGGTAATAAAGAAGAGGAGGAAAGGTTTAATATCCAAATTGAGAAAGATGGGTATAATAAACACCACGCTTGCTTCCTATTCTCTCACATAATCGCATCAAGAGAGAAACTTATGGACATCAACAACTACTAACTAATTTACTAATACTAATCTTAGGGAAATATTCACACTCACTAAATCTATTAAAACTTACTCTCCTCCCCTCATAGACATCAGCGATGGTGTGATATGGTATATTTAATTTTTTACTTATCTCGTTGAGACTACAAAAGTCCTCATCGCACTTAGTCTCGCCATCTAATACAACTTTAAGGTTATACTTCTTTTTTTTGTTGGTCGCATTTGTAGGACGCATTTGTATTGGTTAATTATATAACTCGGCAAATCTTTAAATATATACTTAGTTGGAAACCGAAACAGAACCATCCATATTGATATAGAAGAGACTATCATAGAGAACATACATAAGTAGTTGATTACACACTCCATCAGCACCACGAGGGTCTGCGGCGTGCTGTGTATGGAGAGTAATAGGAAGTGCTCGCGAGGAGGTATCAATACCATTCTCTATCTCGTGCCTAAACGCTTCTAAGTCAATTCCATAGGGAGCGAAAGAGCAAGTCTGTCCTTCTACGAATTCACCATTAGCACCAGTTCGCGGATAAGCGTTAGTCCCCATCATAAGGTCGTTGTGGATATTAGACCCTACCTTACCGAATGCCTTAACGAGTTCGGTGTAAGCACCAACCTTATTAGTTCCACCAGCAACTTCACACTCATTCGCCGTAGGAGGGTAGCGAGTAGCACCGATAGCGAGTTGGAACTGAGTGAGAGACATATTACCCGAAGAGGATAAACCATACTCATTAGCAGCAGCGGCACGCTTAGCACAGAAGAAGAATGACTTAATACTACGGACACGCGCTGGGCAATTGTTAGACTGAACAACACCAGCATCCAGAGTGGTTCTAAACGACCGATAGGACTGACCGGCAATCTGTAAGACACCGCCGGACTGCTGCTGAACCATACGGAGGCGGTCATAGAAGGAACGCTCTAAATCTATGAGATGAGAGACATAGCGGACATTTGTAATAGAGTAGTCTGGAGCAGTTCCTACCATCGCTTCTACTGCTGGTGCTAACTCAAACTCAATAGTGATACCAGCGTTCATCAAAACGAGCGGTAGGTATTTATCATTATCCAGAAGACCAGAGACGAGTTTATACTGCTGTTTAAACGACTGAGTAGTTGCTGCCCGACCACGACGAGTAAGAGCAGTAGAACCAGCATCACCATCAAGAAACTCAGCGTATCTAAGAGGAGCACCATTACCCGTCACATTAGCACCACCAGCATTTACACCAGCGACAACTGAGTTAGTGACGGCAGTATTAATAACACCACGAGCAGTCGCTAAGTCAGCAGCGACGGCAGCGACAATTCTATTCTTTACCTCCGTGACACCAGCACGAATTTCTGCTTGATTAGGCGTAGCATATCCATTAGTATCGTCAGCAACGGCAGTAGCAGCAATCGCACCAACAGCACACGGAGCGGCACCAGCAGCGATATTAGCAAAACCACGCTCAAAGTCAATAGCGTTATTGTTTGCTGCTTCATAATGGATGTTCTGGGGTCCCGCTTGCGATGGGAGTAGAACACCAGCAATAAGAGAGTTGTAGTCGTGGATTTCCTCCAAAACAACTCCACCAGAACTGATAGTAAGTTTCTTGATGACTGGTTGTCCTAAGTCAAAGGAGCAAGTATTAGCACTCGTGTTCTGTAGGTCAAACTCTAAAAATGACTGCTGTGTATCCAATAGTCCATCATAATTCACATCAATACGGCAAATCGTATTACTACCCGGTGTGTAAGTATCCCCAGTAGTGGGGAAAAATAGACGCTTCTGCGACTTCGCCTCAATACCGAGAGGCAACTGGTCTCCATAATTAACTGAGTTAGGCGCACTAACCGACGATGATGTTTGTTCTCCTTCCATTTCTTTTATACTAAGTCTTAGATATTAATATTCTAAGTATTTTAATTTTTAAAATTAATATCTCACTCTACTCTTTTCATCACTCATCTCCATATGATTAGGGATATGTTCGTTTATTAAAGGTTCTACCACAAATGAGATAAATATTCTCCCCTCCGCTTGATGGAAAGTTCCATCACTTAAACCAGTATCAATACACGATTTATTCCTCATACTAACATTAACATAGTTTCCCCACGGAGCACCTATGACATAAGCGGTCGCTGGGTGAAATACCTTTTCCTCATAGAAGAGAAAATCGTTAGTCCTCGCACCCAGAGAGTTCTGCCCAGTATCAGCAATAAACTCAGTAGTGACGAGCGTTTGAGTAGTTCCATCCTTAATACCCGAAGGTAGTGTTGCTGACGCCAGAATATTACCAAAAGTCCCAACACTACCCCCACTAACAGTTTGGCGTCTATCATTAGCATCCATAGGACAAAAGGTAGGAACAACATTCCACTCAGCGTTCGCCCAACCATCGCTCACTTGACGAGCACTCGCCTGAGCGTTAGTTAATTCACCCATTACACTATTATAGTTATTCTGGCAGTTCCCCGCCAGCACTACACACGGATAGAGTAAGGCATCTCTCCCAACAATTCTTACATCCTCAGCACCCATAACATAAGACTTTAACCATATCCTACATCTACCAGAATAACTTTCTTTATTCTTATACATAGGTGCGGTAGGAAACTTCGCATCTACATTATCAGCAGTAGCGGATATAGAACAATTAATCGTATAGTAATCTCCACTTCCAACATAACTCGTCATCTTATTTATACTTAATAAGATATTTAAAAAAACTAAACTAAACTAAAAATTAATTTTACCGAATGAGAGAACGAGCACTACTGATTGTATCATACGCCGCCTTACCCATACTTACCTTACCCATAAGACCTCCTTGCTTCTCTGCTTTCTTAACTCTTTCTATACCACTTCTCATTACACCACTTAATTTTTCTGCTTTCTCTAATCCTCCACCAATAGCATCTGCTCCCATCTCAATACCCTTAGCAGAACCAGCAACCGCACCGAGACCGGCGGCAACTGGTTCTAACCCAACGGCGGCAGCACCCATAGCGGCGGCAGCAGCACCAGTAGATACTTTATGTGCTATTGACGAAACGCCGTGAGTTAATTTTTTACCTAATCCAATATACTTTGCTCCTCCAGAACTTACTTTCTTCATAATAGACCCTATACTCATCTTTATACTTAGTATAGTTATTTTTTCTCCTTATCAGTAGTTTCATTTAATTTTAGATTTGGTCTCCTAAGAGGTTTCATCCTTAACTTCTCTTTATGGATATAACTTATCTTAATACTCAATTGGAAGTGATGTCCGTTAAGGTCAATACTTCTATTTCTATCATCAGTTAATCTAATACCTATTGTATTAATAACTGGGACACTAACCATACTCTCGTGGTCGTTATTTTGTGGAGAATAAAAGATTATCCCACCAGCATTAGTAGTAATTGGTAATCTTGCGAGTATATTAGTAAATATACCACTCTCATTATCTAATGAACTTTTAGTAGCGATATTTTGTCTTATATATAATCCGTGTATGCTATCATTTAAATCAATCGCTTTGGGAGTTAATGTTCTCGTATTCATAGGGATATTTAATACATCAGTATCATACATACCTATTAAATCTGCTCCATTATTAGTAGTAGTTCTCATATCAAACTGAAAGGTAGTAATACCAGTAAGAGTAAATCCAAACTTTAAAGTTTCCCTACTATAATCAATTGTAGCAGTTAATCCACTAATCGCATCTAATTCGGTCTTTATAACACTCGCTAAACCAGTAGCACTATAATTACCAGATGATATATTAAAATCATAAGATACTCCATCTGCTAAAAAGGCAATAGTATCATTTACCCCAGTTCTTACATTATAGAAAGTATAAGGGATTGTAGCAGTATGTAGTGAAACTAATAAGTTCATATGGTCTGGGACATTCATAGGTTCTTTTAAGATATAGATGAAATTACTACTCTTAGGTTTCCCTAAACTATCAGTCTCTAAATACTGAGTAGCAAATCTACTATCTAAGTGAATAATAACTGGTGGAGGTGTATTTGCTTCTAACACATAACTCATTTACTTTAACTTATGTTTTTTTTTATAAGCGTTAATAGCAGTCTTTTTATTACTACTATCACCCCATAAGACATCCATACTAAGATGTCCAGCAGTAGTGAAATCCTTTACTCCTTTAACATCTTTATCGTGTCTCTTTCTATATCTTTCTCGTCTCTTCTTATCCTTATGAATTGTATAGTCGCTATAACCCTTAGCACCAAAATAAGTAGTCTTTACAACCTTACCTTTATCGTCTTTAAAGATTGCTTCCATCTTCTTCTTAGGTTTAGAAGTATTCTTTATCTCAACACTTTTAATCTTCATCTTTATCTACCTTAGATTTTTTCTTCTTACGCTTTCTATGCTTCCGTTTTTTATTCCTATCTTTTCGCCTTGCGACTTCTAATGTAGTTTTACCTCTTACCTCCATATTATAAGTTCTACTCATCGCTCTATTACGAGGAACAATAGGAGCATATCTCTCTATATTCTTAGAATACTGAAAAGGGGTCATAGGTTTCTTAGGCATATTAATCTTAGGAGAACCATATAGTCTCCTTTGGATTGTAGCAAGTTCTTTTGCCTCATTATAAGCAAATCTACCAGTATTACTCTTTTTCCGTTGTAGTTCTATTTCTTTCTGGACTAAATCATCAGCACCCATTTCATCTACATTAACAGATTTAGGTTTATCTTCCTCAGCAAGTATAGTCTCTGGTTCCACATCAACATCACCCATTCTTTATACTATCTTATTTATTTTAATTAAGGGTCTCGCTTTCCTCTTTTTTTATTACCACCAGAAGCGAAACTACCTTTCCTAAGAACACCAGCACTCTCTAATGCTATTTTCCCCTCAAACCCCGCTCTGGCGGCAACACTAAGTAGTTTCTCTTCTACACCCTTAGCACCTTTCTTCTTAGCGCATTTTTGGAATACTCGGTCTGCTTCTTTTACCATAGCGGCAGTTGCCTTAGGATTATTATAAACCTTATCGTGTATCTTAGCACATCCATCTAATTTATTAATAGGTTTATTATATGGTTTAGTTCCTACCAATTTCCTACCAGCATCAGTCATCATTTTCTCATAGAAAGCAGAACCTTTCATCCTCGCAGCGTATTCAGTCCCCGGACCAGCAAAATTATACTTATTAGTTAAGTGTTTTTCTGGTCCTCGTTTCTTTGCTTCCTCACCACTAAACTCATCTACTTTAACATCCTCTTTATCATCTACTTTCGTCTTAGGTGCTTCTGTCTTCTTACCAACACCACTTAATTTTTCTACAACCTTTTTACCGATAGTAGAAACTTTCGCCTCTATCTTCTTAGCAACTGATACAATACCCATTTATAATAAGGTATATTTTTTAATCAAAAGAGACTATAATAGGGTTATTTTTATCTGTATGGCGAATAGTCAAACCGACTTCCTCACCTAAATCTTTTCCTTTCTTACTCAATTTCTTCTTTTGATTTTTAGCACTCTTTTTAGTCATATACTTTAAATCTCCCCAGTTATGTCTCGCCATCATTTCACATAGTTCATCTGGTAGTTTAGGGTCATAGTGCTTATACCACTCCTTACCAGTTTCTATATCACCTTCCTCAATCGCTAAGAATGAGACTGGCATATCATCTTTTAACTTACAATTTTCCTTATCAGTATTCTTAATAGTGTAATCCATCATAGAAGCATCTACATATTCTATGGGGTGTTTAGTTTCTACTTTATCAAAACGGACAAACTCATATGCTTTTCTTTCATCGGCATCTTTCATTACCCCTACAATACCCGGTCTTTGATTAGGATGTAATAAACTAATAACTTTCTCATTATATTCTTTTTGGAGTTTTAGTCTATCAAATTGATTAAGTTGGTCTATCCTCTTCTTTCGGTCAGCATCACTCTTCATAGTTTCCAGCATCGCTAATTCACTAATACCTTTGAGTTTATCCTCACCTATAATCTTATGAAGGTTTCTATCAACAATATTCTTAATAATACCGCAATCAATCTTTACACTCATCTTTACTCTTAGAAACATTTTAATCTTAAAATCTAAACGAATATTTTAGAGGGTGAAGGCATCCTCATCTTCTTCTTCTTCTTCTTCTTTATAAGGTTCTATCATATCTAATGCTCTTAGTAGTTGTTTGTCGTTAAAAGCGGTTTGTTTATTACCATCTCTAATACCTTCTATAACTTTTCTATAAAAAGACTTTAACTTAGCATCTGTAATAGGATTACTTTTTCCTTTATCATTTTTAACTCCTACATTTCTTAAACCTCTCATTAGATAATAAGCATCTGCTTCATTAACTATTAAGGCAGTTTGATTATCCTTTGGTGCCCACTTAGTAGTCCATATTGCTATATAACCTTCTGGGACATTTTGGGTGCCGTCTTCCGCTAATCTACTCTTTAATCCTCTACCTCTAAAATCCCAACTATCTCTTAATAAAGGAGATGGGACATCATCCTCAGCAGCAGACCATTCCTTAGGAACTGATGATGGAGTTTTAACATCCTTAATAAACAATTCTTTTACCTCATCACTTATAGATACTTTCTTTGGTTCTACTTCTTCTAATGCTTTTTCTAATGCCTCTTCTCGCTCTCCGCTTTTTGCTTTCTGTTCTTTGAGTAATCTTTCCATATCCTCCCACCCTTTTTCTGTCTCCTCAAAGTCAGCAGCAGCGGTGTCTATTGTTTCTCTATATGTTTCTGGGACATCTCCACCTAATACTTCTGCTATTTCATCTGCCTCACCACCACCCATCGCTAAGTCTAATTCTTCATCAATAGAAGCAGTTAGTCTTTGTGCTGATGGTGAAGGTCCATAAGGAGATGGAGGGACACCCTCAAATAAGGATTGAGGTTCTGGTTCTACTGGGGCATCACCACCAAACTCAAATCCCTCTTCACTCGTAGCACTCGCACCACTTTCATCACTCGCAATACTAAGATTTAGGTTTATATCTCCACCCATAGTATCAAAATCTCCATCTGTTCGTAAGGAAGATAATATACTACCACCAACTCTGGGTGATGGGTCTGCTATACCAGCACCCTTAGATTTAACTAAACTCTTAGCACCAGTCTTAGGGTCAAAAGATACCTCCTTCACATCCTTAGGTTCTGGTGCTGTCTCACTAAATAAATCTAACTCAAAATCCGTTATTGCTCGTGGGACTTTCGCTTGCTTTCTACCAGATGAGGTAGTAGTAGTATAATCGTCTGGTTTTACTATTTGTGCCTTAGGGACTATAAATCTTTCGGTAGAAGTTGTCCCATCATCATTAGTAGTAATCTTCATTAACTCTAAGTTTTTCTTTCTCTCACCACCCTTATTTAAATAACCTCTTCTCACAGCAGTTCTACCGAAATCATCTAAGTCTCTAAAAAAGTATTCTTGACCTTCTACAAAATCACCTCCTTCATTTAATAGTCTTAATAAGTTCTCCTTTTGTTTTGCTGAGGTATTTAATTGTCCTATTGTAGAAGCATCTACAATTTCTCCCTTTCTAATCATAGTTTTTATGAGTGCTAAACCTCCGCCTTGCTTTAATACCTTATTAAGTTCTATGGGGTCGCTACCTAATAATGTAGCGGCAGTTTGATTTCTTACATTAACATTATAGGAATGTGTTAATCCAGCGTTTTTCTGCTTTAATCCCTCAGTAGTCTTCTCAGCAGTTTCTTTTTGTAATCTAAGATTGAGTGCTTTTTGTGCCTCACTAATACGAATATTCTTAATCTCTTTCTCAGCACTACTCTTAGCATCTCTTACACCAGCACTTTCATTTATTCTCATTTGGATAAGTGCTTCATTTCTCGCAGATTTATATTCTTTACTTCTATCTACTCGTCGTGGGTCTAATCTACCTCTACCAATTAATCTACCACCACCAGTTCTCCTATCTCTAATACCTCTTAATTGTAATTCTTTTGCTGGGGTTGTATCAACATCTAAGGACTTCCACTGCTCACTTTGTTTAGTATATTTATTTACCGCAGTTTGTTTCCATCCTTTCTCTTTACCTTCTTCTAAGTGAAATACTCGTCTTCCTTTACCTCTACCTACACGCATTACGAAATCACGATTACCTAATACATCTCTATTAGGGTCTCTTATAACTCTTACTTTCTTAATGGGTCTTTTTTGTTTCCCCTTAAACTTTCGCATTTTTACTTTACCATCTTTACCTACGAATAGTCTATTCAAGGCAGTATCATTATATTTCATACCTTTATTCATAACCTCCTCAGTTCTACTCCCTCTTCCCTCTACTTCTTTCAGCAATAAGACACCACCTTCACTATCCATAGGGACTGGTTTTATATCGTCATTCCTATCCCATCTACTAAGATATTGCTTACTCATTTTTACTCCATTATGACTAAAATTAGTTTCTGGTAATTTTCTATCCTCAAACTTACTACCAGTAAGCATACCAGACCCTCTTAAAAAGGTATTTGCTTCTTCATCACTTTTATCTAAGAGAGGATTTTTACCAGTAGTTTTATTAGCGTATTTAGGATTTTCTGTTAAATCAAATCTCTTAAAACCACCTTGCCAGTAGTCTTCTAATTGGTATCCTTTACCAGACACTCGTTTTCTACCTCTATCTGGATTAACCTCTTTCGTAATAATATCATCATCTAATCCATAGAACATATGTCTCCTCTTATGCTTAACGATATATCTGGCGTCTTTTACACTACGAGCATCTGCTTTATCCCACTCTTGATTACTATGAAGAGTAAAAAAAGTATCTGGTGTATTACGGACATCCTCAAACTCTCCGCCTTCTTTATATCTCGCTCTATCTCTTCTATCTCTCCTATCTTGTAGATGTTTCGGTAATTCACTCTTCATCAAAGTAATATCTGCTCCGTGTCTCATAAAGTTTTTAGATAATGGAACTGCTATACCTTCTTCTTTCTTCATTTCTGCTATTGCCTCATTTAGTTCTTTCTTATTTCTAACAACAACTCTCTTAGTTTTTACTACTTGCTCTGGTATTTGACTTAACCTTATTTCGTCTATTTGACTTTTTAAACCATCACTTCTCTTAACAATACCTCCTACTTCATCTCGTATTTTACCTATATTGTTTTGAGTTCTTTGTAATTCTTTTCTCTCTTCTGGTGTAAGAAAAGGACGGAATGCTAATGGTAATTCAGTTAAACCTTTAGATAAACTAATCTCAGTATTCCTCAAACTATCACTAAACTCACTACCTCGCTTTCCTATGGGAGGGATAATATTTTTCTTTAATCTATTCGTGAAGGCACCACCAGCAGCAGCACCACCACCACTAAAAAATACATCCTTAGATGATACACCCATCATACTTAGATATGCTCTATCCTTTTGTTGTTTAGAAGCACCTTTTAACTCATCTTTGTATTTAGATAAAATCTTTTTCTTTTCATCTCTAAGAAGTTTATATTCTTTATCTAATTGTTCTAATCGGTCTCTCTCATTACTAAAACTTTCTATTATCTTATCTCTTTCACCTAATAAGTCTCCTTTACCCTTATTATATCCATAGGTATATTCTAAGGTTGCTTCTCTATCAGCAAAGTCAAACTTCTTAGGTTCATATTCTACTACCTCATAGACATTTCTGGTCTCATCCTCTTCATAAGGGTCTTTACGAGTTCTCGTTTGCGGTCCGGTTTTACCATCTCTAATAACTCTACCTAATTTTCTCTGTTGAGAACGAGACATACCTTCTCTACTTTCAGCGAGTTCATTTGCTTTCTTCTTCCTAATTTCATCAGTTAAACTGAATGGTAGCATACCGCTTATCTGTTTTATCTCCTTTCTTTGATTAGCAAAATACTCCTCTTTCTGTTCCTTAGTCATACCTTTTGTCTCATATCTCGCTAATGGTGCTCCTACTAATACATCTATATTACCATCTTCTTCTTTTTCTTTTATTTTATCTATTTCTTCTTCTGTTAATCTTCTGCGGTTCTGTCCGTGTGTAAGATAATAGGGGTCTCTTTTACTTCTAATTCTTTTAGATTGCTCACCTATATTTTCTTCTCTCCATTCTTCATACTCTTCCTTACTGGGTGTATCAGTCCTTTTAAATTGAGGTATATTTCCTTTTCTTACGCCTATTCTAAATAGGTCATATGTTAAGAAATCTTCACCTTCTCTAACTCTAATATCCTTAATATCACTTCTTAATGCTCTTATAGATTTTTCTTTACCTAATGCGAACTCTGGAACATTTAGTCCAGTAATATCTTGCGGTTTTATCTCTGGTTTAGATGAAAATAATTTCCTACTTAATCTCCGTGGGTTTGGAGGTCGCTTATCCATTTATCTTATATTAGATAATGTTTTAATTATAAGGTGCGTTTAAGATTTTTATTTCTTTTATCTAAGTAATGTAAATATGCCTCAACAGAATAACCCTCAGTATTTAGCGGATATGTCTTTTGGATTTGGTGAAGAAGATATTATACAACCTCTATTGGAGGAGCATTTCGGTAAATTAAATAAGTTAGATAAATATAATCCATTTGATTTTGAGAATGATGATTATATTATTGAGGTAAAAAGTAGAAGAATAAATCACGATAAATATAATAGTTTGATGTTTAACTATTCTAAGATAGAGAAATTAGAAGGATATGAAGATAAGAAACCAGCAATCTTCGTATTTAATTGTGAAGATGGGATATACTACTGGGAATATGATAGTTCGCAATTTACTATTGGACGAGGTGGTAGATGTGATAGAGGTTGTAATGAATATAGTAGAATGGCGTATGTCTCAACCGAATACTTAAAGTGTATAGAAGATATGCCTACTTTTAATGGGTTTGATGATGAGGAAAAAGATAGTTGCTGTAAGAAGTTCTTATCTAAGAAGGAGGAGTAATTATTAAGTATCCTCCACCTATATAATGTGAGGATGAAGTCATCTGGACGACTATTAGTAATGTTTCTGCTACTGCTGCTGCTACTGATACATCCCCATAGAAAGTTTGTTCTGCTCCAACACTAACACCACTACCATAGTATAATTCATCACTATTGGGTATTTTAGCGGGAGTTCCTCCCTCTATCCTATATGTAAATACTTTCTTAATTTGATAAGTAGGTATTGATGAGGTAAGAACATTACCACCACTATCTCTTACATCTACCATAGAACCAGTAGCACTCCATCCTCTCGGTATATCTACAAATCCACATATCTCTAAGGATGTAGTCATAATCTTACCTCTACCATCTACCTTTGCCCCACTATCAGCAATAGAGTAATTATAATAACTATTATCATCGTTAGGGTGAAATATCCCAGCATTAAACGGCATATGGTAAGCACCACTTACTACAAATACATTAGGGGGTAAAATCTTATTATCTTCTCTTAACAAATCACAATCTACTAATTCAGCATCTTCTATTTCACCACTATTCATATCTATATCAGTTGCCGTTCCTCCTAATGAGATTGTAGTTCCTCCTATTGTTATAGATGATGAGGTTAATTGTAATCCATTACCATCAGCAGTAATACCACCTCCACCCACTATTTTTAATGAGATTGTTTGTGCCGTATTCCCATTATAAGGAGACATCGTATTAAGACCATATCCAGTTAAAGTTAGATTTGCTAAGTCATCTCCTAAGGCGACACCACTTATAGAGTTCTCAGTTAGAGCAATTGACCTCGCAGTTCCCCCATTATAAGCAGTCATAGTTATACCACTTCCACCAGATAAGTCTGCTAAATTACTTCCTAATGCTATACCGCTAATTTGGTTTTCTTCTAATTTATCATTAGAGATTGCCCCATCTGCTATTGATACAGAAGTTCCTAAAACACCATTATAAGTAGTAGCGGTTAGCGGATTACTAAAAGTAAGAGTAGCGAGATTACTACCTAATGCTATACCGCTGATAGTAGAATGTTCTAACTTAGCATTTGGTATATTACTTATTTGTAGGGTTCTCGCTACATCACCATTAAAAGTAGTTCCAGAGGTAAAAGATAAGGGTGAGGACAGAGTTAAACTCGCTAATAAATCACTAATATTTGCCCATACGCTATTAGTCCCATCACTTCTTATAAGTTGATTAGGAGCACCATTATCTCCATTTAATTCTATACTCTCAACAACATTAATAGTATCGCAGAATAAGGTATTTAATCCATCTATGGTTCTGCTTTGGTTATTCTCAATACTCATTTACTTATTGGTATATTTTTATCTGGTATTCCTACCGCATTACAATCTTTAACATCGCAATCACTTAGTTCATAAAACCCATCATCATTCTTAGATACTTCATATACTTCCTCTACATCACTTAAATCACTCTCACTATCAGTATCTTCATACTCAAAGGTAGCACATTTCATATAATTACTTAACTCTTTTAAGAACTTTTGATGGTATTGTTCTGGTATATTTTCTGCTATTGAGCACGCTAAGTCATTTAAATAATCCATATCAATTACGAAGTGTTTTTTGGAACTCATCTTTACATATTATATAGATATTAATTTATCTTTAAACTTTTCGTCTTTTAACAAAAAGAAAGACCACTCATAGGATTTTGATTAGGAGGATTATACATAGCATACTCTTCCTCATCATCACTACTCTCTTCTTTTTTCATAGGTTTATTAGGTCTTCGTGCTGCCTTTTTATTTGAGTAGAAGTTATTAATCTCTTCCTCTTCACTACTACTATCATTATCGTCATCGTAATAGTTATTGATGATTACTCGTTTCTTTGGTTTCTTTTGTTTCCTACGAGACTTACTATGGGTATTTACTATAATCTCTTCATCCTCACTTTCACTCTCTACTACTTTCTTTGGTTTTCTACTTTTCTTAGGTTCTGGTTGAGGTTCTGGTTCTGGTTCGGTAATGATAGGTTCTACTGCTTTCTTTCGTAAATCGTTTAATTCCTCATTACTTAGATTATTGAGAGCAGAAACTTCTTCTTTAATTTGTGCCTTCTTTTGTTTCTTTAATACTTTGAGTTCTTCTTTCTCCTTTTTCTTTTCTTCTAACTGCTTCCTACGACCTTCTTTCATCTTCTCTATTGCTGCTAATCGTGCTTCACTAAGAGGTTTCTTTACTCTCGTAATTTCTTCTTCACTATCGCTCATTTATACTATCTTAGAGATTTTCTTTACGATGATAGAACGAATTAATTTTTAATCGTTCTGGGGTGGTATTATTTCTTCTTCTTCTTCTGGGCGTTCTTCATCTGGGGGTTTGTCTGGTGGTGGGTCTCTCTTACAATCGCATAGGTAGCAATTATCACTACAACCTAAGCGGCAGTGAATACCGCATCTGCTCTGCCAAACTACGAGTAATAAACTACCTACCGCACCGAGTATTAATACTACTGAACCGGCAAGTTGGTCTATACTCATACTCTCAATTTCTATCACATCGTTATCTTCTAAAACGCTTTCACTACTCATACTTATTTTATTATATATAGATATAATAAATGGTGAAGTTATTGTTAGAACTTTTTAAGGGAACTGGAAGTGCTGGTAAGGCATTTAACGGAAAAGTGATAAGTGTAGATAATGAAGAGAAATACAATCCAGATATTCTCACAGATATACTCAAATGGGATTATAAGAAAATACCTACCCCAGATTATATTTGGGCATCTCCGCCGTGTTCTTCTTTTACAAATATGGCACTTACACACGATAAGCGACATAGAATACCCGCTCGTGTTAGGAATGTAGAAACTATGAAACCATTAGCAAAATCTGCTGTTATAGGTGATAAGATACTTAATAAAACTATTGAGATTATTAGGTATTTTAAAAAGAAAAATCCTCGTTTAAGATGGGTAATGGAGAACCCACACGGAAGTATGTGGCGTTCTCCCTTTATGAAGAAGATGCCTAAATACCATCGTGAATTAACTTATTATTGTCTTTATAAGGATAAAAGGAAGAAACCTACGGATTTCTTTTCTAATGTTAAACTCTCATTAAAAGAGGGTAGTTGTAGTGCTAAGGCGGAGTTTAGTAAATTAAAACTATGCGAAAGATACGCAATACCTCAACTATTACTCAAAGATATATTTAAACAGATTACAAAAACTAACGCTCTATTGGTATAGTTGGTTCTCCATCTAATCCAGTAAATACTAATCGCTTATCTAAGTTTTTATGATACATTCTATCATAACTTTCATTCGTATCAATAAGAATAAAGTTATGCTTATCAGTAAATACATACTTATTCATCTCATCAAAAGTTGGTCGTGGGAGTAAAATAATCTCATCAAATATAGTATCTAACTCTTTCTTATTTGTAGTTTTAAAGACAATATGATAATCTGCTGTTGCTCTAAGAGGTCTCGGCAACTTATTAAATACTTGCGTAGTCATCCACATACTTAGACCACATCCATCTCCTTCTTCACTCGCACCGCACACGTGTCTCCTATTCATCATCATCTTTGATAAGAGATTAGCAACTCCCACATTCCTCTTAACATCATTTACCACATCATCGGCAATAATCAAAACACGCTCTCCACTACCTTCTATCTCATCATATACCGATTGTAAGTTCTCCTCAGTCATCTCCATAAACTTTTGTTCTTCTGCTACACTCTTTAATCTATTGTCTTTTGAGGTTGCTAATGATGGTGAGAATACAAAGACCTTATCAAACTTTCGGTAGTAAGGGGACTTTCTAAAAGTTAAAAGAGAATACATAAGAGTAGTCTTACCTTGACGAGGTTTTGCTGTAATCAATAAGAAGTGGTTGTAGGTTCGTGGAAGGGGTTTGGGGATAGAAGCATCTTTTTTATCCACTCCAAAGGAGGTTTTTTTAACTTCTAAATCATTTATTTTTTCTTCACTAATACTCATTTACTACTTCTTAAGATTTTTTTTTCAGTTTGTTTTCTACCTTTTTTAGTTCTGCTTTCTTACGGCGTATCTCTTCGTCTAACTTCTTTGAGATTTTCTTTTTCTCTTCTGTATCACTTCTCTTCTTCTTATTCTTTGCTGCTCGTGATTTCTCACTCTTTAACTCACTACCAGATTTACATACCCTATAAACAGAACCATTAGAATTATACTTCATAAAACACTTACTCCCCTTAGGCATCTTTTTACTATCTTTCGCTTTCTTACCACCTTTCGCCATATTTATACTAAGAGAGATAATTTATTTCTTCTTACCTTTCTTTGTTTTCTTTTTAGGTTTCTTCTTACCCTTCTTTCCTCCATTACCACCTCTCTTAACAATACCTAAGAGTAATGCTTCGGGCATTTTATCATACTGCTTTTGCGTAATTAGTCCATCTTTTACTGCTTTCTTTAAAACTTCACTCGGCATCTTTTATACTTAGGGTAAGAAATTAATATCCTCGTTTGATTGAGATAATTTTTATCTTTACTAATGTAAAGGATGGGTAGAACTAATAGTCTATGGATTGTCCAAATCTATTATGATAAAGAAAAAATTAACTTTTTTAAAAATATAGAATGTCATACCTTAAAAGAAGTAGCATACATTACTAACTCAAATATTTATGATGTTTCTAATTACTATCATAAAATTACAAAACCTAAGGGGATATACGAATACTTAATCATCTATAAGACTATTTAATATCTAAGAGGTTTCACAAATCCCTTACCATCAATACCATTAACAATCTCACCTCCTTCACATAGACCTTTAAGATAATTAATTCTCATCGCCTTATCTACTGGCGTTTTAATGATTTCTATGTCTCCGTTGATATGTGAGATAAGACCGCTTCTAAACTGATATTGTCTCTCATAAATCCTATAACCTTCTGGTGGTGTCCAGTCTGGTTTCTCTTCTTTGATAAGTTCTTCATATTCTTTTTGTTCTTCTAAACGAGAACCATAGAGTAGATGGTGGAAGTCTCCATACTCTAACTTACGAGCAACTCCCTTAGCAGCAGACGCCTCAATATGTCCTCCATCATAAGTAGTCTTATGTAAGCAGTATTGCTTACACCCAGCGATTATCCCTTTATCAAAGTAGTAATCACCTCTATCTGCTTCTAATTGTTTCTCCATATGTTTCTTAATCATTTTCTTAATTACTGGTTTATCCATTCTTTCATCTAAGAGTGGATTTTCTTTCATTACTTTTGACCCAAAGTATTTCTCTAATTTCTCTACACATTCATTCTTCATACTACCCAAATCATCACCAGCAGTAGAAGGGTCTTTATAACCATCCCAACAAAACTCCTTCATCATTTCTGGATACTCAGTCATATCAACATTACTGATACAACTATCCGTATCACAATAGAGGATTTTACCTACCTTACTAATAGCATTCATAAACTTATGGATTTTAATTCTCGCTTCACTACATATCGCCGCAGCAATAGCAACATTAAAATCCTTAACTGGCATAGGTTTTGATGTTCTCACTAATGTATAGTTTCCAACCCTATTCATATTTGAGACATAACCTTTGTCTATTAAGTCCCAGAAACTATCATCATCACACTTTAAAATCTCCATACCATCTCTCCCTTCATTATTATCACCTCTCGCATTTAGACCCCAGAAACCATATCCAGAGTTTGCTACAATCTTATAACACTGAGCAAGTGCTAATTTCCCATCTGCTTTTGCCTTACCCTTTTTATCAAACGCATCATTAAAGAAGTCGCTTAATACTCCATTCTCCCAGAAGGTTTCTTTCTCTTTCTTCTTTATCCCAAATACTTCTTCACCAAAACTAATAGCATCTAATAACTCATATTCATACTGGTCTAATTCTTTACCATATAATAACTCATTATACCATAGGTATAACTCAGTAGGTTTTTCTAAGAGAGGAAACATTAACTTACCTTCACTCTTAATTGCGTGAAGAGGTAGTAAATCAAAGTTCTTAGTCTTCGCAATAACTCTTACAATACCTACAATAGGTCTTACTGATTTACCACTCTTTAATCTATCATTCCACTTCTCTACTTCTGCCTTAGTCCATCTCTTAGGTTTGCCGTAAGGTAATCTCTTTCTACCGACATCTGGATAGAGACTGGTGAAATCGTTGTAATAGGTTTTACCAATATACTCACCTACATAGAACGCCTCATTACGACCACCAAAATATCCCTTACGGCAGAACTCATCATATTTCTCATTCATAGAATAGATAGGCATATTAATACCATCATAATAACTGAGGAAGTAGTTTTTCTTACTTAGTGAAGCACCAGTTAAGCAATCAGTAATATTGATATTATCCATATTCTCATATACATCTATCTTAAACTTATTCATTACTTCTAAGAGACCAATAACATCCCAATTACAATAGACTACATTACCTAACTCTAAACGGAATAGGTCGCTACTAAATGGTTTCTTATCCTTCACATATCCACCAAAACAATTCATAATATTCATCTCATTAAAATCTACTGCTCCACTTAATTTCTTATGTGGGACATCAAACTCTTTACATAACTTATCTAATGAACCGGGTAGCAACCTATAACTATCTTTGAGTGCTAAGGTATGCGTATCGTCTCCTTCTTCATTAAATAGAATAACATTAAGATATGCTCCATTAAGAACTATTAGACTTTCAGTATCTATACTCCAATACTCTTCATTCTCTAATAGATATTCTCCTAAGATAAGTAGTAAGTCAAACTTACCGGCATTATGAGCGTAGAGAGTATAACCACTCATCATTCTCTTATTATCAAATAACCACTTCATCATCTTACGGATAGAACTTTTACCTCCAAAGGTTCTGTGTTCTATACGGACGAATTGGTCTTTTTCATCTAATACATTATACGCTAAGGAAGCACGATAGGTAATGAACTTACCACCATTACCATTAGGCGTTGCCTCAAAGTCGTATGTAGCAATCTTATTATTCATAGGATTAATCTGCCTCCTAACTTTACTCTCATCACTCTTAAACTGATACTTATAAATCCTCTCATATTTAATTCTATCAAAACCTTTAAGAGTATCAGCGTCTATGTTTTTCTCATACCACAACCATTCCTTATAATCACTATCATTTACTATTTCAGTTGCTATGTGTTTCTTAATAGGTTTATTTGCCTCATATGATTTCTTTTCTTTCTCTTTATCTATCATTAATTTAGCATCACATATCTCTTTGATATTGATGAGTTCATACCATCTAACTAATGGAATGAAGTGATGGTTAATACACCATACCTCATAAGTAATGAGACTACCACCAGTATATTCAGTAGGACGAATTGTTTTTATCTTACAGAATACAGAGTTGTAGATTGCTACTTCACATTTGTTAGCAGAACCTCTTTTACCTCCTTTGTAATTATTATCTACCCATTTTTGTATATCATCTTCGGTAGTTGTTTTTCTACTAATGTCTTCATTCTGTTTTAAAGTTCTCTTAATCTGTTTAGACCTCTCATTAATCTTTTGTAGGAGTTCTCTATCATCCTCACCTAAAAGGGTTGCTGCTTTTTCCTTATCTTTGTTTAAGTCTTTCATAAGTCTAACGAATGAGATAGACCGATAGAAGCAATTAGATTTACTGGTAGAACCACAGATAAACCAAAGACTATGCGCCATCTGGATTGTCTTATGACCACCAGCACCAATAATCTTATTAGGTTCAGTAATGAATGAAATACCTAATGATACGAAATCAAAACGCTCATCATCCTCTTCATCATACTCTTCTAATGCTCTCTCCATTTTATCTTCTAAGATGTCTAATACTTCTTGCTTAGTATATTCTGCGAATGTTGGGAGACTGAACGCATACCTATCATCAAAGGGGTTGCTTTCACTACTCAAACGAATATTAAACTTTGCCTTAGGATGTCGCCATTTGGTATTATCAATTGCCCTACGGATATTGATTATCATTTGGTTAATGACTGATGGGTCATCATTAAAGTCCTCAAAGTCAAAGATGTAGGATGTCTTTACTCCACTATGGTATTCTTCTAATTTGCGTTTCTTATATTTTTGCTCTTTGGTAATCTTTGCTGCCTTACGAGATTGATAGACTTTCTCCGCCTTAGAATATCTCTTATCCATTTGTCTCACGCGTGCTGGGGTGAAATTATTATCTGTATAGACTGATGAGTTTTTGAGATATGCTCCACGACCCTCCTTAGTGAATAAGTCGTTGATGAATGCCTTATTAGATTTGGTAATCAGTAATCCTATATTCTGTTTTACTAATCGTTTTGCTAATTTATCTTTGTAGATGTCTTCATCTCTATTTGCTTTATCTCTTGCGTTCTTTCTCCTTTCTATTTCTACCTTTAATTGTTTCTTAATCTTCTCTTTGTCCGCCCCTTCTTTTTGAGACGCTTTGGTCGCCTTAGATGTGAGAGCAGCAACCTTCTTATAATCCTTATCAGCAATCTTTATCTTACGAGTTAGATTGTCCAACTCCTCATTAATCAACCTCTTAAACTTAGGATTGATTTGTCCGTTAGATTTTCTGGGGTCGCTCATTTAACTTAACTTATATATTTTTTCTTCTAATTAAACTCAACAATATTTTTCGGCGTCCGCTCTTAAATATATATATCACTTTAACTTTAAATATGTTGTATGCCTTATAATACCTTTACCTTAATGTCTCTTTGCCCAAAAAACCACCGCTCTTGCCGGTGGGACTGGTTCTCCTTTTAATGATAGGATAATCTTAATACTGAATGGATAACTATAATACTTATTGACCTCCGCCCATAGCGGCGTAGTTAGGTGCGTTTTGTCCAGCGTCTATTAGGTCTTGCGGTAGAGGGGGGACTGGTTCTCCGTATATCTCTGTAATCATAGATGCTATTTGAGGGTCTATACATTCCATACATATCTCTACTCCCCTCTTAGTATAATATATATCTCTACACTTTTGAGTAGTTTGATAATGTAGTTTAATGTTTTCTTTTAACATACCAGTTTCACATATGGGGCATATCGCATACTTCTCTGGAAACTGAGATGCGAGTATCCTATATTGTTGTTGAGAATGTCTTACTCTACCATTCATCTCTCTCGCCTTTTTCTTAGCGTATTTATCTACCTTCAGTATTAGTTCCGTATTGTATAGGGATTTTAATTCATCATATAGTTTTAGATAAACGCCTTCTGGTATTAGTTGGGCGCTGTCGTCTAATATCGCAGAGATGTTATTTACTTTATCCATCAACTCTACACATTCAGCAACCTTAAACACATTACTCGCACTCATCTTATAAATACACTTATTCACTTTCCTTTTAAATAGATTTGGGCGTTTGACTTTCTTTACTATTCTATCTTCCTTTAACTCTTCTTGCCCAACAAACCCGCACTTATCCTTTCGGTGGCGGGTAATTGATTGTCTTGCTTCATTATACACCCTCTTTTGGGAGGGTAATACTGAACCCCATACAGACAGGGGATTACATATATGATGATATGTAGGGGGAATAGATCTACCCCAAACAGACAGGGATAGGCATAATTTATTAATTTGGACTGAGGCAGCATTACCTACAACAGACAGGGGATTTGGTTTTTTTTTTCTATCTTATATTTTCTATACAATTTCTAAATCTACTGGGGAATTCTAAATCTACTGGGAAATCT
>TARA_R110002049_G_scaffold2846_14_pt1 | contig 22119 bp, 21 predicted proteins | sample TARA_R110002049 | Tara Oceans TARA_R110002049 (sample SAMEA4396941) | marine metagenome | biome: Polar Biome; feature: [SRF] surface water layer (ENVO:00010504); material: water (ENVO:00002006), including particulate matter (ENVO:01000060) such as... | depth 5 m
ATCCTTTTTATAAAATAGAAACTCAAATTGTTGGTATTTATTTAGGAACAGAAGAATTTGAAGGTAAATATGTTTTTACATCTATAGAAGAAGCTAGAAGTTTATTGCGTTATAAAAAAAATCAAGTATCGGCTATAGAATTAAGAGTAAATAATGCCGAAGATTCTGATGATGTTGCAAAAGATTTAAGAAATATTTTAGGACCTGAATTTAAAGTTCAAACCAAAGAACAGTTAAACGAAGTTTACTATAAAGTAATAAATACAGAGAATTTTGTCTCTTATTTAATATTTACTTTAATTGTTATAATAGCCTTGTTTAATGTTATTGGAGCTATAATTATGATGATTATTGATAAAAAGCAGAACTTAAAAACTCTTTTTAGTTTAGGTGCTACTATTAAAGAAATAAAGAAAATATTTATTCTTCAAGGTTTCTTACTAACGTTCTTTGGAATGTTTGTTGGTTTGGTTTTAGGAATAATTTTAGTCTTTCTTCAAAAGAAATTTGAGCTATTTATGATTGTACCAAACCTAGCTTACCCAGTAGAATTTAAATTTATGAATTTACTAATTGTATTCTGTACAATTACTGTTTTAGGTTTTATTGCTGCTAAAATAGCTAGTAGTAGAATTTCAGCAGATTTTATAGAAAAGTAGCATTATGAAGAATTATTGTTTTATTTTAATTCTATTTTTAGGTCTTTCTAGTTGTAAAGAATTACACAATTTACCAGAAGTAGAAGAGGAAATTATTTCTATGAATTCAAATAAATTTCAGTTCAATTACCCCAAGAATTGGATTATTAATAGCACTCATAGTTCTCAAGAAACAAATTCATTAACTGTCTCTAGATATAAAAAAGACACATTTAAAAATGCTTGGTTCAAATTAACTATCAATATTAAATCTACAAATTTTGAGTTAAAAGATCTTTTAAATGAACTGATAGAAAAAGACTACAATTTAAGAAAAGCTGAAATTAAATCTATTAAACATAGTAACTCTAATAATTATGTACAGTTAGATTATACTTACACATACAATAAATCATTTTATAGAGCAAAAAAAAGGTTTTATAAAAAAAATGGAATTATTTCTGAAATATCATTTTCTTCTAAAGATAAAGATTTTAAAGATTTCATTAAATATAGAAAACTATTTTTAGAGTCTTTTAAGCTAAAATAATAAACTAACCAATTTCGGGAATAATCATATTTCCAAACTTAGCTTCAACTTCATCAAAAGCATCAAAAACATCTTTAGCAACATCAGAAGTTACCATTTTCATTCTATATTCCTTAAAGTGCGGAATTCCTTTAAAGTAATTAGTATAGTGTCTTCTTGTTTCAAAAACTCCTAAAACAGGTCCCTTCCAATCGATAGCCATTTGTAAATGTCTTCTAGCCATTTCTACCCGTTGCCCAATTGTTGGTTTAGCTAAATATTCTCCGGTTTTAAAAAAATGTTTTATTTCGTTAAAAATCCAAGGATAACCAATAGCAGCTCTACCAATCATAGCGCCATCTAAACCATAAGAATCTCTCATTTCCATAGCTTTTTCTGGTGTTGTAACATCTCCATTACCAAAAACAGGAATATGCATTCTTTGGTTGTTTTTTACAGCAGCAATAGGTTTCCAGTCTGCTTCACCTTTATACATTTGTGCGCGCGTTCTACCATGAATAGAAATTGCGGCACAACCAACATCTTGTAGGCGTTCTGCTACTTCTACAATTCTAATAGAATCATGATCCCAACCTAGACGTGTTTTTACAGTTACAGGTAAATTGGTGTGTTTAACCATGGCTTCTGTTAGAGAAACCATTAAATCTATGTCTTTTAAAATACCTGCTCCAGCACCTTTAGAAACTACTTTTTTAACAGGGCAACCAAAATTAATATCAATAATATCTGGGTTAGATCTTTCTACAATCTCTACCGTTTTTAACATCGATTCTAAATTTGCACCAAAAATTTGAATTCCTACAGGACGTTCTTTTTCATAGATATCTAATTTCATAATACTTTTTGCTGCATCACGAATTAATCCTTCAGAAGAAATAAACTCTGTGTACACAACATCTGCTCCGTTTTCTTTACATAATGCTCTAAATGGAGGGTCTGAAACGTCTTCCATTGGTGCTAATAAAAGTGGAAATTCTGGTAATTCTATGTTGCCTATTTTAACCAAAGTAAATTATTTTTTTGCAAAATTAGTGTTTTTATTCGTCAGAACCCAAATTCCGTAAAACCTAAAAAAAGTTCTGCGAAAGTTCCAAATCAATATCCAAAAGTTGGCGTACCATCTATAAAATAACTTAAAACTCTACCAGAACCCAACCCTAACATAAAAATGATATTTGTAATAATTGCCATTTTTAAATATTGATGTTTAAAAACACCTAGTAACCAAAGAATAGAAAAACCTAAATATAAACCCATAATGGCTTTAAAAAAGTTGTGTTCATCTATGGTTTGAAGCTGAATATCAAATTGAGAATCTGGATTAAATCCGTAAAAAATTGAAACAGGAACTACAATAGATACAGAAATTAGTAAATGTATTTTATTGATTATATCTTGTTTTGTTTTAAACATTTTATTTAAAAGTTAATTTCTGTTTCAACTTTATTGTTTACTCTTAATACAATAACTTTTGTTTTGTCTCCTTTTTTATAAACAGATAAAGCACGCATATAACTCATCATGTTTGTAACCAAACTATCGCCAAGTTGTATAACAACATCTCCTTTTTGTAAACCTGCTTTTTGTGCTGGTTTGTCTTCAGAAATACCATCTATTCTCATGCCTTTTCCGTCGAACATATAATCTGGTATTACACCTAAACCAACTTTAAATCTTGGTGTTTCTTCACTTTCGTTTTTAGTTTTTCTGAAAGCTAGTTTACCATTATCATCTAAATCTGTAATAATATTGTAGATGTAGGTACTAATGGTTTCCATTCCTTCATAATTCAATTTCTCAGAATCGTCTCCTGGTTTATGATAATCTTCATGCTGGCCAGTAAAGAAATGTAAAACAGGAATATCTGCCAAATAAAAACTTGTATGATCACTTGGTCCTACTCCAGATTCTTGCTGAATTAATTTAAAATTATCGTTATTAGATTTTAAAGTTTGTTTAAAAATTGGTGAAGTTCCAGTACCATAAACTGCTAAGGCAGAATCTTGTTTTAGCCTACCAACCATATCCATATTTATCATATAGGAAACTGTTTTTGTATCTATTGTTGGGTTTTTTACAAAGTAATTAGAACCTAAAAGCCCCATTTCTTCACCAGAAAAAGCCATAAAAAGGTAATTATTTTTGGTGTTATTCTTTTTTAATTTTGCTGCCAAATTTAATAGAATGGCAACTCCAGAAGCATTATCATCTGCACCATTATGAATTGCTTTTATAGAATCTCTATATAAAGAACCTTCGCCACCAAAACCTAAATGATCAAAATGTGCGCCAATAATTATAGTGTTTTCAACTTTGTTATCTAAAAAACCAATTACATTATTTCCTGTAATTGTTCCATCTCCATTTACATCAAATTTTACTTCGTCGTGTGGATTTGTTTTTGGTTTAAAAGTAAAAGGTTGTAAAAAACCTTCAGTTCCTTTTGGCGCTAAGCCTAATTCTTTAAATCTTTTTTGAATGTATTCTGCTGCAGCTTTTTCTCCTTTTGTACCCGTTTGTCTTCCTTCTAATTTATCTGAAGCTAAGAAAGTTACGTCCTCTTTAATTCTTGATTCTTGATTAATTGTTGGTTTACAGGAAGTTAAAAAAACCAAAAAGATAAAAATTAAGATGTTTTTCATAACGATAAATATTGTTTTACAAAATTAGAGAATTAATGTTACTTATTTAAGTAGATAAAAATACTCTTTTCTGACTATAATCTAGGGTTTTAGAGTTTATAAATTGAATAATTGATATAAATTTTTAATGATTTTCTAATGATACTTTAAAGTTGATTTTTTGTTTAATGTAAACAATATTGAATAGGTTGCTAACTTGTGTAAAACAAAATGATAATACTAAAATTGTATAGATAAATGTTAAAATATTTAACACGTTAGGGGCTTATTTAGATAGCCTTTAAGGTGTTTTTTCATTTAGAAATCTTGTATTTTTGATTTTTCTCAAATATGAAATTAAAAAAGAAAAATTATTTTGCGATCCATAGTTGGATAGGTGTTCAGTTAAGTATGCTATTTTTTATAGTGTGTTTTTCAGGTACTATTGCCGTTTTTAGTCATGAACTAGATTGGTTATTTATTTCTGAAATAAGAGCAACCCAACAAGAAGCATTAGCTTCTAAAAACTCTATTTTAGAACAAGTAAAAGAAAAACACCCAAATGGGCACATTACTTTATGGGAAAAATCTCGTGAAAGTTATTTGTGCGACATTATTCATCTAGAAAAAGAAGACGGAAAAATAACATTCTTATTTGCCAATCAGTATTCAGGAGAACTACAAGGTGAAGCTTCAGTTACGTTTCAACGATTTTTTAGAGATTTACACTATTTTTTATTTATTCCTTTTAAAGTGGGGCATTTTTTAGTGCTGCTTTTTGGTTTTTTACTTTTAGGCTCTTTAGTAAGTGGTTGGAAGTTTATGAGAAATAAAAAGAAACATTTATTAAATGTTGGTAAAAAAAATAATGCCTTAGCTTATAATAAAGGGTTGCACAAAACCTTTGGTTTGTGGTCTATTCCGTTTGTAATTTTATTTTCTATATCTGGAATTTGGTATTTTACTGAAAGAGCAAATTTGTTTTCTATAATGGATATTATAGATGATAAAGAAATAGGAATTATTGACACATTAATAAAACAAAAAGAAAGTTTTACTTATAATATAGATTATGATAAAGCCATAGAAATAGCAGAAAGTAAAATTCCTAATTTTACATTTGGTTCTTTTACAATTCCTGAAGATAATAATACAACCTTAGAAATTAGAGGTAATTCTAAGTTGCCACTTGTAAGGTATAGAGCCAATAGAGTTGTAATAGACGTTCATACAGATAAGGTTTTGTTTTTACAAAAAGCTACAGAGACTCATTTGTTAAAAACCATAAATAATATGGTAGATTCTTTACATTTTGGACATTTTGGTGGTTTACTAACTAAATCAATTTGGTTTATTTTTGGCTTAATAATCTCTTTTTTAACTGCTAGTGGAATTTGGATTTATTTAAAAAGAATTTCAAAAAATAAAAAAGGAACTTATACTTTTAGATATGTTAATTGGGGTGTTTTTGCAGTAATTCAGTTTTTTATGTATTACAGATTAATATTAGAACAAGTTGCTTCAATAAAAAATATAATTATAGTTTTTCTGTTTTGGGCAATTTTTATATATTTTATGTATAGTGTTTTCTATAAAAAAATAAGAACTTCTTAAAGTGAATTTTTTACATTAGAAATAAAGTTTATCTTGTAGAATAAATTACTTAAAAATATAAATATGGGAGCAAAAGAAAATATTTTAAGAAAAATTAGAATTTTAATTACAAATCAGTTTGATACTCCAGAAGAAGCTTTTAGTTTTTTTGATTCTGATAATGATGGAAGATTAAAGAAATCTGAAATTAAAAAAATGCTTAAAAGTGCAGCTATAAGTGGTTTTATAAGAGGTGTTGTTGCAAATGAATTATTAAAAGGATATGATAAATCTAGTGATGATACTATAAGTTGGGAAGAATTTAAAGTAGCAATTGCAGAGTTAGAAAGAGATTTGTAATTGAATAAGATTACAAAAAAGGACAATGAATTCATTGTCCTTTTTTTTATTTGACAAGGTTTGTAAATAACATATCTTTGTAAGTTGAAAGTAGTTAGAAAACGAAGTATGAAGAACATAAGAAACTTTTGCATTATCGCACATATAGATCATGGTAAAAGTACATTAGCAGATAGATTATTAGAATATACAGGCTCTGTAACAGATCGTGAGAAAAAAGATCAGTTATTAGATAATATGGATTTGGAGAGAGAACGTGGTATTACCATTAAATCTCATGCAATTCAAATGGATTTTGAGCACAAAGGAGAACAATATGTTTTAAACTTAATTGACACTCCAGGTCACGTAGATTTTTCTTACGAAGTTTCTAGATCTATTGCAGCTTGTGAAGGAGCTTTACTAATTGTAGATGCAGCACAAAGTATACAAGCACAAACAATTTCTAACTTATACTTAGCTTTAGATAACGATTTAGAAATTATTCCTATTTTAAATAAAGTAGATTTGCCTTCTGCAAATCCAGAAGAAGTAACAGATGATATTGTAGATTTATTAGGTTGTGACCCAGAAGAAGTAATTCATGCAAGTGGAAAAACAGGTTTTGGGGTAGACAATATTTTAGCTGCAATTATAGATAGAATTCCTGCGCCAAAAGGAGATCCAGAAGCACCATTACAAGCTTTAATTTTCGATTCTGTTTACAATTCTTATAGAGGAATCGAAACCTATTTTAGAGTTTTAAACGGAGAGATTAAAAAAGGACAGCGTATTAAATTCATGGCAACAAATAATGAATATTTTGCTGATGAAGTTGGTACTTTAAAATTGTCTCAGGTTGTAAAAAAATCTGTAAAAACTGGTGATGTTGGTTATTTAATCACAGGAATTAAAACTGCAAAAGAAGTAAAAGTAGGAGATACAATTACAGATGCAGAAAACCCAACAAAAGAAATTATAGACGGTTTTGAAGATGTAAAACCAATGGTTTTTGCGGGTATTTATCCTGTAGATACAGAAGATTATGAAGAATTGCGTTATTCTATGGAAAAATTGCAATTAAATGATGCTTCTTTAGTATTTCAACCAGAAAGTTCTGCAGCTTTAGGTTTTGGTTTTCGATGTGGTTTCTTAGGAATGTTACACATGGAAATTATTCAAGAACGTTTAGAACGTGAGTTTAACATGACTGTTATTACAACAGTTCCCAATGTATCTTATCACGCTTTTACAAAGAAAAACCCAGAAGAATTAATTCTTTTAAATAACCCAACAGATTTACCAGATCCATCTAGATTAGATAGAGTAGAAGAACCTTTTATTAAAGCTTCTATTATTACAAAATCAGATTTTGTTGGTCAAGTAATGAGTTTGTGTATCGAAAAACGTGGAGAAATTACAAATCAAACCTACTTAACAACAGAAAGAGTAGAGTTAACTTTTGATATGCCTTTGGCAGAAATTGTTTTCGATTTTTACGATCGTTTAAAAACAGTTTCTAAAGGGTATGCTTCTTTTGATTATTCTCCAATAGGAATGAGAGAATCTAAATTAGTACGTGTAGATATTTTATTAAACGCACAACCAGTAGATGCACTTTCTGCACTTTTACATGCAGATAACGCCTACACAATTGGTAAGAAAATTGTAGAGAAGTTAAAAGAATTAATACCAAGACAACAGTTTGATATTCCTATTCAGGCAGCAATTGGAGCAAAAATTATTGCTCGTGAAACCACCAAAGCATTGCGTAAAGATGTTACTGCAAAATGTTATGGAGGAGATATTTCTAGAAAACGTAAACTTTTAGAAAAGCAGAAAAAAGGAAAGAAAAGAATGCGTCAGGTTGGTAATGTAGAAATTCCACAAGAAGCATTTATGGCGGTTTTAAAGCTAAATGATTAAATTTTAATAATGAATAAGACTTATGATGTTGTAATTATTGGAGCAGGAACTGCAGGCTTAATGCTGGCAAGAGAGCTTGGTAAATATAAATGCAAAACATTACTTTTAGATAGAAGAAAAGATTTACTAAACTTTTCATTTAAAACTTTAGCGAGTTTTATGAATCTAAAAGATTTTGATTTGTCAGAAAACATTGTAGCTCAAAAGATTAATACAACAGTTGTTCATTCTAAAAGAATAAAATCTGAAATTAAAGAAGATTTGTGCATTTTAGATAAAGAAATACTTCATAAAGAACTTTTAGCGTCCCTTGATAGTAATTACATAGATGTTAAAACGGGTGTGCATGTTAATGATATTTTTAAAGAAAATTCTGAAGACACATACACACATATATCAGATAAAAAAGGAGAAATATATAAAGGTAAAATATTTGTTGATGCTTCTGGCACTGTTGGTGTAATTAGTAAAAAAGTAGGATTGTTAGATAGCACTAACACTGTTGCTACAGGTGTAGAGTACAATGTAAAATACCATGGAAATTCTAACGAAATGCACCTAATGATTGGTAAAACTTACGAAGGAGGTTATGGTTGGATTTTTCCATTAAAAAATGAAAGAGCAATTATTGGCTTTGGTACTTTAGAAGAAACGCTTTTTAAAGGTTTAAAAAGTAGATTAAATAAAATTATTGAACTACCAAAATTTAAAAAACTAGTTACTAAAGATAATGATTTAGTAGAAGGTGGAAGTATTCCAATAACACCAGTTATAGAAAAATTCACTTTAAATAATTTAATTTGTGTTGGTGATAGTGTTTCTCAAGTAAATCCTATTGTAGGCGAAGGCTATAAATTTATATTCGAAGCTGCAATTATGGCCAGTAAACATATAAAAAATGCCATTGAGAATAATGATACAAACCTTTTAATTGGCTTTGAAGAAGATTGGAAAAAAAGATTTTTATCTAATTATAAAAGATCAAAAATAGCACAAAATAGAATCTTTAGCTCTTTTTCAAAAAAAGATATTTCAACCGATATTGGTATGATTTTATTGAAACTAAGATCTAACAAAAAAAATGTTGAAACTTTATCTGGAGAATACAATTAAAATAAATAGTTTGTAGACCCATTTTTTGCTTTCGGTATTTTTTAAAACTAAATAAAAAAATAACATGAACAAAAATCAAATAATAGGATTGCTAATTGCAATTGTTGGATTGTTCTTAGGTTTGTTCTGGGAGAAGTCTTTTAAATATAATGGTTTATTTGATTTTATTATGGGAGTTTTTGGAGCAATTGGAATCAGTTTAGTTTTTAAAATTTTTCCAACCAATAAAAAAAAGTAGTTAATACAAAATATAAAACTAAATAGAAAAACCTTTCCGAGAAATCAGAAAGGTTTTTTTATTAGAAGCTATTTCCTGCTTTCACTACTCGATTTTTTTATTCAAAAAAGAAATAAAAAAGAGCTCAAACAAACCGTTCAATCAGGGCTAAACTTATTTGTTAATTTAGTTTTTTAGCAAAAAGTAAATTGCATTTTTAATTATCGTCATTAATTCTATTTTCTTCATCATTATTAGAGTTTCTTTTTCCTTTTTTCTTACCAAATTGAGAACCGAAACTATACACTAATTTTAATTGAACATTTTGTCTAGAACCATTACTTTCTACAGCAGCTATTCCGTTTCCATAATCTATATTACCAACAAAACCTCTATTTAATAATTTATTAAAACCAAGATTTACTTTTAATTTATCGTCTAAAAACTTTTTACCAAAAGAAAAATCTAATTCAGCCAACCAATCCACTTCAATTTGTCCTTCCAAAGCACCAGTTCCATAATTTCCACTTAATTCAAAATTAACATCCCAAGGTAATTGGTAGCTAGCTTGTATAAACCAAATTAAGTTCCATTTATTTAAATCTACATTAAAAGTAGAAGATTTATAATCTGTATTTGTAACAATTATACCCGTATAACCTTCTAAGCCTTTAGCAAAATTTACTGGTGCAAATAATCTAAAGTTCCAATTTGCATTGTTTTCTACATTTACATCTTGTTGTCTAATTTGTGCTGTAGCATTATCTTGACTAATTAATTGAAAAATTACATCGTCTGTTTTACTATAACCAACGGTAAAGAAAGGTTGCCCTTCATAAGTTAAATTAAACTGATAATTGTTTGTGTAAGCAGGTGTTAAGTTTGGATTTCCTTCACCTGCAGAATAAGGGTCTAAATACGTAGCAAAAGAATTTAAACTGTTATAAGAAGGTCTTTGTATTCTGTAACTATAAGACACACTTGCGCCTAAAGTTTCTGTTAATTTTCTACTAACAGAAGCACTAGGAAATACTTTTTTAATAGGTCTTTTTTGTACTTCTGTTGTAGGTGTGCCATCTTTTAAAAATGTTGAAGTTCCATCTGTGTTACTGTTTTCGTAACGTAAACCACCAGAAAAAGACCACTTTCCATAGTTTGCATTTATTTTAGAGTACAAAGCAAATATGTTTTCATCTATAATAAAACGACTACTTTCTTCTTCTAATTTTTCAAAATTGCTATTATTTTCTTCAAAAGATTGTAAATCATTATCTGTAGTAACGTCTGCAAATCTTGTTCCTGCACTAATTTTAAAATTATCAGAAATAGTTTTAGAGTAATCTATTCTGTATGTTTTAATATTATAAGTACCGTTTTGTATGTATTTTCTATCATCAAATGCAATTGTACTACCTTCTACATCATAAAGAGTATTGGTGTTATCATTCGTAAAATCTACATAATTAAAATCTACAACCAATTTATCTGTGTCGGTTTTGTATTCATAGTAAGGGTTTATATTAAAATTAGCACGATCTCTATCAAAATAGTTTTCAGAAAATAAAGTGTTTCTGTTATTTTCATCAGAAATTATTGTTTTACTACTTGCAGTTCTTGTAGATTTTCTGTTGTTAAAACGTCCTCCTATTCCAATAGAATGATTATCGCTTAAATAATAGTCTAAACTTCCACTAATTGAAAAATTTTCTGGATCATAAGGTTCTCTTGTAGTTTGGTCGTAAGTTTCATTTCCAACAGTTCTAACCAAAAATAAATCATCTCTCCAAGTTGGTTGAGAGTAATTTACGCTTGTTTGCCAATTTAATTTATTTTTATAGCTAGCAATAGAAAAACCAGAACCCCATTCTAATCCTTCATCTTCACCAATCCAAGAATTAACGCTTCCATGAGTTCCTAAACGTACATTTTTCTTTAAAATAATATTAATAATTGCACCAGAACCAGAAGCTTCATATTCTGCACCAGGTTGCTCTACAATTTCAATTTTAGATATATTGTCTGCAGGAAAATCTCTTAATAGGGTTTCAACATCCATATATTCTGTTGTTTTACCGTTAATTAAAATTCTTACTCCGTTATTTCCAGCAATAGAAATTCCGTTATTTGTTACTAGAACTCCAGGTATTTTACGCATTACATCTTGTAAATTAGTATTAATCATTTCAGATTTTTCTAAATCTACAATTAACTTTTCTGCAGTTTGCTTAATTATTGGCCTCTTACTTTTAATAACAACTTCATTTAAACTTGTGCTTTCCTCTTTAAGAGTTATGTTGAAGGTTTTATTAGAATTTAATTCAAATACGGCTATTTTTTGAGTCTTAAAACCTAAAGTAGAAATTTCAATTCTGTATTTTCCAGTAGTAACTTTATTAAAGTAATAAAGTCCATTTGTATCAGAAACAGTTCCTTTTGGGTTGGCTTCTTCTCCTATTTTATAAAGAATAACATTGGTAAATGGTAAAGCTTGGTTTTGTTCATCAATAATTTTTCCAGAAATTTTGTGTTGTGAAAACGTGGTTACAATTCCGAAGAAAAAAGTAAAAAGAAAAGTTGTAAGTTTCATTGGTTGATTTTTATAAAAGACTATTCAAAGTCTTAATTGTTACAACTGTAAGACGTTACCAACCAGAAAATAGTTTCCTGTAAAAAAAAATACTCTTGAATTTATCAAGAGTATTTTTATAATTTAAAGTTTTCTTTAGGCTAAATAACCAGTGTTTGTAGTGCTTAATCTCTGTTTCCTAAAATTTGCATTCCCCAATATAAAAGCATTGCTAAAGAACCTAAAGCAGCAACTAAATAAGTTCTTGCAGCCCATTTAAGCGCATCTTCAGAGCCTGCATGCTCTTCTTGAGAAAGCATGTTTTTATTTTTTAACCAAGCTAAAGCTCTATTACTAGCGTCATATTCTACTGGTAATGTTATAAAACTAAATAAAGTAGCAATTCCCATTAAAGCCAAACCAGCTATAGCAATATAAAAGCCAACACCTGCATTACTAGAAGCAGCTCCTAAAATTAGTCCACCAATAACCATCCATTGAGAGAATTTTGAGGAAATACTTACAACAGGTACTAGTTGAGATCTCATTTTTAAATAACTATATGCAGTTGCGTGTTGTACAGCGTGTCCACATTCATGAGCTGCTACAGCTGCTGCAGCTGCATTTCTTTGGTTGTAAACACCTTCACTTAAATTAACTGTTTTATTTTGCGGATTGTAATGGTCTGTTAACATTCCAGGTGTAGAAATAACTTTTACATCAAAAATACCATTATCAGCAAGCATTTTTTCTGCAATTTCTGCTCCACTCATTCCATTTCTAAGCTGAATTTTAGAATATTTTTTAAATTTACTTTTCAATTTATTGCTAACTAGCCAACTTACTAAAGAAATTGCACCAATTAAAATATAAAATCCCATCATAATTTATAAGGTTTTAAAATTGTATTTCGTTTTTGTTTGATAAATTTACAACATAAAGTATTCCAATTTTTAATTTGGAGTATAAAAATGACAAAATGGCAAGCAAACCTAAGATTCTTATTGTGTACACTGGAGGTACAATTGGTATGATAAAAGATTATAAAACTAATGCCTTAAAAGCATTTGATTTTAGTCAAATTATAAGTAAAATTCCAGAGTTACAACAGTTAAATTGTGATATAAAAAGTATTTCTTTTAAAGAGCCTATAGACTCTTCTAATATGAATACAAAGTACTATGTAGACATTGTAGAAATTATAGAAACTAATTATAATTTGTTTGATGGTTTTGTTGTTTTAACAGGTTCAGATACAATGGCATATACGTCTTCTGCAATAAGTTTTATGATAGAAAATTTACAAAAACCTATTATTTTTACAGGCTCTCAATTACCTATTGGAGACTTAAGAACAGATGCAAAAGAAAACCTAATTACCTCAATAGAAATTGCGGCTTCTAGAGAAAATAAAAAACCTATAATTTCTGAAGTTTGTTTGTATTTTGAGTATAAATTATATAGAGCAAATAGAACAACAAAAATTAGTGCAGAACAGTTTGAAGCTTTCGCCTCTAAGAATTTTCCTGCATTGGCAGAAAGTGGAGTTCATTTAAACTTTAATGAACATTTATTAACCAAAAATACCAATGTTTCAGAGAACTTAATAATTAGAAAGAAATTAGTTACAGATGTAGTAATATTAAAATTATTTCCTGGAATAACAGAAGAAGTAGTAAGAGCTATTTTAAATATTAATAATTTAAAAGGAGTTGTTTTAGAAACTTATGGTGCTGGTAACGCGCCTAATGAAGCCTGGTTTTTAGATTTAATTGAAGATGCAATACAAAAAGGTATTAAAATAGTAAACGTTACACAGTGTTCTGGAGGTAGTGTTATTTTAGGGCATTATGATACAAGTGTTGGCTTAAAATCAATTGGTGTAATTGGTGGCATAGATATTACTACAGAATCTGCAATTGCTAAACTTATGTATTTATTAAGCGAAAACCTAACAGCAGAAAATTTTAGTTACTACTTTCAAAAATCTTTAAGAGGAGAAATTAGTAAGAAGTAATTTTTTTGTTAAAAATACTCAACTATTAAAAAAAAGATTATTTTTACATAAAATAGATTGATTTTTTTTTGAGGAGCAACAATTTTTTTGTTACTTGCCACTCTAATTAAGAATAAATAAATTGTTAAGTTGTTTCAAAAAGTATTAAAGTTGATTAACATTTGTTTATTTGAAATGAAAATTTATATCTTTAACCCGTTAACTATTAAAAATTAATTATAACAGAGATGAAAAAAGTAGTAAATGTCCTATCTGTAACAGGATTCATGTTTTTTGGAGCTATTCAATCAACTTTTGCACAGGAAGCAGCAGCAGAGTCAAAAACTTTTCACCAAGTATTAAAGGAAAACTTTATTGATGGTGGCCCAGGTTTTATGGGAATTGTATTAGTAGCCTTAATTTTAGGTTTAGCTATTGCCATTGAAAGAATTATTTATTTAAACTTAGCAACAACAAATACTAAGAAATTAGTAGCAAACGTAGATGATGCTTTAAGTTCTGGTGGTGTAGAAGCTGCAAAAGAGGTTTGTAGAAATACAAAAGGACCTGTTGCATCTATCTTTTACCAAGGTTTAGACAGAGTAGATGAAGGTGTAGATGCAGCTGAAAAAGCAGTGGTTTCTTACGGTGGAGTTCAAATGGGGCTTTTAGAGAAAAATGTTTCTTGGATTTCTTTATTCATCGCATTAGCGCCAATGTTAGGTTTCATGGGTACTGTAATTGGTATGATTGGAGCATTTAACGATATTGCTGTAGCAAATGATATTTCTCCAGCGGTAGTAGCAGGTGGTATTAAAATTGCATTATTAACAACAGTATTTGGTTTAGTGGTAGCAATTATTCTTCAAATTTTTTATAATTATATCGTTTCTAAAATCGATGGAATTGTAAACAATATGGAAGATGCATCTATTCAATTAGTAGATTTATTAGTGAAATATAAAAAATAAAAACTAGTACAATGAAAAGCAATAAAATATTAAGTATTATTATAGCTGTAGTTGCATTAGTTGGTGCTTTCCTTTTCGTAAGAATTTTTATGGAAGATGCGGAAGCAATTGAAACCGATGTTGACTTACAAAATAAAGTAATTAGTCCTATTATTTATTATTCGACTTTCTTACTTATTGCAGCTGTAGTAATCGCAGTAGCACTTTCTCTATGGAGTTTAATTAGAAACCCAGAGAATTTAAAGAAAACATTAATGGGATTAGCCACTTTAGGTGTTCTATTAGTAATATCTTACTTCTTATCTGATTCTGAAGCAGTAATTAATGCAGCAGGTGGAATTAGTGAAGGTGGTGAAGCAGGTTCTTCTATTAATAAATGGGTAGGAACAGGTATATGGTACAGTTTAATTTTAGGAGGTATTGCTTCTTTATTTTTCGTGTACGATTTAGTTAAAGGTTTAATAAAATCATAAAATTATGGCAAGAAGAGAGAATCCAGAAATTAATGCAGGTTCTATGGCAGATATTGCCTTCTTGTTATTGATTTTCTTTTTAGTAACAACAACTATGAATGTAGATTCTGGTGTTTCTAAAAAGTTATCTGAAAAACCACCAGAAGATTACGTACCACCAATTATTAAAGAGAAGAATATTTTTGAGGTAAATATTAACAGAGATAATGATCTTCTAGTAGAAGGAGACAGAATGGATGTTAAAGACCTAAAAGATGCAGCTATCGCTTTTATAGATAACGGTGGAGGTGAAGGTAAAATTGATGAAGGAGTTAAAACTGGACCTTGTACATATTGTAAAGGGGAAAAAAGTGAATCTTCATCAGATCATCCAAATAAAGCAATTATTTCTGTTCAGAGTGATAGAGGTACAGAATATGGAATGTATTTAAGAGTTCAAAATGAACTTATAAAAGCATATTCTGAATTACGTAACAGACTTTCTAAAGAACGTTATGGTATCTCTTTTCCAGAATTAGAGGAATCTTATAAAGATGATAGAAACAATACAGCTTTAAAGAAAAAAGTTGAGGATATCAAAAAAAGTTATCCTGAAATTATTTCTGATGCTGAACCTACATCTAATTAATTTTTAAAACACAACAATATGTCTAAATTTAGAAAAAAGAAAAAAGGAATGCCAGCAGTAAATACTGCTGCCTTACCAGACATCGTTTTTATGTTGTTGTTTTTCTTCATGGTAACAACTACAATGAGAGAAACAGATTTAAAAATAGAGAATCCTAGATTACCAAATGCAACAGAAGTTAAAAAACTAGAGCATAAAAGTTTGGTAAGTACTATTTATGTAGGTAAATCTAAAGATGCAGCAAGACATGGTACTGGTTTTAATAGAATTCAATTAAATGATAAAATTGCTACTGCAGATGATGTACCAGCTTTTATTATTAATGAAAGGTCTAAAGTATCTGAAGCTGAAGTACCATTTATGACTACTTCAATTAAAGCTGATAAAGAATCTAATGTAGGTACTATTATTGACATCAGATTAAAACTTAGAGATGTAAATGCACTTAAAATTAGTTACTCTGCTTCAAAAGGAGAAGGGAATTAATTTTGCGCAAATCATATTAAAAAAGGATAATTCATTTGAATTATCCTTTTTTTTTGTTTAAAATTTAAGTTTGTTAAAATATGAAATATTGTATCTTTATATTCCGTTACTAACTTTATGAATAAGAATTTTTTATTTAGTTTTCTTTTAATATTCCCTTTGTTTATATATTCTCAAAAAGATTCTTTAAACTTGGGAGACAGATATTCAGATGATCAAATTTACCTATCAATTTCCTATAGTCAGTTAAATGATCAACCTTCTACTATTACTAAGAGTAATTTTTCTTACTCTTTATCTGGTGGTTTTATGAAAGATATCATTTTAAACAAAACTGGTACTATTTCTTTAGCTGCTGGAATTGGTTATGGCTACAATTTTTTTAACCATGAACTTAAAGTTGACGAAGTTGGGGATAATACATTGTTTACTAATGATAACTCTATATCTGAAAACGTTTTTAAAGCACATAATTTAGAGTTTCCTCTAGAGTTACGATGGAGAACATCAACAGCCAAAAGATATAACTTTTGGAGGGTTTATACTGGGATAAAATTTCTGTACAACATTAATAATAAATTCGAATATTTAGATCTAAATTCAAATCAATTTAAATATTCAAATGTTTCTGCATACAATAAATTGCAATATGGCCTTACTATTTCTGCAGGTTATGATGAGTTTAATATTAACCTTTTTTATGGCTTAACTCCTATATTTAATAATGGAGTTATTAATGGTGAAAATGTGGATACCAAAATTCTAAAATTTGGTTTAATTTTCTATTTCTTATAGTAAAGAATAGATTACAAATGGGGAAATAAAGCCTAAGAAAAAGCCTAAATAAACTTCTGTAGCTGTGTGTGCTTTTAAATATAATCTTGCGTTTGCTACCAAACCAGCCAAAAGTATATTTATAATAACTACGGTTGGAAAACTATAGGAATAGATAAATCCTAATAGTAAAAAAAAACTTGTAGAAATTCCTAAAGAAAGAAGGTGTATACTTGTTTTTAAGCGAAATGTAAAAAGTATATATAGTAATATTAAAGCAGCACTAGTTGCATAAAACAAAAGGCAAATATCTCTCATATTGCTAATGCTTGCTATTGTGTTTCCTAATAAATAGAATAATACAATCATCATTGCAACAGGTAATTTTCTTTCCTGAATACTGTTTGCGTTAAAAGATTTTATTAGTTTTAATTTTTTAAAAAGTATTAGAATTAAGAGTGGTATTATATATGTTGCAATAAAAATTAAACTTAATAAGACATACTTTTGATTGCTTGGATAACTATTAGGTATAATTATAAAATATATAAGAACACCAATAGTGGGCACTACAATTGGATGAAAGATTACAGATATGGTTTTATAAAACCTTTCCATTAAATTTCTTTTCTTAATCTAGCAACAGATAAGTCTAATTGTTCTCTATATTTGGCAACAGTTCTTCTAGCAATAGGGTATCCTTTTTCTTTTAAAATTGCTGCTAATTTTTCATCTGTAAGAGGTTTCTTTTTATTTTCTTCTGCAATTACAGTTTCTAAAATCTTCTTAATTTCTTTAGTAGAAACATCTTCTCCTTGGTCATTTTTCATAGATTCAGAAAAGAATTCTTTAATTAGCTTTGTGCCGTAAGGCGTAGATACATATTTACTATTTGCTACTCTAGAAACCGTAGAAACATCCATATTAATCTTATCTGCAATATCTTTTAGAATCATAGGCCTTAACCTACGCTCATCTCCTGTTAAGAAATAATCATACTGATAATGCATAATAGTATTCATGGTTACTAGAAGAGTTTGTTGACGCTGTCTAATTGCATCTATAAACCATTTTGCAGCATCTAATTTCTGTTTTATAAAGAAAACTGCATCTTTCTGTGATTTTGATTTTACAGTAGATTCTTGGTACCCTTTTAACATGTTGTTATATTCTCTAGAGATATGTAATTCTGGTGCATTTCTAGAGTTTAATGTTAAATCTAATTCCCCATCTATAAGTTTAATAGAAAAATCTGGTACTATTTGTTCTGCTATTTTATTATTACCAGCATAAGAACTACCAGGTTTAGGGTTTAATTTTGAAATTTCTTTATTTATTTCTTTTAATTCATCTTCAGAAATATTAAATTTTTCTTGAAGTTTCTTGTAATGTCTTTTTACAAAATGATCAAAAGCTTCTTCTAAAACTTCTATAGATAAACTTCTATACTTTGTTTTATCTTTTGCTTTTAATTGAATTATTAAACATTCTTTTAAATCTCTAGCACCAACACCTAAAGGATCTAATGTATGTACAACTTTTTTAAGAACAGATATAACTTTTTCTTCAGTTGTAAATACATTTGCAGTAAATGCTAAATCGTCTACAAGATCTATAATTTCTCTTCTTATATAGCCACTGTCATCTATACTACCTACTAAAAACTCTGCAATAGAGCGTTCTTCATCACTTAGACTAAAAGTACTAAGTTGGTTCTTTAAAGATTGATGAAAACTTGTACCAGCAGCATAAGGTACATTTTTTTCTTCATCGTCTGAAGAGTAATTATTGGCTTGTGTTTTATAATTAGGAATCTCATCATCGCTCAAATACTCATCAATATTAATATCTTCAGCTTCAATTTTTTCTGTACCTGTATCATCATATTCATTAGATAAATCATCATCTATATTGTCAGATTCTTCTTTACCAGTATCTAGTGCAGGGTTTTCTTCTATTTCTTGTTTTAAGCGTTCTTCAAATGCTTGCGTAGGCAATTGAATTAACTTCATCAACTGAATTTGTTGAGGAGATAATTTTTGTAATAGTTTATAATGTAAACTTTGTTTTAACATTTATTCTTTTAATTGACCTGAAGAGTAGAAATAGTTTTTGTTTTTATGGGTAATTTTATTTGATGATGTATTAATCTTAATTCTGTCTTTAGAATCTTTAATTAACATTTCTCCAGTACTGTAATCTAATAATGAATACGTGGAGTTTTTAACCAAGATAATCAATTTTATATTTCTAAAGTAGGTAATCATGTCATATTTTACATCGGCTAAAAGTTCTCCGTTGTAAATTAAACCAGCTTTCCCTTTTTTTGTTATTTTGTATAGCTTTGATGCTAAACTTTTACTGTTATTAAAATCCTTAGCAATAATTTTACCATCTGAGTTGTACGCTGTATATTTTCTTTCTTGATTGTTATAAGCTGAAATGAAATTAGAATTCACACGAATTCTTTCATATTTTGCAGGAACAATTAATTTACCACTATTGATATTTAAAAGACCTTGTTTTCCATTATTTTCAGTCTTTAAATAAGTAGAACTACTTAAATAATAATTTTTAAAATTATATTTACTTACATCTACAGTATTTTTAAATTTAATATCTTTTATTGTTTTTTTAGTATCAGAAATTAAAAGATATACATTTTTAGATAACTGATGTATTTCTGTATAATTAGGATTTATCAGAAACTTATCGAAATAAGAATCATAAATTCCCCACAAATTATTTTGCTTTACAATGTAAAGTTGGTAATTGCTTTTTAAGTCTATATCTTCAAATTTTATAGGAACAATCTTTCTCTCATCAAATGAAATTATTCCTTTTTTATCATTCTTTTCAACTAAAAATTGATCAGATCTATAACTTCCATAAGTTTTTACTTCAGAGTATTTATTATTAAATAACTCTTTACCATCTTTAGTTAATATAGTGCTTTTACCATTTTTAAAAACACTAAAAAACTTTGAGCTAGAATTGTACTCTACTTTATCATATTCTATTGGTAAAAGTTCTTTACCTTCTGAAGTAAAAATACCATAAGCATCATTTCTTTTTACTTTTATAACATCATTATACAGATAAATACTTTCAAAAACACCCTCTATAATAGGTTTAGCATTGTAATCTACAAGCGAGTAATTACTATAACTTTTTCCAATTACAAATAATTGTTTTCCTTTTTTAGAGGTAATACTAGAATATTGAAAAGGTATAATTATTTCTCCTTTTCTATCTATAACACCTTTTTTAGAATAGTCTAGAGAAGCAATAATTCTGTTTTTCGAAGAATTATATTTATCTATGCTTTTAAACATTGGTCTAACCAAAAGGTTACCATTAAAATCTTGTAAACCATATAGGTTAGTAGCATTGTTTTTAATGATATAAATCTCATTTTCTATATTACCTGTTAAAAAATGTTCTCCTTTTTTATAAATATTTTTAACATTTCTTCTTCCTCTATTGCTACTATAAGTTTCTGTAGATTCTATTACAGTTTCTTCTACTTCCTCAACTTCTATTTCTTCTTGTGATAGAATAATATTTGAAAATAAAAGAGTAATTAAAAGTAAAAAATATTTATGATTTTTCATGTTTGTCTTTTTTAAAATTCTGCGTTTTGCGGTGTTCTTGGAAAAGGAATTACATCTCTAATATTTCCCATTCCGGTTGTAAATTGTACCAACCTTTCAAAACCTAAACCGAAACCAGAGTGAACTGCCGTACCAAATTTTCTTAAATCTAAATACCACCAAAGTTCTTTTTCATCTATATTCATGGCTTTCATTTTTTCAACTAAAACGTCATAACGTTCTTCACGCTGTGCACCACCAACCATTTCTCCTATACCTGGAAATAAAACATCCATTGCTCTTACTGTTTTACCATCTTCATTTAAACGCATGTAAAATGCTTTTATATCTGCAGGATAATCAAATAAAATTACTGGACATTTAAAATGCTTTTCTACTAGAAAACGTTCATGTTCAGATTGTAAATCTGCTCCCCATTCATTAATTGGGTATTGAAATTTTTTCTTTTTATTTGGCTTAGAATTTCTTAGAATATCTATTGCTTCTGTATATGAAACCCTTTTAAAGTTATTTTCTGCAACAAATTTTAGTTTTTCTAACAAACTCATATCACTTCTCTGTAATTGAGGTTTTGCTTTTTCTTCTTGTGTAAAACGCTGATCTAAAAATGCTAAATCTTCTTTACAGTGTTCTAAAACATAGGTTAAAACAGACTTTATAAAATCTTCTGCTAAATCCATATTTCCATCTAAATCCATAAAGGCAACTTCTGGTTCAATCATCCAAAATTCTGCTAAATGACGAGTTGTATTAGAGTTTTCTGCTCTAAAAGTTGGGCCAAAAGTGTAAACTTTACCTAAAGCCATTGCATATGTTTCTGCCTCTAATTGTCCAGAAACAGTAAGGTTTGTTTCTTTTCCGAAGAAATCTTTAGAATAATCTATATTACCATCTTCTGTAACTGGAGCTTTATTGTCTTCAAAAGAAGTAACTCTAAACATTTCTCCTGCTCCTTCTGCATCAGAACCTGTTACAATTGGTGTATTAACGTAATTAAAACCGTTTTCTTGAAAGTATTTATGCACTGCAAAAGATAGTTTAGAACGTACACGCATTACAGCACTAAAAGTATTTGTTCTAACACGTAAATGTGCGTTTTCTCTTAAAAACTCGAAACTATGTTTTTTTGGTTGAATAGGATATTCATCTGGATTAGAATCTCCTAAAATTTCTATATCAGAAACCTGAATTTCTACAGATTGTCCTTTTCCTTGGCTTTCTGTAATTGTTCCTTTTATAGATACAGCTGCTCCTGTTGTAATTCTTTTTAAAGTTTCTTCAGAAGTTTTTTCAAAATCTATTACACATTGAATATTGTTAATGGTAGAACCGTCATTTAAAGCAATAAATCTATTACTTCTAAAAGTTCTAACCCAACCATTAATTAGTACTTCTTGTAAAACTTTACCAGATTCTAATAATTCTGCTACGTTATTTTTCGTCATCATCTTAATAATATATAGTGTTCTAAAATAGTCTTTGTTAAAGAGTAAAGATACTCTATTGATGTAAATTAACCAATGAATGTAAGGTGAATAAAATCTTAAAAGTTACTCTGCCTTATCTTCTTTTGGAGGGAAAATTCTCATTTTTGGTTCTTTAAATACTTTTTTA
>TARA_R110002049_G_scaffold68109_11_pt1 | contig 22113 bp, 20 predicted proteins | sample TARA_R110002049 | Tara Oceans TARA_R110002049 (sample SAMEA4396941) | marine metagenome | biome: Polar Biome; feature: [SRF] surface water layer (ENVO:00010504); material: water (ENVO:00002006), including particulate matter (ENVO:01000060) such as... | depth 5 m
AGTTCAAATTAACTTAGAACCTTTTACTTTAATTGGTGCAACCACACGTTCTGGTTTATTAACTGCTCCAATGAGAGCTAGATTTGGAATTAGTAGTCGACTTCATTATTATAAAACAGAACTATTAACTACAATTATACAAAGAAGTGCACATATATTAGGAGTACCAATTTCTATGGAAGCTGCTATCGAAATAGCGGGTAGAAGTAGGGGGACACCAAGAATTGCAAACGCACTTCTAAGAAGAGTAAGAGATTTTGCACAGATAAAAGGAGATGGAAATATTACTATTGAAATAGCAAAATATGCTTTAGGTGCTTTAAATGTAGATGCACATGGTTTAGATGAAATGGATAATAAAATTTTAGCGACCATTATAGATAAGTTCAAAGGAGGACCTGTTGGTATTTCTACAATAGCAACTGCAGTTAGTGAAAATACAGAAACTATAGAAGAAGTTTATGAACCTTTTTTAATTCAACAAGGGTTTATAATGAGAACACCAAGAGGGAGAGAAGTAACAGAATTAGCTTATAAACATTTAGGAAGAACAAAAGGTAAAACCCAAGGTGAATTATTTTAGTATATGAATATTAAAAAGATAATACCAATTTTAGAATGGTTGCCTAACTATAATTCTTCTCTATTTAAAGGAGATTTAATAGCAGGAATTACTGTTGGTATCATTTTAATTCCTCAAGGTATTGCTTATGCACTTATTGCTGGTTTACCGCCTATTTATGGTTTGTATTGTGCTTTAGTACCACAAGTAATGTATGCTATTTTTGGTTCTTCTAGGCAAGTAGCAATTGGTCCTGTAGCTATGGACTCTTTAATTGTTGCAACAGGAGTTTCTACTTTAGCCCTAGCAGGTTCAGAAAGTTACATTTCCATAGCTATATTATTAGCTTTAATGGTTGGAGCAATTCAATTTTTAATGGGGGTTTTTAGTTTAGGTTTTATTGTTAATTTTCTATCAAAGCCAGTTATTACAGGTTTTACTTCTGCCGTAGCTTTAATTATTGGTTTCAATCAATTTAGAAATTTATTGGGAGTTGACTTTGTTCAAAGTGATCAAATACAGATAATTTTAGAAGATATTTGGTATCAAATTTATAGTTTTAACTACCATACTACTGTAATCGGATTAATTTCAGTTATAGTAATTATTATTTTCAGAATGATAAATAAGAAGATTCCCAACGCTTTAATTGTAGTTATTTTGGGAATTCTAATTATGAAATATTTTGGAAAAAGTTTCGGAGATGTTTCTATAGTAAAAGATATTCCTTCTGGTTTACCAAAGTTTGGAATTCCAAGTTTTGATTTTGAACAAATAAAAGAACTTCTACCAATTGCATTAACACTTGTTATGGTTGGTTATTTAGAAACTATATCTATTGGTAAGTCTTTAGAAGCAAAACAAGATGAATATAGAATTAGACCAAATCAGGAATTAATTGCATTAGGAATTAGTAATATGGTAGGATCATTCTTTAAAGCTTATCCTAGTACATCTAGTTTTTCTCGTTCTGCAATTAACCAAGAGAGTGGCGCCAAAACAGGTATGGCAGCATTAATATCTGTAATAATGGTAATTATTACCTTATTATTTTTAACACCATTATTTTATCATTTACCAAAAACAGTTTTAGCGGCAATAATTATTGTTGCAGTTTTTGGACTGGTAAATTTTAAAGAAGCAGGTTTCTTGTGGAAAGCTAATAAATTAGATTTTTGGCTAATGTTAGCTACTTTTTTAGCAACATTATTACTAGGAATAGAATATGGTATTATTGTTGGAGTAGGTTTATCATTAATTATTTTAATCTTTAGAACATCTAGACCTTATGTTGCTGAATTAGGAAAAGTACCAAATTCTAATTTTTATAGAAACAAAAGTAGATTCGATGAAGTTGTTATAGATGATGATATTCTAGTTTTTAGATTTGATGCACAATTGTTTTATGCTAATTCTAGTTATTTTAGAGATAAGCTAGATGAAATGATGTTAAGAAAAGGAAAGGCTTTAAAATTAATTGTCTTAGATGCAGAAAGCATAAATAGAGTAGATAGTACTGGAGTAGAAATGTTAAAGGAAAGAATAAAGTACTGTCAAAAAAGAGAAATTATATTTTATTTTGCAGGTGTAAAAGGCCCTGTTAGAGATGATTTATTTAGAAGTGGAATATTAGATATTATAGATTTAAAACATTTTTTCATGCGTGCAAATCAGGCAGTTAAGTTTTATAAGACTGGCGATAGAACGCATCAAGAGAAATACGCAAAATACATACACCAAGCTTACGACTAAGCTTAAACTTAAACTGATAATTATCATTTGCTATAAATTAGTAATTATGGTATTTTGAAGTTGTAAAATGAAGAAAAGATTATGGTAATAGAACAAATTTATACAGGTTGTTTAGCTCAAGGAGCATATTATATAGAAAGCAAAGGAGAAGTTGCAATAATAGATCCCTTAAGAGAAGTACAAGATTACATAGATAGAGCAGCAAATAATAATGCTAAAATTAAATATATTTTTGAAACTCATTTTCATGCAGATTTTGTTAGCGGACATGTAACTTTAGCTGAAAAAACAGGAGCAAAAATTGTTTATGGACCAACAGCAAAAACAAATTTTGATGCAATTATAGCAGAAAATAATCAAGTTTTTAAAGTAGGTGATATTACAATTACAGTATTACATACACCTGGTCATACAATGGAAAGTTCTTGTTATTTGCTAAAAGACGAGAAAGGTAAAGATTATGCCTTATTTAGTGGAGATACACTTTTCTTAGGAGATGTTGGTAGACCAGATTTGGCACAAAAAGGAGACGTTACTGAAGAAGATTTAGCAGGTTTTTTGTTTGACAGTTTAAGAAATAAAGTAATGCCTTTAGCAGATGATGTAATTGTTTATCCTGCTCATGGTGCAGGTTCTGCATGTGGTAAAAACTTAAGTAAAGAAACAGTTGGTACAATTGGTAATCAGAAAGAAACCAATTATGCTTTAAGGGCAAACATGACTAAAGAAGAGTTTGTAAAAGAAGTTACAGATGGTTTATTGCCTCCGCCAGCTTATTTTCCTTTAAATGTTAAGTTAAATAAAGAAGGATATAAATCTATAGATGATGTTATTAAAAATAGTGCAAAACCACTATCTGTTAAAGATTTTGAATTAATTGCAAATGAAACAGATGCAATTATTTTAGACGTAAGACATCAAACAGAGTTTATAAAAGGATTTATTCCTCAATCTATTTTTATTGGAATAGATGGTGGCTTTGCACCTTGGGTTGGCGCATTAATTAAAGATATTACACAGCCAATTTTATTAGTTGCTCCAGAAGGAAGAGAAGAAGATACAATTACCAGGTTATCTAGAGTTGGTTTTGATAATGTTTTAGGGTATTTAGACGGAAGTTTTGCTTCTTGGAAAGATGCAGATAAAGAAATTGATATTTTAGAATCTATTTCAGCAACTACTTTAGAAGAGAAAATAGCAGAAAAAAGACCCGTTTTTGACGTAAGAAAACCTGGGGAATTTGCTAGTGAACATATAAATGTAGCAGAAAGTACACCTTTAGACTTTTTAAACAATCATATTTCTGAGTTTCCAAAAAAAGAAAAATTTTATGTGCATTGTGCAGGAGGTTATCGTTCTGTAATTGCAGCTTCAATTTTAAAAGCTAGAGGGTTTCATAATGTGGTAGATGTTGCAGGAGGTTATGCTGCAATTAGAAATACAAATATTGAAAGAACAGCAACCGTTTGTCCTTCAACATTAAAATAATACACATGAAAAATGTTTTGTGTCTTTTATTAATGAGTTTCTTTTTTATAAATTGTAACTCTCAACAAGAAGTTAAAACAATTTCTACGACTGAATTAAAAGTATTGTTGAAGAATAAAAAAGTACAGTTATTAGATGTTAGAACTCCTGCTGAAATAAGTGAAGGAGTAATAAAAACAGCATTTTTTGTTAATTATTTTGACCCAGATTTTTATAATAAAGCAGTAAAAAAATTAGATAAAAGTAAACCTGTTTATTTGTATTGTAGGTCTGGTAATAGAAGTGGAAAAGCTTCAAGAATGTTGAAAGAAAAAGGATTTGAAGTCTACAATGTTTTAGGCGGATACAACCAATGGAAAAAAGAAAACTAAAAATTATGACAACAGAAATTCAAATAGAAAATTTAAAATGTGGCGGTTGTGCTGCTACTATTAAAAAAGGATTACTAGGTTTAGATAATATAAATGAGGTAAATGTAGATGTAGAAAACTCTATTGTATCTATAACTTCAGAAAACGAAAATCTAGAATTAATTAAAGAAAAATTATCTAAACTTGGTTACCCAGAAGTTGGAGATAAGAATACAATTGTACATAAAGCAAAATCATTTGTTAGTTGTGCTGTTGGTAGAATAGATTCATAAATAAAAAAAAGCGAGCATAAAGCTCGCTTTTTTTTATTGTATTTGTTTTTAACCTAAATAGGTTCTTAACATTTGTGTTTTAGATTTAGATTGTAGGCGCATAATTGCACGCTGCTTTAATTGTCTAACACGTTCTCTTGTTAAATCGAATTTCTCTCCAATTTCAGACAAGCTAGAGGCTACTTCATTAATACCATAATACATTTTAATAACTTTGGCTTCTTTAAACGTTAAAGTGTCTAATGCTCTATTTATTTCAATTTTTAAAGATTGTTTCATCAATTCGTTATCTGGTTTTGGCGAATCTCCAGATTGTAAGAGGTTGTATAGGTTAGAATCTTCACCTTCTTTAAAAGGAGCGTCCATAGAAACGTGTCTACCAGAGTTTTTTAAAGATTGTTCAACTTCACTTTCAGACATGTCTAACTGTTTAGCAATTTCTTTATTAGTAGGCATTCGTTGTTCATCTTGCTCTAATCTTGCATATATTTTTCTTATTTTATTAATACTACCAATTTTATTTAAAGGTAAACGTACAATTCTAGATTGTTCTGCTAGTGCTTGCATTATTGCCTGACGAATCCACCATACAGCATAAGATATAAACTTAAAACCTCTAGTTTCATCAAAACGTTTAGCAGCTTTTACTAAACCTAAATTTCCTTCATTTATTAGATCAGATAGTTTTAAACCTTGTCCTTGATATTGTTTAGCTACAGAAACAACAAATCTTAAATTTGCACTTACAAGTTTATCTAATGCTCTATTATCTCCTTTTTTAATTTTTAAAGCTAGTTCTACTTCTTCATCTGCAGTAATAAGTCCAATTTTACTAATTTCTTGAAAATATTTTTCTAAAGATTTTGCATCACGATTGGTTACTTGTTTTACAATTTTAAGTTGTCTCATCTGATTCTTTTGTAGTTTTTAAAGTATTAATTAAAGTAAATAGGTATTAAAAGAAGAAGTTCTTTTAATCAATTAAAAAGTGCTGAAATAAAGATGAAAATTAGAAAACAAGAAGAGTGAATTTTACAAATTGATAAAAATCAATAGCCTTAATTCTTGTGTTTTTATTTGTGAAGTAATGTGTCTTTTTCATCGATTTTTAATATACGAAAAAACGAGCGATTTTCCTAAGAAAATGCTCGTTTTGTTGTTTTATTAATTAAAATCAATCAAAAATGATTGAAAAATGATGTTTTTTTAAAATTTTAAAGAAACACCAACTAAGAAATTTCTTGTTGCTTGTGGGTAGTAACCTGCACCATCTACAGTAGTTGTTACACCTGCATTAGACCAAGTATCGTCATATGTATAATAATAACCTCTGTCTACATATTCTTTATTAAATATATTATTTACCAAAGCAGAAAATACTACAGATTTAAAAACATTAGTTGTTTTAAGTTCGTAAACTATATTTAAATCAGAAGTAAAAAAGCTCTTTAAAACATCGTTTGTAGAAACTGCGCTGCTAAAATTACTCATAAATTGTTTACCTACATATTTAGATAAAAAAGAGAATTGTAAATTTTGTAATGGTGTATAAGTAAAAATATTTCCTATTACTACATCAGGAGAAAAAGATAAATCTGTTTTACCTAAAGCTTGTGGTTCTGCAATACCATCTCTTGTTATAAAGAAACTTCTGTTTTTATTAGAACTAAAAGCTGCATTTGGTCTAATAGAGAAATAGTCATTTAAACGAATATCTGCATCTATTTCTAAACCTAATCTATAACTACTACCAGAAGTTGCTCTTACTGGCGCACCAACATCATCTAAAGCACCAGTTAAAACTAACTGATTCTTATAATCCATATAATAAATATTGGTATTTAATTTTATGTTTTCAGACTTTAATCTCCAACCAAATTCTAAATCATTTAATGTTTCAGGAGTTGTAACTCCATTTTCAAAATCGTTTCTGTTTGGTTCTCTATTTGCTACAGCAAAAGAAGTATATAAACTGTTTTTATCATTAACTTTAAATGTTAAACCAACTTTAGGGTTAAAAAAACTGAAGTTTGCATCTACATCTATTGGTACAATATCATTGGTAATTCCTTTGGTTTCATAACCAACAAATCTTCCCTGTAAATCTATATAACCAGCAAGTTTTTCAGAAATATCAAATGTAGCTTTTGCAAATAAAGAGAAATCTGTTTTTTTAGCATCAGAGAAATAATAACGATCTCTAATATTTACATCTGGTGCTAAATCTTCTCCCCAAATTACTTCACCAAAATGGTCTCCAGAATAGTTAGAGTAAGAAACTCCTGTAATAAGGTTTAGCTTATCTGTTTTGTAGTTTGTGTTAAAGTTTACAACATAAAAATCGTTGTCTAACCAACGTCTAACAATTACATCTGTACCATCTACAATTAGGTTACCATAATCTGCAGCATCTCTTTCTGCTTTATATTGTTCAAAAAAACCAGAACCTTTTGTATAATTTAAAGCAAGATTTGTAGACCAATTATCATTTAACTTTTCGTTCCAATGTAATTGGTAATGATTTTGATTATAATCATCTACTTCGTTATCATAAGTATAAGGGTTCTGTCTTCTATCTTCTTTTAATTGATCTATAGTTAAACCTTCCCAAGCTTGGTAAGTTTTTTCTTTTCCGCCAAAAGTAATTGCTTTAATTAACGTGTTTTCATCGGTATAACTTCCTTGTAAATAGTAAGATTTTAAATCTGCAAAAGCTCTGTCTACATAACCATCAGAATAAATATTAGACAAACGTCCTGCAATTTCTATATGATCATTAATTTTTCCTGTACTAAATTTTACTGTATGTTTTCTAGTACCAAAAGAACCAAAAGAATTATTAATTTCTGCTGAAGCATCTTCAGAAACAGCATCTGTTAAAATATTTAAACTAGCACCAAAAGCACCAGAACCATTTGTAGATGTACCAACACCACGTTGTAATTGTAGGTTCTGTGTAGAAGAGGCAAAATCACCTAAATTAACCCAAAAAGTACCATGACTTTCAGCATCATTGTAAGGTATACCATTTACAGTAACATTAATTCTTTCTCCGTTAGAACCACGAACACTCATATACGTATAACCAACACCTGCACCAGCATCTGAAGAAGAAACTACAGAAGGCATGTAATTTAATAAAACAGGAATATCTTGTCCTAAATTACGTTTTGCGATTTCTTTTTTAGATAAATTAGAAAATGTAACAGGCACATCTGCATTTACACGTACAGCAGAAACCAAAACTTCTTCTAAAACAGTAGAACCAGTATTTAACTGAATTAAATAATTTTCATCTTTAGAAATAATAATTTTTTCTGAAATTGTTTTGTAACCTAAAAAAGAAACTTCAACAGTATAAGTACCTTTGTTTAATTTAATATTAAAATTTCCATCAAAATTTGTTGATGTTCCTTTTTTAATATCTTTCACAAAAACAGAAGCCCCAGCTAAAGGTTTCTTGTTGTCATCTATTACTGTACCAGACAATGTAAAAGATTGTGCGTTTGCAAGTATGCTTACAAACAAGAATAAAAAAATGGTAATTTTTTTCATTTTAAAAATTTAAAACGAATAAAAAGAGGTAATTATTCCTGTATTTAATATTGAATAATTAGTTACGAGTTGTTATGTACAACTTTTATATAAATCCCTAAACAGCATTATCTGTTCTAGGTTCATTGGGTATGATCTCAGCTTTTTAAAGCACCCCTTTATGAGAACGGTGCAAAATTAACTCGGAATAATTTAACGGGAAACTAAAAAGTGATTTATTTTAACTTTTAGTAGAATAGTTAATTTCTCATAACAATTAAGTAAATTTTTATATGAGTTAATTTTTATAAAAAATCTGCTATAAATTTGTGAAAAATATCAATCCAACCATGAAAAATTATTCATCAAAGAGTTCTTTAAAAATATTAGTTAGTACGTTTTTTGTTTTTTTATTCACTTTGTCTATACAATCTCAAGAAGAAGAATCTAAAAACGAAACAGGTTTAGATAAATTTGTAGAGTATTTTACTTTTTATCCAAATAAAGATAAAGTAGAAAAAGATTCTACCTTATACTTATCAAAAATAATAACAGCACCTATTGTTAGTTATTCTCCAGAAACAAGTTTAGGCTTTGGTGTTGGTGCAAAATATCTTTTTAAATTTAAAGGTAGTGGAGATGAAACAAGAACATCTAATATGCCGGTTTCATTATTATACACTTTAAATAATCAGTTTTTTATTTATTCTGGATTCGAGATTTTTACAAATCAAGAAGAATGGGTAATTTCGGGTAACTTAAGTTTTCAAAATTATCCAAAATATTATTATGGTATTGGTACAGATACACCAGAATCTAATGAAGAAATTTATGATACTTATCAATTTTTAATAGAACCAATTTTATTGAAAAGAGCATTTACTAGGTATTTATTTTTAGGTGGTGGAGTTAGATATAATAAAATTTATAAAACCAAAGTAGAAGAAAATGGTTTGTTAGATACCAATAGACCATCAGGATATGATGGTTCTACATCTACAGGTGTAGAGTTGGCAATTTTGTATGATAGTAGAGATAATATTTTAAATGCATCTAAAGGTTGGTATTTTGAGTTAACTAGAGGGTTTTACAATACTTCTTTAGGCGGAACTCATGATTTTGATTTAACACGGTTTGATTTACGTCACTATTTTACAATTTCAGAATCTAATAATGATGTAATTGCTGTACAAGCTGTTGGGCATTTTGCCAACGGAGATGTACCTCTTTCGGAATTAGCATTATTAGGAAATGAACAAATAATGCGTGGTTATTTAGAAGGAAGGTTTATTGAAGAAAACTTATTGGCTGCACAAATAGAATATAGAAAAACTTTTAATGACAGTAGATTTGGTTTAGTAGGTTTTATTGGAGCGGGAGATGTGTTTAATAAAACTACAGATTTAAATATTGGAGATTTAAAGTTAAATTATGGTGTTGGGCTTCGTTTTATGTTAGATAAAAAAGAAAAATTAAATATTAGATTTGATTATGGTGCTGGAAACGAAACAGATGGAAACTTATACGTAAACATTGCTGAATCTTTTTAATATAAGTTAATCTAATTTAGGTCTTTTTCTAAGAGCTTTTTTTACAGAATTTTTCTGTTTAGAATCTAATCTTTTTTTAATAGAATTTTTTGAAGGTTTCGATTTTTTACGCTTTTTTGGTACAATTAAATTCTTCTTAATTAACTCTAAAAATCGTTTAATAGCCAATTCTTTATTTCTGTGCTGAGAACGTGTTTCTTCGCAAAATAATATGAATGTATTTTCTTTAGTGAGTTTTGTAGAAAGGTTCTTTTGTAATAAAGCTTTTTCTTCATCAGAAAAAGCCAAAGATTTTTCTAAATCAAAAGTTAATTCTATTTTAGAAGATGTTTTATTTACGTGCTGCCCACCAGCGCCAGAACTTCTAATTGCTTTAAAATTTAATTCCTTTAATATTTCTGTTACGTTCATTAGTAATCTAAAGAATTTCCAAAATCTGTATTTTGGTGTAAAAAATGCATGTCTAAATCTTGTAAAGTATCAGAAAAAGAATGTAAGTTTTCTTTCTCTTCTATAATTTTATTTATAACATTAGTTGCATTTTTTAAACGCGTTTCTTTATCTCCTTTTAGTAAAATATAATTTTTATTATGTTTTTTTAGCGCACTTTCAAACGCATTAAACATTTCTAGGCGTTGTTCTGGTCTATCTCTTAAATCGTCTTCTTCCCAAGGTGTATCTATATAAGTTAATAGATATAAATCGTATTCATTTTTATTAGCTGCTTCATTTAACTTTTCATCTACAAAACCACCATAAAACTCTTCTGAATATACTTTTGTTTCTAATAAATCTGTGTCGCAAATTAAAATTTTGTCAGCTTTTTTAGCTAAAGAATTTTCTAATTTCATTTGCCCTATTGCAATAGGAAGCAAATCTTCTTTTTCACACGTTTTACGCTCGTTATTCCATTTATTTTGTAAATATTCACGTGCAAATTCTGGTGCCCAAACAGTATTGTAATAGCGTGCTAAATGACGAGAAAGTGTTGTTTTACCAGAAGATTCTGGTCCAAATAAAACAACTTTTACGATGTTAATTGGGTCTTGTTTAAGTTCTTTTTCCATGCTAAATAACCAAATATTGCTATAAAAGTAAATATTAAATATTGAATACTAGTAAAAGTAAAGCCTTTGTAAAAATATAGCGGAGCAGAAATAATATCTCCAATAATCCAATAAATCCAGTTTTCAATTTTTCTTTTTGCCATTAACCACATTCCTACAAAGAAAACTGCTGTTGTAAAGGTGTCTACATAAGCGGTCCAGCTTGTCCATTTTTCAAAATAAGTATACACTGCATACACAAAAATTAATGTTGCTATAAAAATAAAAGCACTAAGTTTTTTTTCTTTTAAGGTAGTTGTAGAAATTGGCGTTTCATGTTCTCCATCACTTTTGTAAGTCCAAATATACCATCCATAAACGCTCATAATAAAATAGTAACCGTTTATCATCATGTCACCTAAAAGTTCCCATTTAAAAAGTAAATAGACAAAAATAATTGTGCTAATCATTCCTGTAGGAAAAACCCATATTTTATTTTGTTTAGAATACCAAACAGACAAAAAACCAAAAATTACAGCAATAATTTCTAAGACAATATCTATTGTTTCGTATGTTTTATATTGTCCAAAAAGTACATCGAAAATTTCTGACATTTAATTTATTTTTTTAGTTGATTAAAGAAATCTTCATTATTTTCAAAAGCAGTACCAATTACCACTATATCTGCACCAGCATTAAAAGCTATATCTAATTGTTCTTTAGAACGAATTCCGCCACCAACAATTAATGGAATTTCTAAACTATTCTCTACAAGAGTAATAATACTTGTATCAACCGGCACAGTTGCTCCAGAACCAGCCTCTAAATAAATTAATTTTTTTCCAGAAAATTGGCCAGCTAAAGCAGTGTTTAAAATTAATTCTTTATTCTCTTGAGAAATTGGTTTTGTATTACTTACTCTTTGTGTTGCAGTTGTTTTTTTTCCATCAATTAAAATATAACCTGTTGGTAAAATTTCTAAATTAGATTTTTTTAAAAGTGGAACAGCTTTAATTTGTTGCTCTATTAAATATTCTGGGTTTCTGCCAGAAAGCAAACTTAAAAACAGAATTGCATCTGCTTTTTGCGAAATTTGAGAAACATCACCAGGAAAAATAACAATTGGTAAATTGGTTGTTTTTTTTATTTCTGAAACTACATTATCTGTTTGGTTATCTACATCTGTACTTCCACCAATAAAAATATGAGTAGCTATAGATTGATGTATTTTTTCAAAAAAAACAGCAATATTTTCTAAATCTATTTTTTCTGGATCTATAAGAACAGCCAATAACTTTTTGCTTTCTTTTTTTGCTAATAAAATGTTCTGGTAAATATTCACAATTGCGAAAATACAAATTACTAAATTATAGATAATAATTAGTTTGTATTCTATTTAGAGAAAGAGTATTTTTTTCTAAAATTCATGGGTGTAAAACCAGTGTTTAATTTAAAAAATCTTGAAAAGTATGCGTAATCTGAAAATTGAAGTGTATCTGAAATATTTGCTAAATTATTTTCAGAATGTATAATTAACCTTTTAGACTCTAAAATTATTCTTTCAGAAATTAATTGATTTGTAGTTTTATTGATTGCTTTTTTTACAACTCTATTAAGGTGTTTTGTTGTAATATTTAATTCATTTGCATAAAATTTCGGGAATTTCTCTTTGTAAAAATGAGTGTTTATTAAAACCTCTAAGTTTTCTAATATTAAAGAATAATAAGGAGAAACCAATTTTTCTATATTAATATTAGCCGTGTAAGTTCTTGCTAGTTCTATGTAAATGTTATTTATAATGTTTATTATTTTTAATTCTCTTAATAAGTTTTTTTGAAGATATTCTGTATACATTTCTTCAAATTTAAGTTTTAATACATTCATTTTTTTTGTTGATAATTCTAATAAAGGTGGATTTTGATTAGAATAGAAAAATGGAAATGATTGAAGCGTGTGGTCTAAGAATTTTAGATTGTAAAATTCTTGAGAATGAAAAAAGATAAAACCTTCTGGTTTTGTCTTAAATTTCCAAAAATGTGTTTGTCCTGGTTTTAAGAAAAATACTTTACCAGAATTTACTTGGTAAGAATTAAAATCAATTTCATGAATTCCAGAACCTTCTGTAAAAATAACACACAAATAAAAATTATGACTGTGTGGTTTACTTAGTAGTTTTTTATTCAGTTCAATATGATTTGAAAAAGAATTTACATAGAAACCATCTAATGTTTCAGATTCTTTAAACTGGTTAATTTTTAAAACAGGTATTTTCATAATTATGTCTTAAAAGTACAAAAATAGGCGCTTATATTATATAGAAATTTGAATTATCTATTTATAATTTTACAGAAAATTAAAGTAAATATTATGGCAAAAATAATTGATGTCTTAAAATGTAAATGTCCTAATTGTATAGATGGTAAAATGTTTTATAATTTAGGAAACTTTCTTTTATTTAAAGCACCTAAAATGAATGCTATTTGCAAAGAATGTAGTTTTAAATTTGAAAAAGAACCAGGTTTCTTTTTTGGAGCTATGTTTGTTAGTTATGCTCTTGTGGCTGCAGAAATGATTGCATGTGCCGTTTTATTTAGATTAATTTTAGACTTTTCTTATATAAACGTTATTATAATAGCCATAACAATGGCTGTTCTGTTAAGTACATTTAATTTTAGAGTTTCTAGATCTATTTGGATTTATATGTTTTATAGCAATGACTAGATTTTTTATTTAAAAAGCAAATACACAAGTAAAGCCCTCAAACTCTAAAAATTGAATATTGTAAGATTTTACAGCGCCATTGTATCTAATTTCTCCAGAAGTTTTCTTGTCTTCAAACTTAAAATCTTCAATATAAATATGATGTAAAAAACGTAGTTTCTTCTTTCCGTAAATTTTGTATAAACTCTCTTTGGCTCCCCAAACAATAGTTAGTTTGCTAATTAAAGCATCATGATTTGCAATGGTTTTATACTCTTCAAATGGTGTAAATTTATGAGCTATTTTTAAGATTTTATCACGTTGCATTTCAATGTCTATACCAACATGTAAATCATCAGAAATTATTAAACCAGAAAAAGTAAAAGAATGTGTTATAGAAATGTATTTACCATCTTTTAAATGCGGTTTGCCAAATTCATCATAAACTAAATCCTCATCAGAATAACCAGCTTCCTTTAATAAATGGCGAACACTTAAAAAACCTCTTTGGTGAAGTTCAGATTTCATGCTATCTAACCTAGCTTTATTTTTATCAGTAAGTAAAACGTTCGTGTTTAATTCATTAAAAGACTCTTCAATCTTCCATATTAGAACTTTTGTGTTTTTATTTACCGTTAAACTTTTGTAAAGAGCCATACTTTTTTAAAATGGATGTCGTAACTTTGCAGTTCGAAAAATTAGAATATAAATATACATAATATGAGCGCAAAAACGGCTTACGTACCAAATAAAGTTAAAGATATTTCTTTAGCTGCTTGGGGAAGAAAAGAAATTTTATTAGCTGAAGCAGAAATGCCAGGTTTAATGTCTTTAAGAGAAGAATATAAAAATGAGCAACCTTTAAAAGGTGCTAGAATTGCAGGATGTTTACACATGACTATTCAAACTGCGGTTTTAATTGAAACTTTACAAGCTTTAGGTGCAGAAGTAACTTGGAGTTCTTGTAATATTTTTTCTACACAAGACCAGGCAGCAGCAGCAATTGCAGCAGCAGGAACAGCTGTTTATGCTTGGAAAGATATGACAGAAGAAGAGTTTGACTGGTGTATAGAGCAAACTTTATTTTTTGGCGAAGATAAAAAGCCATTAAATATGATTTTAGATGATGGAGGAGATTTAACTAACATGGTTTTAGATAGATATCCTGAATTAGCAGCAGGAATTAATGGTTTATCAGAAGAAACTACAACAGGAGTTCATAGATTATATGAAAGAGTAAAAAACGGTACATTGCCAATGCCAGCAATTAACGTAAATGATTCTGTAACAAAATCTAAATTTGATAATAAATATGGTTGTAAAGAATCTGCAGTAGATGCAATTCGTAGAGCAACAGATATTATGTTAGCAGGTAAAAGAGTAACTGTTTGTGGTTATGGAGATGTAGGTAAAGGAACAGCAGCATCTTTTAAAGGAGCTGGTTCTATTGTAACTGTAACAGAAATAGATCCTATTTGTGCTTTACAAGCTGCAATGGATGGTTTTGAAGTAAAACGTTTAGAAACTGTTGTTGGTAATTCAGATATTATTATTACAACTACAGGAAACAAAGATATTATTCAAGGTCGTCATTTCGAAGCAATGAAAGACAAAGTTATTGTATGTAACATTGGGCATTTTGATAATGAAATTGACATGGCTTGGTTAAATAAAAACCATGGTAACACAAAAGATACTATTAAACCACAAGTTGATAAATATAACATTGCTGGTAAAGATATTATTCTTTTAGCAGAAGGACGTTTAGTAAACTTAGGTTGTGCAACAGGACACCCAAGTTTTGTAATGTCTAACTCTTTTACTAACCAAACTTTAGCACAAATAGAGCTTTGGAAAAACGCAGATGCTTATGGTAACGATGTTTATATGTTACCTAAACATTTAGATGAAAAAGTGGCAAAATTACACTTAGCTAAAATAGGAGTAGAGCTTACCGAATTAAGAGACGAGCAAGCTTCTTATATTGGTGTAACAGTAGAAGGGCCTTATAAGCCAGAACACTATAGATACTAAACTATTGTATCAATTAATTATAAAAACCCTTGCATTTATTTGCGAGGGTTTTCTTTTTTGTGCGTTTTAACAGGCTTTCACTACTCGCTTTTTTTTGTTCCTCAAAAAGAGCTCAAACAAACCGTTCAATCCCTAACGCAAGATTGGTTATAACATTTTTATCATTCTTTCATACCTTTACAAATTAAAAGAATCACTTTGAAAAGAAAACAAATACTTTCTATAATCGCAATTATTATTTTAATAGCAGTTTTAGGTTCAGAAGAACTATTAGATGCCAAAAGAGATAATAGTATAATCGAAAATGCTAGAGAACCTAAATCAACTACAAATCAGTATTTTTTACCTACAAGTACAACAAATCAAATTATACATCATAAAAATTACTCTTTATCTTACAATGAAAAACATGAGCAAGCAGAATGGGTTGCTTACGAGTTAAAAGCATCTCATCTAAGTAATACAGACTATAAAAGGCCTTATTTTGAGATTGATAAAGCAGTTAAAACCAAAGCAGCACATTGGCGTAATTATAAAAAATCGGGTTTCGATAAAGGACATTTATGTCCTGCAGGAGATAGACGTTTTACAAAAAATGCACATGATGAAACCTTTTTAACAAGTAACATAAGTCCGCAAGAACATAAGTTTAACGCAGGTATTTGGAATCGTTTAGAACAAAAAGTGCGTTATTGGGCAAAGAAAAACAATGGTGTTTTTGTAATAACGGGTGGTATTTTAGAGAATAATTTAAAAACAATAGGAGAAGAATCTGTTTCTGTACCAAATAAATTTTATAAAATTATTTTAAATAATACAGATGGTAAAATTAAAATGCTAGCTTTTTTAATGCCTCACAGAGAATCTAAACAACCTTTATATAAGTTTGTGGTTTCTGTAAATAGAATAGAAGCTCTTACGGGTATAGATTTTTTTAAGGAACTAGATGATAATTTGGAAGAAAAATTAGAAAGTTCTAGTAGTTATAAAAACTGGAGTTTCTAAAATTTTAAAAACCTTTCAAATAGAGTCTGAAAGGTTTTTTTTATGTTTCAAGTTTAAATGTTACTTGTCTGCAGAAAATTGTATTTCATTTTTATTTCGTGAAACTTTTTTATTTATTTGAAGATAAAAAGGGTATAAGATACCAATGAAGAACAAAATACCACAAAGTATAAATATGTTTTTTGTTTCTGAAAAAGTTTCTCCTGCAGTTAATATTCCTAAAATTAATAAGACAGATATAGGTAAAGAAAGCGCTAAAATTGATAAGGCAAAATTAGTATCAAAAGTTTTTTCTACAGTTTTTTCTTTTGTTTCTTTTCTGTGTATTGCAGAAATGTGGGCAAAAGGCCAAAAACTTGCAGAGCTTAACCCAAAAGCAATCATTACTAAAATATCTTTTTTAATAGATAAATCTGCAAAAGAAATTATTGCAGCTATTAATAATAAAGTAAATGAAGCTCTTAATAGTAACAAAGAAAACAATTGAAAGAATTGCTGTTTTTTAATTTTAACAGCTAATCCTATAAAAAGTAAAACTAAAGGAGTCATTATAAAACTTAATCTACTTAATGTCATAGATAAAAAATTAGGAATTTTATCTAACGTAATTTCAAAAGATACTAGTACTAAAGCTACTATTATAAAAATGTTTACGGGTTCGTATAATAATGCTTTTAAAAGTCCTTTTAATTTCGATTTTAAAGAGTTAGCTTCAAAATCTGCGTTGTTGTAATGCCATTTTAAAGCAACTAAATAAAGTAAAAAAAGTACAAAAAACTTATTTCCTAAATCTGCCATTGCAGCTTTAGCTAAAGATTGGTCCCCTAAAAACTCTAGTATAAAAGGAAAGCAAGACAACCCTGGTGCCAAAGAAGGTATTAATAGTTTAGCACTTCTTCCTTTATCAGAATTTGAATTAATACCAATAATTTTTAATAATATTGGTGTTACAGCAAAAAGTATTACGTTAAAACCCAAAGCTAAGATTGGAAATAGAATTAGGTTTCCATCTATTTTAACCTTTAATAAAGCAATAAATATTGTTGCAGGTAAAGCAAGTGAGAGAATTATTTTTTTTAATCCATTTGTTTCATCTCCTGTAGAAATTTTCTTTTTTAAGATAATTCCTATGATAATAAAAAGTATAAACGAAAGAGATTTTTCTAAAGCACCATCCATAAACTAGACAAATATTTCAGTCATAGCGTTGGTAAAAATTTTCATTTCTTCCATAGTACCAATACTTACTCTACACCAATTTTTATTCCAAAATTTAAAAGATTTTACAGCAACATTTTTAGCATAAATTTTCTTTAAAAATTCTTTTCCTTCCATCGGAATTTCAAAAATAATAAAATTAGTTTCTGATGGTAAACAAGAAAAATTCTTTTCTTTTAGATACTTTACTGTATAAGATCTTGCATCTGTAATTTTAGTTTTGCAAGAGTCTAAAAAATCTTGATTGTTTAAACTAGTAGTTGCTGCAGCAATAGAAGGTCCTGTTATTCCCATTCCACCACGTGTAATTTCGCTAATAATATCTAGAGTTTCTTTTTTACCAATAGCATAACCAATTCTTAAACCTGCCATACCGTGTATTTTAGAAAAAGTTCTTGCAACAATTACGTTTTTACCTTCTGCAACCAAAGTATTCATAGAATCTCTTAATCCGTTTTCAGATAATTCAAGATAAGCTTCATCTACAAAAACTGGTACTTTTTCTGATACTCTACTGCAAAAATCTTTTAATTTTTTAGCATCAGTTATAGAGCCTGTTGGGTTGTTAGGGTTGCATATATAAACCAATTTTGTGTTTTCATCAATTCCTGCTTCCATAGCATCTAAATCATGCTGAGCATCATCTAATAATTTGTATGATTTCCAGTTACCTCCAACAGATTTTGCAACTACAATTAAAGACATGTAACTTGGGTCTGCACTAATAACATTACCACCGTCTTGAAAGAAAACCATAGCAACTTTTTCTAACAAATCTGAAGAACCAGGTCCCATTAAAATTTGATTAGTGTTAATGCCTTCGTTTTTAGCAATTTTTTCTTTTAGCTCATTTAATGATTTCCAAGCATATCTATTTCCTTTAAAAACTTCATCTTGAAAAGCTTTAGCAGACTTTGGTGGTGGCCCATAAGGGTTTTCATTTGATCTTAAAATAGTTAAAGAGGCTTCTTCTTGAATTACAGGAGGCGTAAATTCGTTAAAATAACTGTTAGTGCTGTATAGAAAAGTTCTGTTTTCTTTTTGCGCATTTAATACATTGCTACTCCAAATATCATGAGGTACTAGTGCTAATGCACCAAGAGTTAATGATCCTTTTTTTAACCATTCTCTTCTACTAAAATTTGTTGAATTCATTTGTTTGTGTTTTATAAAAAGTTGACTTTACTAAGTTATAAAACTTTTGATTTTTTGAAGTATGGAATATTTAATAAAAGTCACAATAAACTGATTTTTTTATAAAAATATGTATTAAAATTGATTTTTTAATATTGTTAATTTCATAAAATTGAATTTTTGTTATTAATAATGCATTTTGTTTTTAACTAAGGTTTGATGAAATTCTTTGAGCTCTAATTTATTGTATTATAAAATGTGTTAACTTGAACATCTTTAATTAAAATGAAATTTGATGAATAAAGATGGCATGTCTGTTTTAGAAAAGAAATTGGCTTTAATAGAAAATTATTTGGCTTACACAGATAAAATAAATTTAAATGTTTCTAAGGTAAATGTGGGTTGGCAATTAGACCATAGTTTAAAAGTTGTAAATTCTGTAGTAAAAGCTATGCAAGATTCAGATCCTGTTATGTATAAAGATAATTTTAGTTTTTTAGGAAAAATTCTTTTGAAGTTTAATTATTTTCCAAGAGGAAAAGCAAAAGCACCAAAACATGTAAAACCGCCAGAGAATATTTTACAAGAAGATATTGTTTCGCAATTAGTAATAGCAAAAGCGAATCTAAAAGTTATTGAAGGTTTAGATAAAAATGCTCATTTTAAACATCCGTTGTTTGGCAATGTAAATAAAAAAAGAGTGTTGCCTTTTTTAAATGCCCATACAAATCATCATTTAAAAATTATAAAAAGTATTTTAAAATAAAAAAATCCATACAAATTGTATGGATTTTTTATTTTTTGTGAAGCATTAATTTACTGCTTTTTTAATTCACCCTCATGATCTAATATAATTTTACTGTCTCTGTATTTACAACAAGGGTGAACAGAGTTATAAGCTTCTTCTGTAGCCTTAAAACCTTTAATATCATGTCCTACGTTTGCAATGTTTTGCTTTAGAGAATCTAACGGAGTTTTTCTTTCATCTAAAATTACATTTATTTGATGTGATTTAACATCCCAAATTGCAAATTTTACGCCTTTAGTTTTTAAAGCAGCAGTTTCTATACGTTTTTTACACATACCACAAATACCATCTACTGTAAAACTAACTTTTGCGTTTTTTTTCTTTTTAACCTCTTTTACATCTTGTGCTTGGGTAGAAAACCCAATTAAGAACAAACTGAATGCGAATATTATTTTTTTCATTATTGTTATTTTTTTGTTTAATTTATTTCTTGAATGTTGGTTATTTTATTTTAAATCGTAAGCCAGCATAAACTGCACGTCCAAATATTGGCGAATACACAATTGTAGTATCAAAATTTGCGCCAAAAGGATTATCGCTAGCTAAAATAGGATTATTTTGTTGAACATTCGTTAAGTTTTCTCCACCTAAATAAACTTCAAATTTATTAGAAAATACTCTGGTTATTTGTGAGTTTAGAAGGCTATAACGTTCAGAATATTCGGGTAATCTGTATTGAGAAGGGTTGCTTGTTGTATTTGGTAAACGTTGTTTTCCTATATTATTAAAAGTTACGTCAAATTTCCATTGAGAGTTATTATCTTTTACTTCAGTTTCATAAGAAATATTTGCAAAAAATCTATTATTTGGTTGAATAGGTTTTTGTAAGTTTCCACTTTTATAATCTGTAGAAATATCAAAATATTTATAAGCAGTTCTTAAATTAAGGTTTTTTGCTAATTCATAATTTACTTCTACTTGAAAACTGTCTGCAATACTTTTTCCGTTTAAATCATAAAAAGAAATCTCTTGTGGGTTTTCCCAGTCTACAACAACTTGGTTGCTAAAATCTGTTCTATAAAAATCGAATGTAATGTCTCCTTTTTTATTAAATAAGTTGAATTTCTGTAAATAAGAAACACCATAATTCCAAGCAACCTCTGCATTTAAACCATAGATGTTTCCATCATTTTCATCTATATTTATTTGTCTAGAACTTGCAAATAATTGTTGGTTTTCTGCAAAAATATTGGCGCTTCTTTTTCCTCTTCCAGCAGAAGCTCTAAATACTCCTTTTTCCCAAGGAACATACCTTACATGAACTCTTGGTGTAATAAATGTACCTAGTAAATTATGTGTATCTACACGAATTCCGGCAGTTAAACTAAAGTCTTCTAGATTATCGAAAGCATATTCGAAAAAAGCACCAATAGAATTTTCTTTTCTATTGTAATTTGTAGTGTTTACAAGTTCATCAAATTTATCATAAGTAAAGTTAATACCTGTTTTAAATTTGTTTCTTGTATCTCCAATAATAGAATTAAAAAGTAGGTTAGAGTATAAACTTTCGTGTTTAATATCATAAACATTTAAACCAAAATAAGAATCTTGTTGATGGTTACTATATGCTAATTGTAAACCAAAACTTTGGTAAGGCAGTTCTGGGAAAACGTATCCAATTTTTGCTGAAGTTTCAAAACGTTTTGTGTCTATTTCACTTCCCCAGGCGTTAGTAGTTCCTTTATCTGTTTCAGGATTAAAATTTATTTCTCCTGTTTGTTTTTCGTCATTTAAAAAACGAACATTTAAAAAACTAACCCAACCATTTTGAGCATCTGTATATTGCCAACGATTCATTACATTTATTTGATTTGCTAATGGCGCATCTAAAAAATTATCATTGTTTTTATCAAACCTTTCACCTCTATAGTTTCCATGAATGTACAAACCTGTTTGCCATTTATCTGATACTCTTTGATTAAAATGTGTGTTTAATTCTAGTCTACCATTTAAAGAACTGTAAGCGTTTAAGAAAAACTTGTTGTCTGAAAATGGTTTTACCAATTCTGCATTTATTTGACCAGAAATACTCTCAAAACCATTAACAACAGAACCTGCGCCTTTTGTAATTTGAATACTTTCTACCCAAGTTCCTGGAGTAAAAGTTAAACCAAAAGCTTGTGCTGCTCCTCTTATAGAAGGAATGTTTTCTTGCATTATCTGTAAATATGGGCTTTTAAGTCCTAACATTTGTATTTGGCGTGTTCCTGTTAAGGCGTCAGAAAAACTAACATCTATAGATGGATTTGTTTCAAAACTTTCTGCTAGATTACAACAAGCTGCTTTTAACAATTCGTCATTATTTACCGTAAAAGTATTTGCAGTAGCAAATAAAGATCTTTGTACAGCATCTCTTTTAGAGAGAATTGTTATTTCTTCTAAGTTGCTTTCTGGAGTAATAAAATGATGAATGGGCGTTAAGCTAGAGACTGTTATGGTGTCTGTTTTATAGCCAATGTAACTAACAACTAGTTGTTTGTATTCTTTTTTATAAGGAATTGTAAACCAGCCTTTTTCATTGGTAATGGCGCCAATATTTGTGTTTAACCAATTAACAGTTGCTCCTGCAACACCTAAATTATCTTTAGGATTTTCTCTATCCATAATCATTCCTTTCAAATTTGTTTGAGCTAGAATGA
>TARA_R110002049_G_scaffold162232_2_pt1 | contig 22085 bp, 17 predicted proteins | sample TARA_R110002049 | Tara Oceans TARA_R110002049 (sample SAMEA4396941) | marine metagenome | biome: Polar Biome; feature: [SRF] surface water layer (ENVO:00010504); material: water (ENVO:00002006), including particulate matter (ENVO:01000060) such as... | depth 5 m
TTGGAATTATATATCTTGATGACGGGAGACCTCACAGGTTTTAAAAACCTGTGAGGTCTTTTTTTTCATAACAGTGGCGCATTAGGGATTGTAGTGAAACATTTATGTTCATGAATTCATTAATATAAAATAAGAAATCATGAATAAAAGCCCACAGCCCGATCCCGATAGCTATCGGGAGAGGTGCGAGGACTTGTAGCGGAAAGCCCTCCCGATAGCCATCGGGATTGTGGTAATGCTCAAATAATTTAATGTTTATAACTACTTTTACAAAAACAAAGAAAAGACTATGCTTGGTTTAAAATTAGCTACAGACCCACGTTGGGTAAACATCGTAGAATCGAATATTGAAGAAATATTAACAGATCATGCTTGGTGTGAGCAAAAAGCCGCCACAAATGCTATTACCATAATCACACTAAATTCGGAACATGAAGATTTAGTTACCGATTTACTTGCTTTAGCAAAAGAAGAATTGGAGCATTTTCAAATGGTACACGACATCATTAAAAAACGTGGTTATAGACTGGGACGAGAGCGCAAAGACAGCTACGTCAATGAGCTCTACAAATTCATGAATAAAGGCGGCAATAGATTGCAATGTATGGTGGATAGATTGTTGTTTTCGGCCATGATAGAGGCCAGAAGTTGTGAGCGTTTTAAACTGCTTTCAAAAAAAATAAAAGATCCTGAACTTTCAAAATTCTATCACGATTTAATGATTAGTGAAGCTGGACATTATACTACATTTATTGGTTTTGCACGTAAATACGGGAAAGCTATTGATGTTGATAAACGCTGGAAAGAATTGGTAGAGTTTGAAGCTGTAGTGATTAAAAATTATGGTAAATCTGAAACTATTCACGGATGAAAAAAGCCCAATCCAATAAAATGATTGAGCTTTTAACTGATTGTAGTTTGATTGATGTTTGTTGATTGAAATAAAGGTAAACACAAATTAACTTACTTACTGTTAGGGTTTTGTTAAGGAATGATTCACAAATGTTAATTAACATTATTATTCCGTTTAATTAAGTATCAACAAAACGTAATGGCTTTAATTAAGAATAGCTAAATTTGCTAACCTATTAAAGCTATGAAAAATCAAGTTATTCATATTCACGAAAAAACACTGCAAGATTTAGAGTTTCAAACGGTTTTGCAACAGGTTAGCGAGCTTTGTGTAACCGCATTGGGAAATGAAAAAGCACTTCAAATTACGCCATATAAAACAAAAGACGAATTACAGAGCGCTTTAAAACTTGTAAATGAATATCTATCATCTTATTACAACGACAATAGAATTCCGAATCATGGTTTTGACGCCATTACCAAAGAATTAAAATTATTACGCATTGAAAACACCTACTTAGAGGTACATGGATTAAAAAAAATAGTCTCAATATCCATAACAGCAAACGACATTGTTACTTATTTAAGGAAGTTTGAAGAGTACTACCCGAGTTTAAACCATTTTGCATCTCATATTGAAGTCACAAAAATTATTATTGAAAAAGTGGATGCTATTGTGGATCGCTTTGGTGATATAAAAGATAACGCTTCACCACTACTCTCTCAATTAAGACAATCTATAAATAAAATAAAGGGTAAAATAAATGCGAGTTTCAGTACCGCTTTAAACACCTATCATAATCTGGAGTATTTAGATGATATTCGGGAATCTGTAGTCGACAACAAACGTGTTTTAGCCGTAAAAGCCATGTACAGACGTAAGGTTAAGGGTGCTATTATGGGCGGTAGCAAAACAGGAAGTATTGTTTATATTGAGCCTGAAACTACTTTACAGCATACGCGCGAACTCAATAATTTAGAATATGAAGAGCAGGAAGAAGTGATTCGTATTTTAAAAGAAGTGACCAATTTTATGCGTCCGTTTTTAACGTTATTGGAAAATTACCAATCCTTTTTAATTGATATAGATGTTATTTCCGCGAAAGCGAAATACGCAAAATCCATGAATGCTATTTTGCCGGGGTTTTCAGAAGACAAAAGCATGTTGTTGCGTGATGCTTATCACCCCTTATTGTATTTAAACAATTTAGAAAATAAAGTAAAAACGTTTCCGCAAACCATAGAATTGAAAAATGACAGCCGTATTATAGTTATTTCTGGCCCCAACGCTGGTGGAAAAAGTATCACCCTAAAAACGGTTGGTTTATTGCAAGTTATGATTCAAAGTGGCATGTTAATTCCTGTACATGAACGCAGTACTGTATGTTTGTTTGATAGAATTTTAAGTGATATTGGTGATAATCAGTCTATTGAAAATCATTTAAGCACCTATAGTTACCGCTTAAAACAAATGAATTATTTTTTGAAGAAGTGCAATAAAAACACACTCTTTTTAATTGATGAATTTGGTACTGGTAGCGACCCTGAACTCGGTGGTGCTTTGGCTGAAACCTTTTTAGAAGAGTTTTACCATCGTGAAGCCTATGGTATTATCACAACACATTATTCAAACCTAAAAATATTAGCCAACGAGTTGCCGTTTATGCTTAATGCCAATATGCTATTTGATGAAAAAACTCTTGAGCCTCTTTTTAAACTCGTTATCGGTCAAGCTGGAAGTAGTTTTACCTTTGAAGTCGCACAGAAAAATGGTATTCCATATAGCTTGATAAATCGTGCCAAAAAGAAAATTGAACGTAGTAAAGTGCGTTTTGATGCCACTATTGCTAAACTTCAAAAAGAACGTTCCAAATTAGAAAAAACAGGACAATCACTTAAGCTAAATGAGAAGAAAAAACTTGAAGAGGCTGATAAGCTAGAAGAAATAAATGCTAAGATTCAGAAGAAACTAGAAAGTTACCAAGAATTATATGACAGTAACCAGCGTTTAATTTATTTAGGACAAAAAGTAAATGATATTGCCGAAAAATACTTTGAAAACAATCAGAAACGAGAATTAATGGGCGAATTATTTAAGGTCGTTCAAATTGATAACTCTAAACGCAAAAAGGTTTCTGCTAAACGAAAAAAATCTATTAAAGCTAAAGAAAACCAAGTAAAACAAGAAGCTGAAAAGAAAGTAGAAGTGATTCGGAAAAAGAAAAAAGCAGCTAAGAAAAAAGAAATAGAAACTCCTAAGCCAAAAGCAACTTTAAAAGTTGGCGACAGAGTACGACTTGAAGATGGTCGTGCTGTTGGAAGTATTGATAAGATTGAAAAAAACAAAGCCACCGTAAACTATGGCTTATTTACGACAAATGTTAGTGTGGAACAATTGGAATTGGTAGAAGCATCAAAATAAATGTTTTATTGCTTCAAAATTTTAAATGTTCTGTAGCTCGAATTTGTATACAATCCCATCATGTAAAAACCGTTGCGTAATGAGCTAAAATCTACTTTACCCTGAATATTTTTTATAGTTTTTACTTTTTTACCCAATACATTATAGATATCTAAATTATAATTATCATTTTTTAGTCCTTTTATATTTAAAATGGATTTAACTGGATTTGGATATATTGAAACAAAATCTAAATTGTTAGAGTTTATACTTAAAGCAGGAGCATCTTCAAAAGAAATAGCATCTACAAAACCTCTGTCTAGGCCGCCACTACCACTAGAGTCTTTTTTATATTGCCACTGAATTGTATTTACAGTTTCAGTTAAATTGATTGTTTTTGTTGCCCAATTTGTATTTCCAGAAATTTGCTCGTCCAATACGTCATTTACATAGACTTGTAGATAATCATTCGCTTCAGAGGATACCCTCCATTTAAAGGTTACACCACTTTTATCAGTTACCGTTGTTTTAAAAATAGAGCTTTGGTTATGCGTTATAGTTCCAGAAGCTGCACAATCTATACCATCGTTAGCCCAAGAACCTTTTGCTCCCCAAAATGGTCTATCTCCAGAAGCTATAAATGTCTCGGTTGTATTTTCTATGGCTGCATCAAGAAGTTCTACTGAATATCTATAAGTAAATGTTATATCCATATTAAAATTACCATTTCCAACATTTCTTGTTACTGTAGCCTGTTGATATTCTACTGGATTAGCAAAATTGTATGTTTCTGATATGTTTGTTGAACAATCATCACTATTTATCCCTGTGTCATAAGAACATCTGTTACCACCATCGTCTTCCCAAGCACGAACACGCGCTATAAGTTGTGTTGCCGTTGTATTGTTTCTTGTCCTCAAGCCACTATTTATAGCAAGTGAGGTAGATCCATTTACAGTTTTTTGGTAACATCCAGTTGAGGTTTCTGAAGTGTAAACATTATCTTTCATGTAACCATACCAAGTGTATTCTTCGTCCCCAATTTCACTAGTGCAACTATTTGATGTAGCATAGAATCTTGTTCCCCAACTTTGATAGGTTATATTTTGCGCATTTAAAGAGCATGTACTAAATAGTACTATGTTGATTATTAAATATAGTTTTGTTTTCATTTTGTTTGAATTTTAAATGATGTTTTTTGAAAATAAAGGCAGTAAAAGATTACTGCCTTTTTAAAACCAATTCATGGTTTTAGTTACAATTCGCTGCAACATCCCTTACTTCGGTTTGTGTATCTACTATATTATCTAAAAGCATATTTCCACGTATTGATACTTCTACAAAGTCAGACCCAATTGTATTGATAACACCAGAAAAACTTGTCATTTTTAATTGTGTAGCTATTTCGTTTCCTGTGAGATTTTCAGAAGTTTCAGTATGTGTTGCTTTTAATCTAATTCTTTTTACATAAGGAATTTTAACATTGGAGTATGTTTGATAAGCATCATATACTAATGATGCGCTTCCGGCAGGAACTGTAACCGTTCTGTTTGAAAAATAGGTGTTGGTTTCAGACACAGATTCTTCACTTGATTGTGTTGATTCTGAACTTGCTTCTACAGATACTTCCAAACCTGCGGAAACTTCTGCAGATACCGAACCTCCAGCACCAAAAAAACTGGCCTCTGCTGTTGCTCCAACGGTAACATCAACACTTGTAGTGGTTCTTCCACTTAATCCTATGGTTTCCTGAAAACCGTTCGTGAATGTCGTGGTAATGGTTCTTTCAATACCTACTTGTTGTTCTAAAGAACCGGAACCACAATTTTTTAATGTACTGTTAAATCCAAAAGAGGTATTTACTTTTGGTAATATAGGCTGAAGATATTCTGTGCTTAACTCTGTTGTTTCCCAAGCAATATCTAATGCTATGATTCTGAAATACTGAATTGTTCCAGAATCGGTTGCACGCCAATTAGTGGTATTATCGTTTGAAGAGTTAGTAAAATAGCGAAGTGGCTTATTGGCAATTTCTGACCATATTGTGTATAGTCCATTTGATTCTTTTTTTATTCTAAATTTCCAAGAATCTGATAAATCTTCTGGTTGCCATGCTGGATAAAAAGTTGCCGACGACCGTTTCAATGTGCGTGGTAAGCTAGTCTCATTTGCACCAATAAAAATATAAGCATCGTTGTTGGCAGAATAAAGGCTAAATAAATCAGGATTGTTGGGGTCTTGTAAAATATGGAATTGCTCATTTGTATCGGCTTGTGGAAAATTATCTGATACACGATAGCGTAACCATGAATTACCCCAATAAGATGCTACAATAGTATTACTATAGTTTCCGTTTGCATTTACTAATTGCAAATAATAACGCATATTGTCCTTAAAATAAAATTGCTCCTGTTGGTATGCTAAAGAAGTAGCATTGACACTCAATTCATTGCCACCTTCATTAAAAGACATAACACTAAATGTTTCAGAAGTAATTACATTGTTGGCACCATCGAAAATTTCGAACCCTAAACCTACTCCATTTTTAAGTTCTTGTGCAGCTGTTTCTGACAGGTCATCAACTGAAAGCTTTAGTTGGGCAATATTGGTAAAAGGATCAACATCTAAAGTTTGGTCATAATTTCCTTCTGATGCTGCTGTAGTTACTTTTACCTTTATAGGATTATATCCCTTTTTGACTAAATCTCTGGTGTTTATGATTAAGCCCAAATCACCAGCATAGTTTTCTAATTCATCTGCAGAAATACCATTAATTTGTTCTATTTCGCCATCTCCAGGAGCTGGAGCTGGATCATCTTTACTACATGCTATTATTGCAAGTAGTAAAGTACACATCATAATAAATCTTAAATTCTTAAAAATTGTTTTCATAATAAATTGTGTTTGCGAATTGTTTCTGATTCAAAACTATACAGGAATGCCTCAAAAATCTAATTTATGGCATGGACAAAGTATGGACACGTTTTAAAAATGATATGGTTTTATGGTATGGACAAACATAAAACCCATTTTTCAATGCACCTGTTTAAATATCTCATTATCAGTTTATTAATAATTTATATTGAGATATAATTTTCATATAAACAAAGTGTTTGTATGGACAAGAATAAATTCATACATAGATTGAACTGCCATTTAAATGAATTTAATAATTATCTTAGTGGAAGTAAAAACCAACGCAATTATGAAAAAAACATCGTTTTCAATTTTAATTTTTGTTTTTTTTTCTTATCAAATTGTTGCACAAAACAATAAATTGATTGACAGTTTATTGACTACCTACCAAAAGCAATCAATTATTGCCAGATAGTGTGCTGAAATCAAAATACCGTTTAAAACAAAAACTAAAGCTTGATAAAGAAACCGATTTAAACCACTTTTTAAATACTTTATGAAATGAGCACAAACAAATTTTATCATTGCATGCCAACCGGCATGATTAAATTTTTTATGCGAATTCCTGAATGTGCAGAAATTTTTAGTTTCTTCATTTTTCAGTGAACTATAAAATTTTAAACAGATGAAAACATTATTAAAAACAATTATAATATGCTTGTATTTAACTTTAAGCTACGGACAAACAAATAAACAAGTAGAAAATTTAAAAGCTTCACTAAAAAATGCTCAAGAAGATTCAACCAAGGTTGATGCTTTACATGATTTATGGCGTTATTATTTAAGCAATAACCCAGAAAAATCAGAGGATTATGCAAAAGAGATTATTGAATTTTCCAGAAAAATAAACTATGAAAACGGTATAGCTCGAGGGTATCTTTATTTGGGAATAGTCTCGTCCCGTCAAAGTGATTTTGAAACCTCAAAAAAAAAGCTGGATAGCGCTTATGAAATTTTTAAAAGGAAGAATAACAAAAAAGGAGTTGCGATAACCACAATAAATTTAGCGACTGATTATTTTAACCAATCAAAATACGATAGTTCTCTTTACTACAATAAAATTGCCGAAAATTATTTTGCTTCCGCTAAAGATTCATTAAAACTGGGCAGTGTCTATATTTTAAATAGTGCAGTTTATTTAGAAAAAGGATTTTTAGAACTTTCGTTACAGAATGGAATAAAATCAGCAGAAATTTTTAAGAAATATGAAGATTATCTTGGCTATGCAAAAGCTACATACAATAACGCTTGCGTATATGAATCGATTGAAAACAAAAAAGGTGCTTTAAAAAGCTATTACGAAGCCATTCCAATATTAAAGGAAAACAATATTTTATACACGTTGGCATTGGCACATCAAGGATTGGGTATATTATACACCAAAGAGCCCATACAGGTTGACAGTGCTACGGTAAATATAGACAAAGCCATAGAAATAGGAAAACAATTAAATGATTCCGTTCTAATTTCCACAGGTTTAAACAAATTGGGAAAATTACAATTAGAAATTAAAAACTACGATAAAGCCAAATCGATTTATGCCGAAAGTATATTAATATCCGAATCTATACATTCAGATTTCAGTAAGCAAACCGCCCTCTTGGATTTAGGTGAATTATACCTGGAAACCAACCAATTAAATTTAGCTGAAAAATACACACTTGAAGGCTTAGGCTTAAACAAAAAAATAGAAGTAACCATAGGAATAAACAGAGCATACGAAAACCTTTATAAAATTTATAAAAAGAGTAATAAGTTTGAAAAGGCCCTAAAATATCACGAAAAATTTATGACACTTAATGACAGTATTTATGGAGTTAATAAAGCCAATAAAATAAGTGAATTACATTCAATTTACGAAACCGAAAAAAAAGAAGCAGAAATAGCCCTACAGCAGGAAGAAATAAAAACCCTAAACCAAGAAGCTGAAATCAGCAATTTAACCAAAAGCCTTTATGCTGGTGGCATGTTTACTTTCATTACAGTATCGGGGCTTTTATTTTTCGGGTTTAAACAGCGCATGAAAAAGAATAGAATAGCTCGTGAAAAACAGGAGGAAATCTACAAACAGGAAATAGCATTTAAAAAGAAGGAACTAACGAGCCAAACCTTACATTTAGTACAAAAAAACACCTTTATACAAGAACTGAAAGAAAATTTAGAAAGAATAAAACAATCGCCGGAACTGTTCAAGATTGAGTTTAGGCGCTTGGTCATGCTACTTAAAAAACAAAGTGCCGAAGACAAGGATTGGGAAGTCTTCAAATCGTATTTCTCTGAGGTGCACAATAACTTTGACAATAAAATTAAAAGCATAGCAAGTGATATTTCAGAAAAGGAAATCCGATTGGCGTCCTTTTTGCGCATGAACCTTTCTACCAAGGAAATTGCCTCCATGCTCAATGTGTTGCCTGAAAGTGTTTTAAAGAGTAAATACCGACTAAAAAAGAAGCTACAATTAGACAAGGATACCGATTTAAATACTTTTTTAAACACACTTTAAAATATTATATTTGTAAGGGTTATTGCGAAGAATTATGACGTGGCAATCTGTTAAGTTATTGCCAAGTTTTAGTAAGATTGCTTCGTTCCTAGCAATGAAGTATAGCTATGATAAACATTCCAAAACACAAAAAACTAATACTATTTGATGGGGCTTGCAACCTCTGTAATTCGTCTGTGCAGTATGTTATAAAACACGATAAGCACAATTTATTTTTGTTTACGGCATTACAAAGCGATTTTGGAAAGCAAATTATAAACGAATTCAATATTGATACCTCAAAAATAGATTCTATACTCCTTTATACACCCGAAAAAGGCATTCATTATAAATCTACAGCCGCTTTAAAAATTGCTGCAAAACTTGGTTTTCCTATAAATTTAATGGGGGTATTTTTTATTGTTCCGCCATTTATCAGGAATTGGGTTTATGATTATATTGCAAAAAACCGTTACAAATGGTATGGCAAACAAGAGGCTTGTTGGATCCCTACGCCTGAATTGAAGAGCAAGTTTTTGGAGTAACTCAAATTAAGAAACTCATTCAAATCATAGGTTGACTCACTTATAAGTACAGGTTACTCATTCCCTATTTTCTAATACATAGATTGGTTATATTTTTAATCTAAATTTAAAATAACTAATCATGAAACATCTACGTATCTTATTTCTATTGTTTACATCAATTACTTTAGCAAACAGTACCAATCCAACAACATCTTCAGTTAAAGCTGTTACCGTATTTGTAGATGGCGCACAAGTTACACGTATAGCAACAATATCTTTACCTGTTGGAACTAATGAGTTTTCGTTTACAAAACTATCGCCTCATATTCAGGAAAACAGCATTCAAATATCAGGGCTAAACAATGCTTCTATTTTATCTATAAATTATGCTATAAATCATTTATCAAAATTGGATAAATCTGAAAATATTGAAAACCTTCAAAAAGAGATTGAAAAACTAAATGATGCTATTGGTTTTGAAGAAGATTTAATGTCTGGCTATGAAGAAGAATTGAACCTTATAAAAGAAAATAGAAAACTAGGAAATGAAAATCAAGTGGTTAGCCTTGAAAAATTAAAGCAATTTGCGGCTTATTATAGAGAACGCATTACAGAAGTGAACAAATTGATTCATCAATCTTTAAAAAAGAAACGAGATTACGACAAACAAATTAGCGACATTAAGAATCAACTAGCAGAATTAAATGTTGATGACAAAATTCAAACTGGTGAAATAAAAATAAAACTAAATACTACCGTTAGCAAACAGCTTAAACTCATTATAAAATATAATGTAAACAATGCAGGTTGGTTTCCCATTTATGATTTAAAAGCAAAAGACATCAATAAACCTCTTGATTTGCATTATAAAGCACATGTGTATCAAAATACGGGCATTAGCTGGAATAGTGTTAAACTTACCCTATCTACCAACGACCCAAATATTAACAATATTAAACCAGATGTTAATCCAAAATACTTAAATTTTATAAGTGAGTTTAGTAACTATAAAAGTGAAAATTCAACAAAAAGTTATAATCTTAAATACAATCCTTTTATCAAACAAATTAGCGGAATTATTACAGATTCGGCAGGTACGCCAATATCAGGAGCGAGTGTTATAGTTAAAGGAACAACAAATGGTGTTGCAACTGATTTTGATGGTAAATTTAGCGTAAGTGCGAATGGGGGAAAAGAACTTGAAATATCATATTTGGGGTATAAAAGTGAAATTATTCCTATTCATTCAAGTGTAATTAATATAAGCTTAGAAGAAGATGTTAGTGCTTTAGATGAAGTTGTGGTGGTTGGTTATGGAACATCATCAAACACTGCTTTAGCCGGAAGTGCTTCAGGTATAAGCATTCGAGGAGCTTCATCTATTAAATCTTATAAAGAACCACTATATATAGTAGATGGTATGACTCTAAGTTCAAATAAATTTAAAGATATAGACCCAAACATGATTGCAAACATGGAGGTTCTTAAAGGCGCTTCTGCCAAAAATATTTATGGAAGTAGAGCAGCAAACGGAGTGATTATTGTTACTACAAAAAAAGAAAACTACACATTATCAGGTGACATTATTACTGAAGGTATTACGAATACTAATTTTGAAATCCAAAAACTTTCAACGGTAGAATCAGATGGAAATATCACAGTAATCGAGATTGATAAATACACCGTACCCGCAAGATTTTCATATTTCACAGCACCCGTGATTAATGAAAACGTGTTTTTAACAGCAAAAATTGGCGACTGGCAGCAATACAATTTACTACCCGGTGAAGTCAATGTATATTTTGAAGATAGCTATTCTGGAATTACTAATATCAATCCGTATGCAACAACTGATAGTTTAACCATTTCATTAGGCGTTGACCCAAATGTGGCTATTAAAAGAAAACCTATAAACAACTTTAAGAAAACGACATTTATTGGAAATAATAGAGTTTTAAATAAAGCTTATGAAATAGAAATTAAAAATAACAAGCCAACTGCCATAGATATTGTAATTGTCGATAGAATTCCTATAAGTCAAAATAAAGACATAAAAGTGGATGATATTGAGTCTGGAGATTCTGATTATGATTCTAAAAAAGGCATTTTAAAATGGAAAACTACAATTTCTCCAAATCAATCTAATACTTATAAATTTTCATATACTTTAAAATATCCGAGGTATAGGAATATTAATTTATAGAAGTAAAATATAGGGATAATTATGTGTCATATTGTAAAAATTGTTATAAATGGTATTAAAAAAAAGATGATTTATTACTATTTATAAATAGACTTAGAACAAGTTACTTGTGTGATTTCTCTCTGCGTTCGAAATGACTAAGGAACTCTTTTTAAACGTCTGTTTAAAACTTTTTCGTAGATATTATATTATATGTTGCGTTTTTGATTTCAAAAAACCAACTTCGCTTACCTGTGCTGAACTTGTTTCAGTATTAAAACGACGTCATATCATTAAAGTTGGGCACAAGCTAAAAAATATTACCGTTTTGGGAATTTTTTTTTTTTTGCTTCAAAAGACCAAATTGAGAGTAATTGCAAAAAGAACGCTGCTGGAATATTGGGAGAAAAATCCAAATACTGAACAACAACTATCGGCTTGGTACCGTGAAGCGTCTAAAGCAGATTGGGAAAACCCTAACGAAATAAAGGAGCAGTATGCATCTGCAAGCATTCTACAAAATAGCCGAGTAGTATTCAATATTTGTGGAAACAAGTACCGCTTGGTCGTTGAGATAAACTTTCCGAGAAAATGGGTGTTTATCCGATTTGTAGGAACTCACGAAGAATACGATAAAATTAACGTAAACAGCATTTGATATGGATATAAAAGCAATAAAATCCGAGAAAGACTACAACCAAGCATTAACAAGATTGGAAACGATTTTTCATGCAGAAATGGACACTCCAGAAGGAGACGAAGCGGAAGTGCTTTCCATTTTAATAGAAAAATATGAAGATGGACACTACCCTATTGGAATGCCCGACCCAATCGAAGCTATAAAGTTCCGCATGGAACAATTGGGGATGAAACAGAAAGATTTAGCCGAAGTTGTTGGGTTTACAAGCCGAGTAAGTGAAATTCTTAACAAGAAACGTAAACTGACATTAAGTATGATTAGAAAATTAAGTGCGGCACTTCATATTCCGACCGAAGTATTGGTTCAAGAGTACTAGCGGGAAAAGCCAATTGCCAACAATGGCTTATACATATCATAAACGGTACAAAACCCAAATTTAGATTCCAAGGTCTCAATTAAAGCATGGGCAAGCATAAGAAACGAATTCGTTAATTTTTACAGTGAGTGAATAATCTGAAGATACTACTTCAAAGGTATCGACGTTTTTTAATCCTTGAAATAATTTCAGCGATTGATAATTTAAGCATCTTTCAGGATTTTTTTCAAATGCACATAAAGCACACGTTCTAAATCTCCAAAATCGCCGTCAGCAAAAGCCATTAATTTTATATCAGCAAACAAATCGGCAAAATCGTTACGATAATAATCATGTGTTTTTACAGCCTTAATTATATTTTGGATACATTGGTAATCGGTATCTTTTTTAAATTTATCATGAACGCGCTGATAAACACTTTTATCAACTCTAGTTAAAATATATTCGTATTCTTTTCGCGTTTCGTTTAAATCCAAGTGAGAAATATAAATTAAAATATAGGCTAATAACTCATCTTTACTCCATTTTTCAGGGTCATGAATATTACTTGAAGTTAAACTGCCCCACTCCGTCCACGAACCATCGTAAACAGAACTATTTTTATACCCTGAAATTTCTGCTCCCAACGCCAATATACAAGCTGTAATTCCTGAGCCGCAGGAAAAAATAATATTATCATTTTTATCAGCAACCATATAAAATGCTTTTTCTAAATCTACTTTAGGCTTTAAAGCCCCATCGACCAATAAATTGGAAAAGGGCAAATTTTTGGAATTCGGAATGGTACCCATTCTTAGGCCTGCTCTGGGTTCAGGAACTTTACAATTATAACGTTCCGCAGAACGTGCATCAATGATAGTATGGGTTTTATGTTCTGAAGCCTTTTTTACATCATCAAAAAACTGCACCATATTGGGTTGAAGATTTGCGGTAAAATTTCCTGTATTGCCCTCGAATAATCTCATGGTTTCCGTTGAATATCCCGCTTTTATCCACGCTGGAAAACCACCGTTTAAAACAGCTACGTTATTATATCCAAAAGCTTTAAACAACCACCAAACACGTGCGCTGGAGTAAATACCTTTATCATCACTAACCACAATAGCGCTATCGTTATTTATTCCCAACGCTCTGGCTTCTTTTTGAAATTGTTCAGCAGACGGAAACGCACTTGGAAATTCGTTTGATGTATCGCTGAATTTATTTTTAATATCGAAAAATCTTGCCAATGGTATTTGCTGTTGCAAAGCATCAAATTCTTTATTGATGGTGCCATCTAAAACAACCAAATTATCAGCATGTAAATGGTTATTAAGCCATTCCACTGAAACTATGGGTGTTGTTAAATTAATATTTGAATTCATTTGAAAACTATTAAATTAAAGAACTCAAGACGGACGACTTGAATACTGTAAACTCATTTTATTTTGTATTCGTTAATTTTTTAAGAAAAACCTTCTAAGAGTCTAAATCAAAAGTTTCTGTCGGACTTACTTTATCTTTATAATCCAACATATTTTCACCATCAGCGATTATAGAAGAAACTGTTGCATCGCCAGTAACATTTACTACTGTTCTGAACATATCTAAAATACGATCTACAGGAAAAATAATTGCAATCCACGCCGGGTTAAGCCCAACCGAACTTAAAACAATAATAAGCATCACTAAGCCCGCACTGGGCACTGCCGCTGACCCAACTGAAGCTAACGTTGCAGTAACTACAACCGTAATTTGCTGACCAATTGTTAAATCGATCATATGTATTTGCGCTAAGAATATAACTGCAACAGCTTGGTATAAACTAGTACCATCCATATTTACTGTAGCTCCAATAGGTAATACAAAACTACTTATTTCTTTATGTACTCCAAGATTTTGCTCAACACATTCCATGGTTACAGGTAGTGTTGCGGCACTACTAGATGTAGAAAATGCCAAAGTTTGTGCTGGACTCATAGATTTGAAAAAACCTAAATATGGTATTTTCTTTACAAATAATTTCAAAATTAAGGGGTATATCACGAATATCATTAACAAAAGTCCTATCAATACAGTCATAGAATACCAACTTAAACCTTTAAAAATTTCCACTACTTTTCCGATATCATCGCCAGCCATTTTACTGACAACACCAGCTAACAAAGCAAATACAAAAAATGGAGCCGCTTGCATCACGATATCTACCATCTTTAAAAATACCTCGTTAATACTGTCCACAAGATTTAATACGGGTAGGGCATTATCAGTTGGAATAAATAGTAAGCAAACACCAAAGAATACGGCGAAAAATATAATTTGAAGCATTAAACCATTGTTAGACAATGAATGGAAGAAATTACTGGGAACAATATCTACCAAAGGTTGTAAAGGTGATGCTTCTTTCTTACTCTGTACGGTTTTCATTTTATCGGAAACAGCTGCTTCTTGAAGCTCACTTTTTGAAAGTTCTGAAATCTCCTGAGCACGCTTAAGAAACTTTGGATCCTTTAAATAATTAATGCCATCCTTTATTTCATAACCTTCAGCGTCAGCCCAAATTTCATAGCTAATTCGGTTATCTATTCGACTTTGCTCGTCAATTAGTTTTCCTGGTTTAATAAGATTTACCAATAATAGCCCTAAGGAAATAGCCATTATTGTTGTTAGCAAGTAAATTCCAAGCGTTTTACCCCCCATTCTTCCTAAACTCGATGGATCTCCAATATTTGCAACCCCACCAATGATAGAAAATAGAACCAATGGCACTGCTATTAGTTTTAAAAGATTTATAAATATGGTTCCGAAAGGATCAATCCAATTAATCGTGAATTCGCTCCAACCCAGTGAGCTTGATAATAAAGCCCAAATGATTCCGAGAACCATTCCTATAATAATCTTCCAGTGCAATGCTAGTTTTTTCATTCTTTTTCTAACCTCTCGGTTGGAGAGGGATTTTTTAGTTAGTTACAATTTTTATTTGATTGAATAATTTGAGACAAGATAAGTATTTTATCTAATCTTCTATAGCCTCCATTTTTTCAACGCCTCCTGGTGTTTTAGGATCTCGTCTGAAGACGTCAATAATATTAAAAAGAATAATGCAAAAAATTACCCATATAGCTCCTGCTATAAAGCCGCCAGCAATATCGGAAGGAAAATGAACACCCAAATATATCCTGCTTAAACCAATGCTAATAATTAAAATGGTTAACAGAAATATGATTGAATATTTAATAATCTTTAGCATTTTAAACTTATAGAACAAATAAATCAGGAATCCGTAAAAGGCCATTGCCGCCATGGCATGACCACTGGGGTAACTCAAGGTTTCAACGGTTACCAAATGCTCAATATCTGGTCTTGCTCTATTTATAAATCTTTTTAAGACTAAGTTTGATAAAGCCGAAAGCGCTAAAACCAAAGTGATCTGTGCCATATACTTCCATTTTTTAAAAATAATAAAAGAGACTAAGGCACTTAAAATGACAACGCTAATGTAGCCGTATAATCCTCCAACGCGAGTTATAAAAGTGAAATAATCTGTTAAAGCCGATGAACGAAAAGAAATGATATACTCGGTAATTTTATCATCGTAATGTCTTAACTCGTCTGTTGATAAGGTATCCGTAAGTTCAATAAAAATGTTTATACCGCCAACTATGACAACTAAGGCTAAAATGACAGCTATAAAGTATGGTAAAGTCACATCATACTTGCCTAATAAACCTCTTAGTTTTTTAATTAAATCTTTTAGCAGTTTAATCATATTAAGACTTTAAATTTCTTTATAAATATAAACACATTTGATAATTATTTATGCTTAAACCTTTCAAAAATTAATCTGATTACGTTGTCTTGATAATATCATAATCATTTTTAAATAGGTGGGGAATATCTTGTGATACCGGCATTTCCTCTTTACTTACACCACTATCTGCGATTATTTCCCGCATATTTTGCGTTTTGTTTTTTTTCAAAATCCCACTTTTGTAATGCCAATGGCGTAAATTTCATCATTTCGCTTAAATACCTGACGGTGGTATACCCAATTATCTTCCCATCCTTCTAAAACTAGCGTAATGTTAAATTTAGTCCATCGCTTTAAAGGTTTTTTGTAAATAATTTTTTGAGAACCTAATACAGGAAACATGCCTTTCTTGATGGTACTTTTATATAAATCTGAACGAAAAAGAACCTCGAATCGGATTAAATCCATGTAATAGAAATATTTGGAATTTGCCATAAACCTAAAAGCTTCACAATCTAAAATACTTACACGTCTGCTTCTTGTTAAATTAGATTCTAAATTGACCTTTTTCCAGAAAAACCTTGATCCAATAAAAATGTAAGTAATGTGTAACCAGTAATAAATCATAGTTCAGTATTTATTTGCAGGTTACTTATTTTAATTGGGGTGAATAAAATTAATTTCTAACTGGAACACGAAACTTAGCAATACTAATTTTATCTCCATCTTTAAACCTGACTTGTACATCTAGGGTACTAGTTTTTATATAATTATTTGGAACATTTATCTCTGTTTTGGTAATGCCGTTTTTACTCTCTAGTATTAATATTCCACGTCCGAAGATAAATGTTGTTTTTGGATCGATGTTAGTTAATATAAAATCCACTTTGGTAGGATTGCCAGCAATTAAATAGTCATTTCCATTTAATATTTTAAGTTCAATTTTCTGATTTTTGTTTTTGAAAATGAAATTTGAGGAATCATTTTTGTCTCCCTTACAAGAATTAATCATTAAAAACAAAATACCAATAATTATTACCGTTCTCTTCATTTTTATATATGATATTGAATACAACTTAATTTAATGAAACAAATATATTGATTTATCATGCCAATTTTTTAAAACTTAATAAATCTAACCAATTAAAAAAAGTAGATTCGAGCCATCGCACAACTCACAAACATAGCGGATGGTTTAGCCCCGATTGATGCGGCATCCTTTTTGCGAAAGTTTATACTTGAAACTTTCTTTATAAAACCGAATGTTATTTATTAATGAGATCCCGAAACTAGTTCGGGACTGCTTCGCAGAAAGATATAGCGGAAAGCGGGAAACAGCTTCTAACTGTAAATCTTGTTTATTAAATAAAAATCGGCTAAAACCAATGCTGTCATAGCTTCAACAATGGGTACGGCACGCGGAACAACACAGGGATCGTGACGCCCTTTACCATGCATTTGCACAACTTTACCTTCTTTATCGATGGTTTCGTACTCTTGGATAAGGGTTGCTACAGGTTTGAAAGCGACGTTAAAATAGATGTCCATACCGTTGCTAATACCGCCTTGGATACCACCTGAAAAATTGGTTTTTGTACTGCCATCGCTGTTAAATGCATCGTTGTGATCGCTACCATACATCGTGCTTCCGTGGAATCCGCTACCATATTCAAAACCTTTAACGGCGTTAATGGAAAGCATGGCTTTACCTAATTCGGCATGTAATTTATCGAACACAGGCTCGCCTAAACCAACAGGTACATTTTGGATAACGCAACTTACAATGCCACCAACGGTATCGCCTTTACCGCGAACTTCTTTGATATAGGTTTCCATTTTTGAAGCCATATCCTGATCTGGACAACGCACGATATTCGATTCTACTTTTGTAAGATCTAATTCGTTGTATGGCTTATCAAGTTTCATCGTTCCAACACCTGATACATAAGCAGTTATCCCAATGCCTTTAAGCATTTGTTTAGCTACAGCGCCAGCTACTACTCTGCAAGCAGTTTCTCGCGCAGAACTGCGTCCGCCACCACGGTAATCTCTAACACCATATTTTTTATCATAGGTATAATCAGCATGACTTGGTCTGTAACTGTCTTTAATATGTGAATAATCGTGAGATTTTTGGTTGGTGTTTTCAATAATAAAACCAATGGGAGTTCCTGTGGTTACGCCTTCAAAAATACCTGAATAAAATTTAACCGTATCGGGTTCCTTACGTTGGGTAACAATAGCGGATTGCCCTGGTTTTCTTCGGTTTAATTCGTTTTGAATTTCATCTAAATCTAATGTAATCCCTGATGGACACCCATCTATAACGCCGCCTAAAGCAGGTCCGTGAGATTCTCCATAAGTGGTTAGATTAAATAGTTTTCCGAAGGAATTACCAGCCATAATTTCAATTTTTGGCTAAAATAAAGCTAATCCTAGAAATAAGGAAATGAAATCGTATTTAGCTTTACAATTTTAAAATTAAAAATCCATAACAATTAATTAACAATATACTGATATATAGATAATTATTGCTTAATGATTACATCATATTAAAAGATGTTATTTGTAAGTATTTAACCTTACCCAAATTGAAAATAAAACGTAAAATAGAAATTGCTGTAATATCTGATGTCCACTTGGGTACTTATGGGTGCCACGCCAAACATTTATTAACTTATTTAAATAGTATTGAACCTAAGAAACTCATCTTGAATGGGGACATTATTGACATCTGGCAGTTTAGTAAACGTTACTTTCCGAAATCACATTTAAAAGTGATTAAGAAAATAATGGATATGGCTGCAGATGGTACTGAAATTATCTACATTACTGGAAACCATGATGAAATGCTACGCAAGTTTAGCGGTACTACTATTGGGAATATTTCTATTGTTGACAAAAAGGTTTTAGAATTAGATGGTAAAAAAGCGTGGTTTTTTCATGGTGATGTGTTTGATGTTTCCATTCACAATGCAAAATGGTTAGCAAAACTTGGTGCATATGGTTATAACCTATTATCATTACTTAACCGCATGGTAAATTGGTATTTGGAAAAACGCGGAAAAGAACGCTACTCGCTATCTAAAAAAGTGAAAAATGGTGTAAAAGGCGCTATTAAATATATTAATGATTTTGAAAGTGTTATTTCTGATTTAGCCATTGAAAACGGTTACGATTATGTGGTTTGCGGACATATTCATCAACCCAAAATGGAATATCGTGAGAATAAACATGGGAAAACGATGTATCTTAATTCTGGTGATTGGGTTGAAAATTTTACTGCTTTAGAATATCAATTTAAACGTTGGAAAATTTACAACTACAACAAAGACAAATTAGCGCCTTTTTATGTTGATGACGATTTTGAGGATATGGAAGTGAAAGATTTAATTGCTGCCATAACTATTGTTGAGCAACATGAAAATAGATAGTTACAGGGATCTTTATTGTAAATTAGTTATTTTTCAACATAAGCTACTAAAAGAGAAGGCAATAATTCAAATAATTTATACTCTGAAATAAGATTATATTTATCTTTGGGAAACGTAACATAACGACGTTGTATAAATTTTAAGTGCAAATTCAATGTTCAACCTTTAGTTATATTTAAATATAAAGGTATTTTTTACCGCACTACTTTTTATAGCTGGTACCGTTATGTACAAACGGAGAAGTTAAACCATATCACTTATTCTTTCAACTATCTATGTGAAAATATTTCCCTGTTTGAAAATGAAACAAAGATTATGACTAAGAAGACTTTTGGAATGTTTGCTGGTGTCTTTACACCAACAACCTTAACTATATTGGGTGTAATCTTGTATATCCGTCTGCCTTGGGTTGTCGGAAATGCTGGTGTATTAGGTGCTTTAACAATCGTTTTTTTGTCTGTTGCCATTACATTAACAACCGCGCTTAGCTTGTCTTCAATCACAACAAATATTAGGATTGGTAGTGGTGGCGCATTTAGTTTAATTTCACAATCTCTAGGCTTAGAAATTGGAGGTGCTATCGGGATCCCTTTTTATTTTGCCCAAGCCATTGCAGTGGCCATGTATATTTTTGGATTTAGGGAAGGATTGCAAACCATTATACCCGGTGTAGATCCAATTATACTCGATATAGGGATTTTTGCTGTTGTTATGACGATTGCTTTTATTAGTACTAGTTTCGCATTTAAAATTCAATATGTCATTTTAGGAATTATTGTTTTGTCTTTAATATCCATTTACGGCACCTTATTTGTTAACGACTTGAATTTAAATATCGAATGGATAGGAAATTATCCTGGTTCTATTGAAAATGATTTTAGTGGCTCGTCATTTTGGGTCGTTTTTGCTGTCTTTTTCCCAGCAGTTACGGGTGTTATGGCAGGAGCAAATATGTCTGGTGATCTTACCAACCCGAGAAAGAGTATTCCTCTTGGCACCCTATCTTCCGTTATTATTACCACAATAATTTATGTAAGCTTAATTTTTGTTCTAGCGGTTATCGCTACGCCTGATGAATTAGTGAAAAATTATAACTTTTTTATTGAAAAATCATTATTTGGCCCCATTGTACTGGCAGGTCTTCTAGGTGCAACATTGTCATCGGCTCTTGGTTCGTTTGTTGGAGCTCCGAGAATATTATTGGCATTGGGAGAAAAAAATATTTTACCAAAAAGCGAGAAATTAGCAAAAATATCAAAAAAAGGCGAACCCTTTAATGCCATGATAATTACCGCTGTTATTGTTCTAATTGGTATTGCATTACGAAATTTAAATACTATTGCTCCTCTGCTCACCATGTTCTTCATGATTACTTATGCCATGGTAAATGTAGTGGCACTTGTTGAACAGACCTTGGGTTTACCTAGCTTTAGACCAACTTTAAAAATCCCGATTATTATTCCGGCTATTGGTGCTTTTGGCTCCATTGCTATCATGTTTATTTTAAATGTTATTATAGCTTTATTTTCGTTAATATTTATTCTGCTATTCTATCTGTATCTTGTTAGAAGGAATATTAAATCGGCTGCTGGTGACTCCAGGAGTGGTTTATTTACTGCTTTAGCAGAGTGGGCAACCAAGAAAACGAATAGTTTACGGCAAGAAAGAGAGGTAAGGTCCTGGCGTCCCAATTTGCTAATTCCCGTAATCCTTCCAAAAGAGCTTAGAAGCTCCTTTAAGCTCATTCATTCTATTATATACCCTAAAGGTTCTGTTAAAATACTAGCGCTGAGAAATGAGAATGAAAGAAATCAAAAAAACATGGAAGACTTTCTTAAAAATGCGGTTAAAAAATTTAAGGAAAGTGAATTATCTGTTTCGTATACCGTTATAGATAATTCAGATTTTAATACTACTGTTGATGTGAGCATGCAATCTCTCAATGCTGCTTTTTTTAGACCAAACATCATTTTTGCAAGTATCGATTCTGTAACTTCAAATTTGGATTATTATGACAAACTGATATTAGATACTAAAAAGAATCATTTTGGAATGATTGCTTACATTCCATTTTCCACTGCAAGTTTAGCCATCGAAAAAAGTATCAATTTATGGATGACAAATATTCCCGTTGACTGGAAGAAAACATTTAGTGTAAGAAACAACAACTTATCTACTCTAATATCACTTTTGATCTGCCGAAATTGGAAAGGAACTATTGATGTTCACATTCTTAATAATAATCCAAAATTAGTGTTTACTGATGGCGATATTGAAGATTTGAATACCATGGTTAGGTTTCCAAAGCACACTTCAATTAAAGTGAAAGCGGGTAATTTACTTGAAAATGTTATTAAGGAAAAAAGCGCAGATATAAATATTTTTACTATTGAGGAAGGTATGAAAATTAATGATATGGTCAATATGGTAAACCAATCTCGAATCTCAGCGGTATTTTGTGCCGACTCTGAATTTGAAAATGTATTAGTTTAAAAAGCACTAAAAATAAACCGGATAATTTCTTATAACCTGAGTTCGATTAATA
>TARA_R110002049_G_scaffold93391_3_pt1 | contig 22076 bp, 22 predicted proteins | sample TARA_R110002049 | Tara Oceans TARA_R110002049 (sample SAMEA4396941) | marine metagenome | biome: Polar Biome; feature: [SRF] surface water layer (ENVO:00010504); material: water (ENVO:00002006), including particulate matter (ENVO:01000060) such as... | depth 5 m
TCCAGAAATTGCTTGATCTATACGAATACGATCACTTAAGCCTACATAATAAACTGCTGCAGACCCTGAGAATTTAGAGGTCCCAAATTTAGCTCCTAATTCACCTTGTAAAATAGTCTCTGCTTCGTAATTAGTATCTCTTATTCCTGGTGTTGGTGCAAATCCTCTTTGTTGAGGAAAGAAAAATCCGCGAGAGAAGTTTGCGTATAAATTTGTAACATCTGTTAGCTCATATAAACCAGCTAATGATAGTGCCCAATCTGTAGCTTCTATTTCTCCCGTTACGAAACTTCCGTCTGCAAATTGAACATTTCGTAATGCACTTGTTAATTCTGTATTACCATAAACTTCAGATTCTTCTATACTTCCTTTTCTAAACGTACCTTTTGTAGACTCTATACGTAAACCTACATCAAAACGCCATCTATCAAACTTCATTTCATCTGTGATATAAAACGCACTTCTACTTTGTGTTAAAAAGTTATTAGATGTCATACCAATTCTGTTATACAATCCTCCGTCGGAGTAAATAACATTTGCTCCACCTACGTCTGTGTAACTTAAATTTACTAAGCGTGGATTATTATTAAATTCTGAAAGCACTCTATATTGGTAGTTTACATCTTCTGCTTCAGTACTAGCTAAAAACGTACCTACAGTGTAAGTATGATTGCCGTTATCTGAATTTAAGATTAAACTAGCTTCACCAGAATAATCTGTCATTGGTCTTAAACGGTCTACATGTAAATTTTCAATAACTAAATCGTTACCGTTTATTTGCTCACCTGAACCTCCTTGGTATGTTGCGTTAGCTCCAAGGTTACCTGGTGCAACAGCAGCTATATAATTATTAAGTGTAATAGGATTACCATAAGTGCCGTTTCCGCCTACATATAAAGCAAAATTGTGTTGATAGTTAGCGTACTTAACTTTAGATTTAAACTTTAAATTATCATTAAGGTTATAATCAAAATCAGCTAAAAGGTAACCACCTTTTGTATGTACACCATCATCAATCGGACTGTTATAAACACCTCCTGGAGTTAAAAATGATGTATTGGCTAATTCGCCAGATAATAACTGTTCAACATCTTCTCCATCATTACCAGCAATACGGTCTCTTGATCCTCCTTCTAATGGTAATGGTAAAAAGAATTGTGCTCTATCATTAATAAATTGTCCATGAATAGTGAAAGAACCATTCTCAAGTTTTTGCTTAATATTTGCTCTTAATTGAAAACCTCTTGTATCTAAACCTGTATCGATAGGACCTCTATCTTTTCTTACAAAACCAGTAACAGCATAGTAGGTGTTAGAATCTTCACCACCTAGTTTACCTCCAGAATAGAAATCGGTTTTTAATCTTCCGGTATCTCCATATTCTAAGTTAATAATATTTTCTTCGTTGGTATCACCTGTTTTACTTGTGTAATTAATAATACCGGCAACAGAACCTGCTCCATAAAGTACAGCAGCTCCACCTCTAACAAATTCTACACCTTTAAATCCAATATCTGGACGTGCATACACATCATGCGCAGATGAGTTTAAACCAAATGTGCTCATTAAGGGCATTCCATCATACTGAAGTGGATTAAAAACGTATTGACCTCCAGAAGGTAATCCTCTAACAAATAAATTGGTCGCTGTTTCACCACCACCACCTTCAGCAGTAATACCAGGAATACTTCTTAAAATATCCGCTTGGCTATTAGCAGACAACTTTGTAATTTCTTGTTGTTTTAAAGAACTAATAGACATTGGTGTGTCTTTTTGCGATCTAAACGTTGATGATGCTGTTAAGACCACTGTATCTAAGGCATTACCACCTTCATTTAATTTGGCATTTACTGTAAGGTCACTACCTGTACAGTTAATAGTTTTTTCAAACGTCTCAAAACCTACGTAAGAAATTTGAATAATGTGTTCACCTGTTAAATCGGTAGAAAAGCTAAAGTTTCCTTCAAAATCAGTTACAGTACCAGAAGTACTTCCTTTAATAATAACATTAGCACCTATAATAGGCATATCTAATGCATCTGTTACTTTTCCGCTTATTTCCGTTTGCGAAAAAGCAGAGAATGCACTTAGAGCGAGTGCAATTGTGAGTAATAATTGTTTCATTGGTAATATAGTTTTGTTGTTTATATGGTAAATTTATTGTCAAATCGTTAAGTTTGTTCTATAAAAATTACGAAATCATTAAGCAAACGTTTGCGGTAACGTTTGCAATGCTGTTTTTATTAATTTATGATATGAAAAAAAAAGTCACAACACTAAAAATGCTAGCTCAAAACCTAGAACTATCAATCTCAACAGTTTCTAGAGCACTAAATGATCATCCAGATATTAGCAGTGCAACAAAAGAAAAGGTAAAGCGATTAGCGCTAACCATGAATTATACTCCAAATATTTTTGCTAAAGGATTTCGTAATCATAAATCGAATATTATTGGTGTTATTGTTCCTAACGTTACACACTATTTCACCTCAACCATTATTCGTGGTATTCTTGAGGAAGCGTCTTTACTTGGATATCGTGTTATTATTTCTGAATCGAATAATGATGTAATTAAACAAAAGGACATGTTTAATACTATGTTGCAGTTTGGCGTAGATGGTATTTTGGCTTCTTTAACGAAAATGACAAAAGAAATTGATCACATATTGCCAATCATTAATACCGTTCCTTTAATTCTATTTGATAAAGTATCTAATAAAATACCTTGTACGCAAATCACTATCAATGATGAAGAAGCCGCTTTTAAAGCCATTGAACATCTTATTAATATTGGTAAAAAGAGAATTGCAATTATTAAAGAAAGAGAGTTTTCTTATACCTCTGAAAAAAGATATGCTGGATATTTGAGAGCCTTAAAAGCACACCAAATAGAAGTTGATGAAAAAATAATTATAAGTGTTGATGATATTTCATTAATACAAGGCAAAAGAATGACTAACATTTTATTAAGTCTCAAAAAAAAGCCAGACGCCATTTTTGCAATAACAGATACTGCTGCTATTGGTGTTATTAAAACATTAAAAAAGCTAAACATAAAAATTCCTGAAGATATTGCTGTAGTAGGTTTTAGTAATTCTATTAACTCCACGATTATTGAACCGAAGTTAACAACTATAAATCAACCAGGAAATTTAATAGGCAAAACGGCTATAAAATATTTAATAAAAGAAATTGAAAGTGACGCTGTAGATGAAATTCCTGTAAATAAAACTGTAGAAATTAAAACAGAGTTAATTGTGAGAGATTCAACTTTTAACATCGCTTAATGTAAATTAAGAACGAAACGGTCCTATACATGAATAAAAAAACCTCAACAATCATAATGATTATTGAGGTTTTTAAGTTGTGGTCCCACTTGGGCTCGAACCAAGGACCACCTGATTATGAGTCAGGTGCTATTATCTTTCTTTTTCTTGCAATTATTTGCATTTTGTTGATTTACAGGGGTTTAATAATTTTTATGTTTTCACTTAGTTGCAGATGATTGCTCTTTATAACGAAAATGTTTAACCTATGTTTAACCCAGAATCTTCAGCACTCTTAAATAAACAACCTTTTGTACATCTAGTCTTATGCATATTTCTTGATTTTGAAAAAGGCTAAATGTTTTACCCAAAACATGATTTCCTATATCTTCAGTTGGTTCTAATGATACATAAAGATTTAAATTATTTAACAAAATTGGTAAATTCTCAAGATTAAATTCAAAAACAATTCCAATTAGAACATCACCATTGTACTGAAGGATTATATTGCTCGATAACTCTATTTCAAACAACACCTTAAAATCCCCTTTTATATACTCGTAATTTTCATACTCTAATCCATTACTAAAAGTTGACTCTAAAGCCTTAAGATTAAACTCATTTAACTCATACTGTTCTCCAATCTTAAATGGTAGCTCTTTCAATAAGGGTTTTCCCATACCTTAATTAAAACTATATTGATATTGAAAACTTTGTTGGTTTATGGATGCTTGATGAATTGTAATATTATCTACTGAACCATAAAAATGCATTTGAACTTCTGATGAGTCTTCTATATAAAAGTCTAACTCAAAACTTGCTGTATTCTCTGGAATCTCTACACTAACTATATTTTGAACATAATCGAAATCTGAATTAATTGTTGACTCTGTGCCATCTTCTAAAGTCAATGTAGTTGTTAATCCTACAGATACCCAATTTTCAAGAGAACCTGTTGTAAACTCTACTATATGAGATTGACTAATTTGTAGTTCTTCTCCTTGATTGTCATCATCACTTGAACAGGCTGTAAATGCAAAAATGGCTATTAATGCTAAAAAGATATTCTTCATAATTTATTATTTATTGGTTAATTGATTTTTTGTTAAAATGGCAAGTCATTATCTGGGTCATCTAAAAAGCTAACTGGTTCTTGCTGTGGTTGTGTTTGATGTGTGGGTTGTTCACTATTTACAAGCTCTATTCTCCAACCTTGAATAGCATTAAAGTACTTAGCTACTCCCTCTGGATTAATCCACTCTCTACCTCTTATATTAAGAGCTATTTTCACTTCTTGACCTACAACATAACTATCTAGCAAATCACACTTATCTTGAATGAATTCTACTAAAATATGTTGTGGATACTGCTCTTCTGTGGTAATTACAACTTCTCTTTTCCTAAAGCCATTATCACCTAGGACTTGTGTCCCATTTAAAATTTTTATCTTTCCTATTAAGTCCATTTGTTGACGTTTTAATTTTATTTATAGTATCATTAAGATACACCTCTTCTTTAGTAAATGGTTTTGTGTTTTCAAAACTCTTATTTACGTCTTCATATAGTTCTATGAATAGTAATTCTATTATAAAAGATTTCTGCTCTCTTAAGTTTCTATCAGGAAATTCAGCTTCTAAAGTGTCTTTAATTTTACTTAAGCTAATGTATCTTTCTTCATATTTAAGCAACCACCAAGCAACTTTATCCCTACTACAAAAACCTTCAAGATTTAATAGAGCTTCTAGCTCTTCTATTACCTCTTTAAATCTCATATCAACCTATTCTCTGTATAAAATTTTTAAAATTGAGTTTACTATAAAACTCTATGAACAATTGTCTCTCCTTAAAAGAATAACCTTCATATACCATTATCGACTTACTTCCCTTACTACTATTTGAAGTACTAAAAAAGATGAAGTCATTTTCAAACTTATCAGAATCAGAACTTTCTACATTAATTGGACTGAACTCAAATATTCTTTTACCTGCATGATTCAACTCATAAACATTAAGACCTTCAAAAACTAATTTATAAGGCACTTCACTAGATGAAATCATTTTATAAGGAATATAAAAAAGTCCCACAAATGAAAGTAATATCATTATAATATTATGATTAAACAAGGCTAGTACACTTACAACTAAAAGCACTAATAGAACAACATAAAAATGCTCAAACATCAAGTGTTTATGTAACATATTTTTATGGTTTTCATTTACAAAAACAAGACAATTAGCTTTGTGTTTAGAGTATTTCAACTCATAATTAATAAAATTATCTTTATCCTTATAAAGGTCTAAAGCAACATTTTCTTTAGACTTCAAAGAGTCTTTATTTTCTGTAATTCTTGAAATATTTAGTTTCATATTGTATCAACATATAATTAACAAACATACTTATTTTATCATTTATGATAACCAAAACACTGCACTTAATTATCATTTTTGACAACTAGATAATAAGTGTTTAAAAATGGATGATAAAGACCAACTTCAAGTAGCAATTGGAAAGCGAGTTAAAATGTTAAGAGAAAAACAAGGAATTGCTCAACAAGACCTTGCTGCTAAATGTAATATTGAAAAATCTAACTTTAGTCGTTTAGAAGCTGGTGGAACCAACCCTACTTTATACACTTTAAAAAGGATTGCTGATAATTTAGGTATCACATTATGTGATATTGTAAACCTAGAGGATGAAAAGTAAGATTTAGCTATTAATACTAATCTACAGGACTTTCAAACTGCAAATTTCCACCTAAAAAGACTACTCACACACTCTTTCACACATAAACAAAAGACAAAAAGTCCCACTTTTTCCAATTCACTATATATAGAAATGGAAAAAAGAGGACTATTTTATCAATCCATTATCACTAAAACTATAAAAATCATCTTTAGTTACTATTAAGTGGTCTAACAGTGTAATATCTAAATACTGACCTGCCTGTTTTAGCTTTTCTGTGAGATTTTTATCTGCTTCACTTGGGGTTAAATTCCCACTTGGATGATTATGAGCAATAATAATGTTTGAGGCATTGCATTTAAGAGCAACACTAAACACTAATTTTGCATCTACGACAGTAGCAGAAACACCTCCTTTAGAAAGCGGATAAACACCTAAAATCTGGTTACTCCTATTCATCATTAATATCTTAAACTCTTCTTGTAATTCTATAGTAGAATCACTCCAACAAGCTCTTAATACATCATAAGACTGCTTACTATTACTTATTTTTAGTCTATCACTCCTGTTATTTGAGTATGAGACACTTATTTCTGAAATTTTCATATTTTTAAATTTAGTTTCCTAGGAAAATAATTGTCAATTTACTTGCATCTTAATTTTGGAACATATACCTTTGCCAAAGAAGTTTCTTTCTGAAACACTTCAGAACAATTCTTCGCAAAAAGTATATAAATATGGCTGAGGGAAAGAGCTATGAAGTTTCTTTCTTTTTGGTTCTTTTTCTTTCTTAAGCAGAATTAAAACCTATTTATATTATCTTATTCTTACCTTCAAGATTAATAATATATCCTTATAGAAATAGTGTAAACTGGCTACAGCTAGACTACCTTTTACTTATGAAGGTATGAGCAAACAAGCATAATAAAGTAAGGGTATTTAAAAACTCAAAAAACAAAGCCCAATCTATTTACATAGACTAGGCTTATATTTTTACTCTGCATGTTCAAGAATTCCATTCTGTGAAAACACTTCAGAGTTTGCAATAACATTCTGCTCATACTTAACAGCAGTTTGTTTTGGCTTAACAGCATCTTCTGTAACATACACCCATCTATGAGATAATGTTATTTCTTCTCCTGTTTCCTTTACAACATATTCAAAAGGCTCACAGTCCTCTTTAATGATGCTTCCTGGCATTTCTGTACCAATCAAACCTGTACAGGTCTGCTCATCAAATGTTGAAGGGATATAGGCTTTCTTAGCAGTAGCATAAAAGTTACCTGTAACCTTGCTTAATACCATTTCAATTCCTCCTTGCAGTTCCAAAACAAAGAATGAAGAGCCATCCTCTTTTTGTCTCTCTTTGTAGTTTACGATTCTAACCATTGTTCTAAAATTTTTGAGTTGTAGTACACCACACAGAAAATCAATCCTCCATAGAATATAAATTACAGCTATCAACTTGAATTTATTTATCCTGCTAGAAAATTATCTTTACTATATAAAGTGGTGGGGGAATCTCTATCCCCAAAACTGAGTAGGGGTATCTGAGTAAGGTATGACACACACTCACAAATGACCTCCAAAAAATAATTTTAGCAAAAATTTTCTATGTTAAAAAATAGGTGTAGATTTATAACCTCTCCCTTAATTACTAGCATTAATATAATTAGACACTATCCTGTTTTCTAGTAGGATAAGTTTTCTAACACAATAATTTTATATGGAAATAGAAATTAAAACGTTTAGCCTACATCATTTAGAAGTCTCTAGTAATGAAGCAAAGAAAATCGATATTGATTTTAAAACAGAAACTATAGCAGATTATGCGCTCTCTTTAATTGATGAGATTTTAGAGAGCCCTAATAAAAGGCATTTTGAATTTAAGTCTGGAGATACTGAAATAAAAAATTCTATCCCTAAAATTATAGCAGATTCTAAAAACATTGAAGAAGTACTACTCAATAATGCTAAGAGGTTACTTGAAAAAGAAGTTGCAGCTGATAATAAGATAAAACATCTAGGGGTAAAAGTACAAAGAGGTAGCTTATTGCATATTCATTTTCAACAAAATGGAAATGATAATTTGTTAATCTGTAAAGTAGAACATGATGAAATCATAAATGAACAAAGCTTTGAAATAAATAGAGGTCTGAATACTCGAAAAAAAGTATTTAAAGCATTCTTGATTTACTTAGCCAATGAAACTAGAAATCAAGAAATTTATTTGAGTGATAAAAACAATAGTAAATATTGGTGGGATGACTTTTTAGAGTTAAGTCAGGTAAACACTGATGAGGAAAACACAGAAAACTCACTTAATAAGATTATTAGAATAATAGATAAAGAAAAAAACAAAAATGAGTTTGGTTTAGATGGAAGCCTTTTAAGAAACAATATTGTGGGTTATTATAAAACGAATACAGATTTTAACTTTAGTGAGGTTTATGACATAGTAACTAATTATAAACCATTAAACACAAAATTCCCTGTAGATACTATCTTGAGTAAATTCGACAAACTTAAAGAAGATAAAAGCTTTGACAAGCAGTTCCCTATAGTGCAAAAAAGGGTAGATAAAAAAATCATTACTAATATTCCTTTAGGAAAGGGATTGTTTCTGAAAATTGAAAAACATGTACCTAACCTAAATGAAATAATCAAACCTTATCATGGAGAATCTGGAGAAGTTGGAATCACGATAATATCAGACCAAGCTTATCGATATGTTAAAATCCTGAACAAATGATTCAAACATATATTGATAATATTTTAGGTGCTATAAATGAACAGTTTAAAAAAGAGACTTTTTTTAAATATGAACTGGAGTTTATACACAAGGATATTACCCAATATTTAAGCACATTTACTAGACAAAACTATGATTTACTAAGCAACTATCTTAATGAATTGGGTTATAAATGGGATTTAGTAATTGATGATTTTTCATATTCTATTTCTCAAAATGATTTTCAAGAATTAACTATTGAAGACATAGACGAAACTGAAAACATCTTAGTGCGTTTCAGCATTTATAAATCTGGTAAGGATATATTAATAATTGATAACCTAGTTTTCAACAAATATATTAAGTCAATTGATTTAGAAACATTGCTAAAGAATATAAATTCTCTTGAAAACGAATTCTCTTTAATAAATGACAATGAAAATTTTGAAATAAATGTTAATAAAGAAAATACTGTTGAAATAAGTAGTCAATGTCATTTTAGAAACCTTAATACATTCCCATTCAATCCAGATACTTTTTATTTCAATAATATTGACAGTAGTACTACTTCTATTTTAGACGATTATTTTTTAAAATTATCTCTGGTATATTGCCTCATTTATTTGTCTGATTCTTCAGAAATAGAAAAAGATAAACTGCATATTTCAATTTCAGGTAATTTAACTTATAAGTACACTTTAGATTTTAAAACTCTAGATATTTCTAGTTTGCAGTTTTATCATCAAATCTGCACGTGGGTATACTCTGAAAAAAACAAAATTGAAGACAAGCTGTCTTTGTCAAAAAACATTATTACCTCATATATATCACATGGTTCATTAAAGATAAATGGCTCTGTTTTTAATTCCATTTTGTCTTCTAACAAAATTTATATTAAAGGAAATATCTCTAAATATTTTGAGGTTAGAAATAAAATAACAGACCAAATTGAACAAACAATTAGTGGCGTAAATAAATCTATTGAGGTGTTTTCTAACAACTTCCAGAAAAGTGTCTTTGTTTTTATATCATTTTTTCTAAGTGTATTTATATTTAAAGTTGTAAATAAAAAAAGTGATATTGATAAAATATTTACCGAAGAAACTTCAATAATAGGTGTTGGTTTTATCATTGTTTCAATAATATTTCTCTTAGCCTCAATTGCAATTTTAATTTTTGATATCAGTCGATTAAAAGAAAGATATAACAACGTTAAAAAAAGGTATCAAGATGTTTTAGTTCAAGATGATATTGATAAGATTCTGAACGAAGATTATGAATATAAAAACGAAATTCGGTATATGAAGAAAAGAGTAATAATTTTCGGTATAATATGGGTTTTATCCATTATAACATTTACTGCTGTATTATTTTTTACTTCAGAATTCCTAGAACTATCTTCCATATTTCCTTTAAAACAACAACCAAATCAGAGCATAAATTAATAGAATGAATAATAAAACATTTGAAGGTTGGCTAGTCCAAAATGATGAAAAAACAGAAAAAAGTGCATATAGTTATAAAAATGCCATCCCTAAACTATCAAAACATTATTCAGAGCAAACTAATTCTGATATTAATCTCGAAAATGTAGAAATTGAGCTACTTGAAGAAATATGTGAACTCTATAAAAAAACTGGCAAATATGCTGATTTTGGAGAAAACTCAAAAGGGACTAATAGGAATGCATTAATTGCTTTAGTAAGATATAAGAAATTCTTAAAAAAGAAAAAGTTCACTTGGGTAACAACACATTTGCAATTAGCAAATTCTTTGAAAACCTTAGAGGGAAATCAACCTCGAATAATAGAAATACTAAAAACCGCAGGTGTAACTGGTTTTTCAGACAAAGACGATAATGAAAATGATATTCCTCTTGAGGTTATAGACCCTTTTACTTTTTTCTGTTACATATATAAATATGGAGAGGAAAGGAGATTAAATGTTCTTCAAAATATTGCTAAACAACTTAATCTGAGCTACCCTGAAGATGAATCTGGTATTCCTTCATCCAATGCACAAAAAGTTTGGCTATTTCCCTATCAGTCTCTTAGAGTTAATAATGAAATAGAGAGATTATGGGCTTTTTTTAATGATGTACTAAAAAATAATATCAACAATTCTTCTTTTGAAGACTTATTAAGTATAAGAGGGATTGCCAGAACAAAACTAACAGAGGCATTATTCAATGTAAATCCAAAAAAATTCTTTCCTATAAATGGCCCTACTAAACCTTATTTGCAAGAAGTATTTGATATAAATCCAAAGTTTAAAACTTTTGATGATTATCAAAATATTTTAGCTCAATTAAAGTCAAAAACTAACAAACCATTTTATCAATTATCCTATGAGGCATGGTTATGGAATCAGGAGCATAAAAATATTAACTATTGGGTTTTTCAGGGAAATCCTAATGTTTTTGATTTCAAAACGGCACTTGAGGAAGATGTATTAAAAGATTGGACTGCTTCTGCCCATAAAGATAAAATTAAAATAGGTGACAAAGTTATACTATGGATTACAGGAAAAGAAGCTGGCTGTTACGCCTTAGCAGAAATTACTACAGAACCAGAATCATTAGTAGGCTCTCCTGATAAACATCTTTGGAAAACTGTAAATAAAAATGAATTAAAAGCTGGCATTAAAATAACGCATAACCTTGTAAGAAACCCAATTTATAAATCCCTGATTGAAAACAATGCCAAATTACAAGATTTAAAAGTTGGAAATCAAGGAACAAATTTCAAAGCTACAAAAGAAGAATACGAATCATTTTTACAAATTATAGAGAATAATATGGAAGAAGGTTTTTTTGAATTATATCGGGAATATTTGATAAAAAAAAGAGGTAATGAAATTACTTCAGACACAATAAATGGTTACTATGAAGCCGCAAAAAAGGATTCTCCTCAATGGATGATAAGGCATGGAGTTATTTATGAAAAAATAATGAATAATGATAAGTCTGAATTGGTAAGATTAAAAGAAGCCGTTAACAATTCTGAAAGTGGTTTTAATGGATTTTGGTCATTTCAACATTTTGTAAATAAATTTGTAGCCGATAATAAAGTGATTCACCCTCTGAATAAAATTTTATATGGACCACCAGGAACAGGTAAAACCTATAAGACAAAAAAGATAGCTGTAGAAATTATTGAGAATGTTCAATATTCGGATTCCATTGAAGACAGAGAAGTTATTTTAGAAAAATATGATGAGTATGTAAAAATCAATCAAGTTCACTTTACAACATTTCATCAAAGTATGAGTTATGAAGATTTTATTGAAGGTATAAAACCTAAAATGAATGATGATGAAGAAGGAGAATTAAGCTATGAAATTCAAGATGGTATTTTTAAAACTATTTGTAATAAAGCTAAAAAGTCAAAAATAGCATTAGAAAAAGATATTGGCTCTATAGCTCAAATTGAACCTTTTGACACAGCTTGGAATAAGTTGATTGAAATGACTAAAAGCCATTTATCTGATGGGAAATTATTAAAAATTGGTTCATGGGAATATGGTTTATCATCTAAAGAGTCATTAAAATATGAATCATTAAACTCACCTTCTAAATATACTTTTACAATAACAAAAAAGAATATTTATGACACCTATCAAAATAAACTAGCACGACCTTCTGGGGCATTTCAAAAAGACATGAAAGACATCTTGAGCTTTATGAAAAATCAATTTGATTTAAAAGATTTTGAAGAGAACTTAAAGCAAGAAGAGAAAAAGTCAAAGCAAAATTATGTAATAATTATAGACGAAATAAATAGAGGAAATGTGTCTGCAATTTTTGGAGAGCTAATAACTTTAATAGAGAAAGATAAAAGAGCTGGTGAAAAAGAATCTATTCAGGTTACGCTTCCTTATTCTAAAGAGTCTTTTTCAGTTCCAGGCAATCTATATATTATAGGAACTATGAATACAGCAGACAGAAGTGTGGAAGCTTTAGACACTGCTTTAAGAAGAAGATTTTCTTTTGAAGAGGTTTTACCAAAACCTTCATTATTAAATGATAATAGCTATAAAGAAGTTGATTTAGCAACACTAGTTAAAACAATAAACAAAAGAGTTGAATTGTTAGTTGATAAAGACCATCAAATTGGTCATTCTTACTTCATTAATATTGATTCTTTTGACAGTTTAAAAACGGTTTTTAAAGACAAAATAATCCCTTTATTAGAAGAGTATTTTTATGGAAACTTTGGTAAAATTGGCTTAGTCCTTGGTGAAGCTTTCGTGGAACAAACTAAAACTAAAAACAAAACCATTCTAGCCAAATTTAAAGGTTATGAGGATTTAGATTTTATAGAGGACAAGTTAATGTTTAAACTTAAAAATATTGACAAGATAAATGCTTCAGAATTTATTTCTATTTACGAAAATGTTGAATAAAAAATGTCTAGTAATAATCTCATACAAGTTTTCGAATATGAAAAATTAAGATTTACTGAAAACAATGATTTTACAGAAAGTCACTTTAAAACATTAGTAAAGTTTAATGAAACTTATGACAATAAATACTTCAAACCAATATATAATGGCATTCAGTTTAATAGTTATGTCGGTATTATACAGATTGGTGGTATTACCATTGAGATTTTACCTAAGGCAGACAAAAATACTGATAGTACACAAAAAGAAAAAGATACTTGGCAAGGTGTATTACTTAACATGCTAAGAATTTGCAAAAAGATTCAAATAGATATAGTTTCTGAAACCCAATTAAAAAAAAGACACTATTCTATACTAGATGTCTATTTTGAAATGTATTTAGAGGAAATAGAGCAATTAGAAAAAAAAGGATTTATAAAAAAATATAGGAAGAGACAAAGTAATAAACTTGCTCTAAAGGGTAAATTGGTTTTTTTAAAAAACATTCAAAAAAATATAGTACATAAAGAGCGGTTTTATTGCGAACATTCTGAATATGATAAAAACCACCTAATACATCAAATTCTACTTGAAGGTCTTAATGTTTTAGAAAGTCTAAAAACCTCATATTTATCAGACAGAATCAATAGGCTTAAATTTCCTTTTGATGCTATTGAAAGAAAAACTATTACTAATACACATTTTAAAAAGTTAGTTCTTAATAGAAAATCCAAACCCTATGAAAGAGCCTTAAGCATTGCTAAAATGTTAATCCTAAATTATTCACCTAATATAAGCTATGGACAAGACAATATGCTAACACTATTGTTTGATATGAATGTGCTTTGGGAAGAATACATATTTAGAATTCTTCATAAACACAAGCCAGTGAATACTACTGTAACATTTCAAAACAAAAAAGACTTTTGGAAAAGTAGTAATAGAACAAAAATTATTAGACCAGATATTGTTATAACAGAAATTAATACTAACATTACTTATATAATAGATACAAAATGGAAAATAAGGGATAACAATAATCCTGATGACAATGATTTAAAGCAAATGTTTGTCTATAACCTATATTGGCAATCTGAAAAGAGTTTATTGTTATTTCCAAAAACATATCAAACTGATAGTGATTATGGTGAATATCAATACACCTCTAATAACATGAGTAAAAATAAATGTAAGCTAGGTTTTATTGCTCTTATTAAAGAGGAAAGATTAATTAATTCTAAAATTATAGCCAAAAAAATATTTAAAAAACTTGACTAATGGTTTCAACTAATAATTCTCAACTTAATGAAGCAAGAGCTCATTCAAGTGACTATTTTTACAGTTTCATTTCATATCCCCTAAAAGTAAAAGTTGTATATAAGTATTTCTCAGCTCTAGGCATAGATTATGATGTCATTAAAGGAGATGAACCTACATGGTTTATTAAGAAAAATGATAACCCTAAAGGTCAGAAAAAAATCTTTTAATAATGGAAAAAGTATATGTTTTTGGTGATGAATTTGGCACTTCTGCCTTAAGTAATAATGATGTAAAAAACATTACCTATTTCGTATACTCTGCCATAATTATAAAGGAGTCTAACCTAGTAAAAGCAAGAAAAGTTAGAGATGAAATAAGTAATAATTTTTTATCAGGCCATAAAATAAAATCCAGTTCTAGAGCATTAAGAAACAATGATAATAAGAGATTAGATATTCTTTCTCACTTGGTTGAGAATTTAGATTTCACAATACACATTCTAGTAATAAACAAAGATGAGCTTTCAAAAGAACAAGGAGGCTTGAGGTTTAAAGAGGTTTTTTATAAATATTTTCAGAAGATATTCATTGGACTAATTAACAATAGCTATCATGATTTCAAGATTGTTATGGATAGTCTTATTTCTGAAAATTTCCATACAGACCTAAAATCATATTTAGCTAGTCAAATATCTGATTCTTTATTTGATAATTACGAAATGTCAAATGATTTTGATGAACCACTAATACAGTTTGCAGATTTAATTTCAGGTTCATTTGGTAGAATAGTAAACCCTGCTTTTGAGTCTCCAATAAAAGATGAAATTTTTAGTGTTCTCAAATCTAGAATAATAAAGACTTCCTTTTTCCCTCCAAAAGACAAATCATCTCATTTCAAAAAATATGAAAAAGCAGAAGTTATCAATGAGGAGATATATAATATCGTAAAAACTGATGCTGAAGATTTGCTGGAGAAGGATAGTGACACAGTACATAAACATGTCTTATCGCAACTGCTTACTTATCAAAAAATTTCTCCTAAACACTTTATTTACACTTATGAACTAGTCAATTCAATTAAGTATTATACTGGAAAGGACATTAGCATAGAAAACCTTAGAATTGTAATTAGAGACCTTAGATACAAAGGAATTATTATCGTTTCAAACACTAAAAAAGGAGGGTATAAACTCGCTGTAAATAAGAATGACGTATTCCAATACTTTAATCATTACCTAAAATACGTTATACCTATGTTGCAGAAAGTAGATATAGCCAATGGTATATTTAAAAGTAGAACTGTGGGTGAGTTTATTCCTTTAGAAGAAATGGATAGTTTAAAAAAGCTTGTAGAGTCATTAACTGAACAGGATATATAATGGACGACTTAGAAGAAATACAATGTATATTGTGGCATGAATTTGGTCATTTTTTGATAGACTTACACTTAATTGAGGTGCATACAGAAATTTCCATTAATGAGATTCTGATAAGAAATTATGAATGTGAGAATGTCAATTGGTGTGGTTGGGTAGACCTAATACCTAAAGCGAACCTTAAATACGAAGAGGTTATAAAAGACTTATCATTAACAGCTTTTAAATTTATTAGCTTACCAAGTGGGTGTCTCTTTCAATCTAAAAATGCTCCAGACAAGATAGACTTTAATGTTTGTTTTGCTTTCAAAAGAAAAGCTATAGGTAAGGGAGACTATGACAAATTTTGGGAATTAGAATTTCAATTAAGAAAAAATAATGAAGTAGATGATAATGACAAAAAAGCTTTCTTTGAAAGCTTAAATACCATAGTCTTTGAAAAATATATAAACGAAGTAGAAAAACTCAATGAATTTCAAAAAGGACTTAAAATTATAATAGACAGAGAATCTACTATAATCTTAGCTGACTATATCAATAAAAAGACACCTGAAAATTATAGTTTTAGATTTGAAGGAGAATATTTAGATAACTTATCTGCAGAACTAACTGCACTAATGTCTAAATACAATTTTAGTGATGTTATCAAAAACATACATTCAGCAATAACTAATCTTATTAGTAAACATATAATAAAAAAATAACCCAACCTCTAATTAAAGAGATTGGGTTCTACTCAACACAAAAACCAACGATGTTTAGAATCACCATTGATAGCATTTGCCAGACCTAGAGTAAAATCAAAGGCATTGACATTTCTTGATAGAAAAGAGTCTATATAAGAAGTCTTATTAGCTCCTGTGAAAAGATTATATACGTTCCAAAGGTTTATATCTCCATTCTCGTTTCTACAAAAGCTATTATCTAAATAATAATCTTTTGCTACTGTAGAAATCTGTCCATCATTAAGCATTAATTCTGGAATTAGAGTTTTTTCCTCTTTAGGTAAAAAGTTATATAATCTTGCTCTACCTATAAGTTGAGCAAATTGTTTTTCAGTAATATTCTGTTGAGACAACTGCTTCATTTCCTGTAAATGAGTTTGTGCATTATACCCCTCTATTAAGTCCATGATTTTAGACTTTAATTCAGAATAGTTCCCTACTCGCATTTCATCTTGATAACCATCTGTAGAAATACATAGGTTGCAACACACCATATTTTGAAAACCTATAAAGAACTTAAACTTCTCATAAGATTTCCTATTATACAGGTTTTCTTGGTTGTAAGCTCTAACACCTCCTACAGTTAATGACACATCATGACCATTTATGTTTTCTGTAATAGAAGGAATTCTAATGATAAAAGCCATCCTTTCAAAATACTGGGTTTTCTCATGCTCTAAAAGCTCTTTTACTGGTTTGTAAATAGCATCAGCAGTTCTGCCTTTAATTTGATGAGAAACTCTAACCTCTGGCAATTCTATTGTATGATGCGAAAACACTTTACCAACACAGTCTTGTGCTACTTCTATAAACTCTTGATGTGCTAAAGTCTTTTCATTATCTTTTGAAAATACTGGAATAATGCAATCATGTTTTAAAATAGAAAGGCTAACCTCTTTTGTGTTAGCCTCTATAAATGGGTTATGTGGATATACTTTATTTTCTGAAGGTATTTGCAAATTATGAACAACTTCTGGCTTACCTTCAGGAATATTAATTATTCCATTACGTTGCTTGTTAAGCTCTGTTACTGATACTATTTCCATTTTGACTAAAATTTTGTGGTTTAACTAATTTTTCTAATAAATCTTTTTTAGCTTGATACAAAGCTTTTAATGGTAACTGAAAACTTGGGTGTTCTTTATAAAGTTCCATTAACTGACTAACAGATAAGCATTCTTCTATTCGCTGCTTTATATCTTCTTCCTTTACAGGTGAAGTACACCATTCTAAAATGCGTTTTCCTGTAGAAGTATTTATCATAAATTCTGGTCTACCTGAAAACAGGTTAGTTCTGTCTTTACTTGCTATAGCAAAGTGCTTAATATCTATATCAAATACTATAGTAAATTCATAAGACACATCATCTCTTTGTACAGCTTTAAGTCCAACTTTTTCAGGAACATACTTTCCGTCTTTTTGCTGAAGCACATAATCTTGTTTTGTTCTCATTGTAGCTATAACATGAGCATCACATTGTAAAATCTTATTGATAAATGCTTTTTGTCTTGGTGTAACTTTATTCCAGTTGGCAAATGAATTACCAGGTAGTTTTGAGTGGTAATCTAATAGCTCATCCCAGACTTGAGATATTGAATCAAGGATTATACATTCCATACCTGCTTCTTCACAAACAGTGATAGCCTCAATAAACTTTTCTGGAGTATAAGGTGGTTGTAATGGTAGAACATTGTAGTTCCCTAAATGAGCATAAAGGTCCGCTGAGCCATTCTCTGTGTCTATTACAGCCACTTTATCTAATTGGTCATTAGTTAGTCCTTTAGCCAATAAAAGAGAACTTAAACTCTTGCCTGAACCTGATGAACCTTGCAGAGCCATTTTAATTTTTGCTTGTTGTCTTTCTGATTTTCGTAATTGCATAATTTATGTTTTTGAAGGTTAATATTAAATTGAACTAATAAAGCTGAACCTTAATAGATTCAGCTTAAAATGAAAAAGACCCTCAAAAAATGAGAGTCTTTTTGTGTTGATTTTAAGAAGCATATTTTAATATGGATTCTTCTAGAAGTTTTGACATTGCATCATCAATAATATCATCTTTAAACTCCTTAAGGTAGGCTTGTGTAATACTCACATCAGCATGTCCCATAGACTTACCTATTATATCTGTTGAAATACCTGCAAACTTTAAATTGGTAGCAAAGCTGTGTCTAATGACATAAGATGTTACAGTTTGTTCTACACTCTGAATTTTTGCTATCTCTTTAAGTTGCTTATTAAAACGTCTTAAGGTTTTGTGCTTCCTGTTTTCAATTTGCATTGGTGTTAAATCTTCTTTTAATAAGATAGGAAACACATAATCTGTTGGTCTATTTTGAACTTTGTAATAAGCTATGATTTGTTTTACAGGCTCTAACATTTTAACTGTAAACATACCTTTGGTTTTAGAACGTATATATTGAATTCTATCTCCATGTATATTTTCCCATTTTAGCTTCATCATATCTACGAAGTTCATTCCACCCATGTAATAGCTGAATGTTAGGTAGTTCTTTGTGTTAATCAAATGCGGATATTTCTTGGTGTCAATGGTTTCCATTAGCTTCATTTCGTCTCTTGTTAAAGCTTTTTTAACTCCATTGGCTTTAAATTTTGAAATTTTATAAATCTTAAATGGATAGTATTTTTCATCTACAAGACCATTTTTAATGGCGTAATTAAATAAAGCTCTAATGGTTCTCATTTTAACTCCAATACCTCCATCAGAATTGTTATTACCTCTTAAAAAGGTTTCATATTTATCTAAAAAAGCAGGTGTAATTTCTCTAAACACAATATTTTTATTCTTATGAAATTTAAAAAATGAGTTGTAAGTATCTTTATAAGGTTTAGAGTTCCCTGCTCTATCAGCTATTATGAAATCATTTATCTTTTCTTTCCAAAATTCTGACACAGTAACTTTTGAAGATTTTCTACCTCTAAACTTTGCTTCAAATTGATTTAACGTGAAGTCAATACCTTCAAGAAAAAAATCAACTATAATCTTCAATGCCTCTTCTTTCTTTTTAAGTAAAGCTCTATTTCTTTGCATATAGTTTTTTTCACTCCTTTTGAATTGACTATTTACTTTATCCCAATCTTTTTCCAAACAGCTTAAACCTAATGTAATTACCTTTGGTTTTCTGTCTTTAATGATTTTTAAAACTACTGGGTACTGCCCTTGCTTGTTTGGTTTATTTCTTAATAATATTTTGATGCTTGCCATGATATTTATGTTTTTTGAAGTGACAAATTCCAACTATAAGACAAGTGGAATTTGTCACTTGTTTTTAGTTGTTTATTAATGTTTCAAACTTTTGAATTAGCCTTTCTTTTAAAAGTTGCTTTGTGTTTAGTAAGTTGTTCTTCACAAGAAGAGAATTAAACCTCTTGATATGTATGGATTTAAGATTCCTATTCTTTCTTTCGGACAAATTCTCCCAATAGTTAATACTTAAATAATTGGTTAATTCTTTTTTATCTTTTTTATCTTTTTTAGAAACCTTATCTGTTAACTTATCTATTATTGTAAGTTCATCAAACCTTTCAAGTAAGTCTTTAAATAATGCTTTTAGAACCTCTTTATCTTTAAGATTAGCTAGGTTATAAACTCCAAGTGGGTTTATGCCCTTAGCCCCTTTATACTTAATTTCAAACCTTAAAATGTTATTATCAAGCTTGTACTGCTTAGCTTTATCATAGATTTTTATATAAAAATTACTGTATTCAAATTGCTTATATCTTCCCTTTCCATTAAACTTTGTATTCACATTACACTGATGGTACTTATGGAATAATATGTTTTTTACAATTATATCTTCTGCCGGCACAGGTGTATTGATATTCAATCCAAATTCAAGTTGAGTTATTTTTGCAGAAAGTGAATCTATTACTTTACTGTTTAGATAATCTATAGTACCACATAGTCTCTTATAACCGAAATCATTATAATTATGGTCATCGTTATATTGAATATAATTAGCCATTTTATGAAGAGAGTTTTTTAAATAAACAGACTTCTCATTAATACTAACTTCCATTTTCTTTATGTAAACATTGTAAGGGTATAATATTTCTCCTGAATGATATTCCATCTTTGTGTAGCAACGTTTAAAGTTTTCTGAATTAGTAACAAACCTCTCCATCTTATCTCTGTCCTGATATTTTAGTCTTACAAAATCAATCATGACCCTAGACTTTTGCTGGTTCTACTTAAATAGGTCTCCAACTCTTCATCTAAATCACTAGTAGAGGCAACTCTACTATTCAGAATCCATTGTTCTAATTCTTGGCGGTTTAAATATATTTTCTTTCCGCCAGGTTTGTAATGAGGAATTTCCTTATTACTTGTCATTTTGTAAAGCCTTGAGATTGATAATCCTAAAAAATCTGAAGCTTCTTCTATTGTTAAAATTTCTTTCTGCTGAATTGATTGTTTAATCAGCAATTCCTTTATTTCTTTTAATTCATTTTGGATAAATTCCATAACTTAAATATGTTATGGATAGGCGCCTATCCTTGTTAATACTTCAACAAAGAAAGGCATCAAAAAACCCTTTAATTACATAGTGTAACAAAGGGTTAAGACAAAGTGTAAGGTATAGTGTAAGGTTACTTTAGATACTCATTTTTTAATTTTAGAATGTGAGTATCTATTTTAGATTTTTCAATTTCTATTTTGTTTTTACCTCTAGATAACGAAGCATATATGTCTGTGCTTTTTATTGGTTTATTCTGCTTGTTCAAAAAGACTTCACTATTTTCAATAGCTATATGTGTAAAACCATTAAAAAACGGTTTTAATGATTCTAAGAAGTAAGCTACAACATAGTTATTTTTAGAAAATCTAATTTTATTTTCAAGTATTTGCGGGTTTGGTGAACTGAAGGCATAAATAAAATCCAATTCCTCAATTTCAGTATCATCGATTAAATATAATGTATAAGCCAATTCATATAAATCTTTATAGAATGAATATTTGAGGTCTTTATTTTGAAAAAATGTAACATCTGACTCTTTGATTTGATATTTAAAAACATCATGATACTCGGTAATTGAAGAATATCTGTCTTTTAAATTACTAATCATTTCTATGAGCTTATCTTCAATCAACCTTACTTCTTCATTCTCAAGCTTTAGTGCGCGTTTTAAAAGCACTTGAATATCATCATATACTTTTTGAAGGAAAACAGTTTTATCCTCTATCTTAAGTTTAGAAGTGATTTCTGTTTCTAATAGAATATAGATAGAAGTGTTTTCAAAACTTAACAAACGCTCTAAAAACTCTTCCCTTTTAATGATGTCTGTTACAAAAACTGGCATTGTCCCATCATCTTCAACCATTTCTTCTTTTATGTAATATTTATATTCTTGAAGGTAGGAGTAACCATTTTTTTGTAGAGTCGAATTTCCAATAAACGAGTTTTTAACATGCTCAATACTATTCACAAATAGCATATCAAAATAAAAGGAAAGTATAGAATTTGGCGATTGCATAAAAACTGTTTTGGATATTCTACACAAATATAGATAAACCTAAAATGTTTAACCTATGTTTAACCTGAGAGTACAAAAAAAGCCTCACATCTCTGTAAGGCTTAATTTTACTAGTGGTCCCACTTGGGCTCGAACCAAGGACCACCTGATTATGAGT
>TARA_R110002049_G_scaffold308842_1_pt1 | contig 22029 bp, 16 predicted proteins | sample TARA_R110002049 | Tara Oceans TARA_R110002049 (sample SAMEA4396941) | marine metagenome | biome: Polar Biome; feature: [SRF] surface water layer (ENVO:00010504); material: water (ENVO:00002006), including particulate matter (ENVO:01000060) such as... | depth 5 m
TGGTGCGCTCGAACAGTTCTTGTTCGAACTCAATTGTGCCTGAATTTTCAGACTGCGCAAATACGGAACTTGATCCATCCACAGCCCCTATTTTCGGCAAAACTGAAGAGATTTTCAATGAGCTGGAACGCTGGCATGACGTCCTCAAGCCCCATGCTGATGAATTGCGGGGGCCACACCCATGAGCCGTCCAGCACCGTTTTCAATTCGTTTTTCTGAGGACGAACGCCAGCGGCTTGAATCTCAAGCAGGTTCGATGCCGCTGGCGTCGTATATCAAGTCCGTGGTTTTTGCCGACGAAGCCCCAAGATACCGCAGTCGGCGGAAACCACCTGTTGCGGAGCAACAGTTATTGGCTGCTGTCCTTGCTCGTCTCGGGGACTCTCGGACTAGCAATAATCTGAACCAAATTGCCAAACATCTCAATCAAGGCACCCTAGTTTTAGATGCTGATTTAGAAGCAGATTTGAAACGCGCTGTAGCCGAAGTTTCTTGGATGCGCGTTGTTTTGCTGAAATCACTTGGTATGGAAACATGATCTTAAAAGGATCGCAAAGAGGTGGTGCGAAGGCTCTTGCAGATCACCTTATGAATGATCGCGACAACGACCATGTCACCGTTTTAGAAGTGAGTGGTTTCATGGCCGATGATCTGCATGGCGCTCTTTCAGAAGCGCATGCGATTTCAAAGGCAACACAATGTACGCAGTTCATGTTTTCGCTCAGTCTGAGCCCGCCCCAAGATCATGTTGGATCAGAGCAAGATTTTCTTGATGCGGCAGATCGTGCCGAAAAGGCGCTCGGCCTAAGTGGCCAACCCCGCGCCATCATCATGCACGAAAAAGAAGGACGGCGTCACGCCCATGTTGTCTGGTCGCGCATTGATGGGGACGCGATGAAAGCGATCAATCTGCCCCATTTCAAGAACAAGCTGACCAGCCTGTCACGTGAACTCTATCTTGATCATGGCTGGGTGTTGCCGGATGGGTTGCAAACCAATGGTGGCAAAAGCCCTCTCAATTTCTCATTGGCGGAATGGCAGCAAGCCAAACGCATCGGCTTCGATCCCCGAGAAATCAAGCAAGTGTTTCGCGATGCTTGGGAAAGGTCGGATAATATCAAAGCCCTTAGCAATGCCTTGGGAGAACGCGGATACTTTCTAGCCAAGGGTGATCGACGCGGTTTTGTTGCTGTCGATGTGAACGGCGCAATCTATTCGCTGCCAAAGTGGATTGGCGAAAAAACAAAAACTGTCACGCAAAAGCTTGGATCGCCTGATGGATTGTCGCCCGTGTCTAATGTCAGGGCCGATATCAAATCCCGCGTGACGGATCAGCTGAAATCCTACATTGCCGAAACACGCGCCAAGCATGCTCGGGATGCGCAACCGCTTGCGGATCAAAAGGCAGAGATGATTAGCAAGCATCGTGTTGAGCGCAAAGCTTTGAAGGACGGCCAAGAGAAACGCTGGAAGGAAGAAACCAAAGCCAGACTGTCACGGCTCAATGGCGGCTTACGTGGCCTGTTTGATCGGATTACCGGCAAGAACAGCAAGATCAAACGTCAGATTGAAGCAGAGGCCTATCAAGCTTTGAAGCGTGATCAGGCACAGCGGGATGATCTGGTTGTGGCTCAATTCAATGATCGCAAAGCCCTACAAAAGCAATTTGTGGCGCTTCGAGCCAAACAAAAAGAAGATCGCAAAATCCTCGCCCGTTCCATCGGCCAATTCATAACACAGAGAAAACGAAACCAAAACAGAGACTTGCAGAAAGGCCCTGATCTGGTGCGAACACGGCGACGGTCACGCGGTCCCGGCCTGTCTCTATGATTGGGGCAAGTGAAAACTTGGGGTGGCAGTGCAGTTGACAAATTAGCTTGATACATTCGAACCAAAAGCACCAATTATTAGAAGATTCAGTACGAATCAAAACTGCTGTTTGTTTTCCTTCAGGGAGCCATTTTATGATTTTTTAGAATTTTCCAGCACAGACTTCCACCGTAATACCCAAGCAAGACAGCAGAAAATGACAGAAGAATAGCTACACCATCAGACTTTGCAAATTCCATCGACAAACCGCCCCCCGCGATACCACCGGTAATCGCACCAAAATGGGCTGAAGCCCGAAGCGACTTTCTTTCTTCGGCAGTCGTCGCAAAGCGTGATGTCACGGGCCAATCCCAAGCACGCTCCATTCTTTCAATTAATTCGCTCATAACGTCCTCAATGTAGTGTTTTTTTCAGAATTTAGACCATATGTAGATATCTGGCAAAGGATTATTCGTCATTCGGCTTTTCACCAATGAGAAGAAGAGAGCCTTGTAAGGTGGCGATTCCTGCCAGCCCATAGCTGAATAGGTATCCTGCTGGCAGGACTACATTTGTGACGCCGACACCGAGGCCGAAAGTGGTAGCGAATACCCGTTTTGACCTCCGCTATACCCACGCGCGGTAGTACCGAATTTTCCTAACCAATTGGCACTTGCAACCTTTCTCAAAGGAGAAGTGCCATGAACTGGCAAATACTAAAAACAGCGCTTCCGGCTGTCCTGATTGTGGCGGCTGTCGCGCCACATCCTGCACTCGCCCAAAACCTCTTTGGCGGCGGGAACAACTATAATTATTATAATGACTACATCTTCGAGATGACGATGGCGCGCATCATCATGATGACGCTGTCTGTCGGATCGGGCTTTTGCCTCGGCTGGTTTCTCTCGCCTCAAGCCAAAGAACTTCGCCGCATGATTATGTTGGGGCTGGCGGGTCTCGTGATCATGTTGGCAATTTTCAACAATGATCTTTTGGGCTGGAGCGCAGCATGGCTGGTTTCATTCATCGGGTTTTTCGCCGCCCTTGGATACTGGATCGGGCGCGGTGTGAAAGCCATGCTGGAGATGCCAACAACGTTTGGGTCCAGTGAATGGGCCACCATCGAGCATATGAAAGAGAAAAACCTGTTCGGCACGGATGGGATCATCTTGGGCTCTGTCATTGATAATGCTGTCGAAAAGGTGTTCTCTTATAAAGGGGATCGGCATCTTCTGACCTCGGCCCCAACACGTTCGGGCAAGGGTGTGTCCCACATCATCGTCAATCTGCTGTGCTACCAAGGCTCAATGTTGGTAATCGACCCGAAAGGCGAGAATTCTCGCATTACAGCGCAAGCCCGGATCGACATGGGTCAAGAGGTTCACTGTGTTGATCCATGGCACATTTCTGGGGGGGAGGTCTCGCGGTTCAATCCCTTGGATTGGCTGGAACTTGGGGATGTCGATGCCGTCGAAAACGCAATGCTGCTGGCTGATGCTCTGGTGCAAAAAGACAGCCACGGGGATAGCTTTTGGGCAGAAGAGGCCAAAGCATTGCTGCAAGGCCTGATCCTGCTGGTTGCCTTTGATGAAGCCTATCAGGGGCAACGTCACCTGGGAACGGTTCGGGATTTGCTGCTGCTCAGCGGTGATGAATTGGAAGCCCTGTTTCAGCAAATGGCGAACTCTCCGCACCACATCATCGCCAGCACTGGGGCACGCAGTTTGCAAAAAGAAGCGAAGCTGATGGCCAACGTTTTGGCCTCGGCGCAGGCAGAAACTCACATGCTGGATTCTGCGCGGTTGCGTGAAAGCCTCTCAGCGTCAGACTTTACCTTCGAAGACCTCAAGAAAAAGCCGATGACGATCTATCTTATTTTGCCATCAGACCGGCTGGGTGCTTTTGGTCGGTTCCTGCGCCTGCTGGTACAGCAAGCCATCACGGTCAATGCTCGCAACATCGAAGACAAACCCAAAAAGCCAGTGCTGTTCATTTTGGACGAAATGCCCGCATTGGGCCGCCTGACCATGGTCGAGCAAGCCTATGGCTTGATGGCGGGGTTTGGGATTCAGCTATGGGGGATCACGCAGGACCTCTGCCAATTGCGCAAGGTCTATGGTGAGGATTACGAAAGCTTCATCGGCAACTCTGGTGCCGTGGCGTATTTTGGATCGCCGGATAAGACTTCGGCAGAATACTTCTCGGCCATGTGTGGTGTGACAACCGTGTGGAACTTCAGCACGGCTGTTGCCACGGCCTTCAGCTCAAGTTCTGGAATGAATGGGGGCTCAAGCAGCAACTCCACCACCAATACCGACAATCGGGCAGCAACACAGCGCAAGCTGGCCTATCCTGATGAGTTGATGCGCCTGCGCGAAGGTCAGCAATTGATCCTGATCGAAAACACCAACCCGATTATGGCCAAGAAGATCAAGTGGTACGAAGACCCCGTGATGAGCGCAAAAGGCGTCAACATCCATCAGGGCTGATGTCCATATGAACATCTGCGGCGGGGCATCATGCTCCGCCGTTTTGCCATTCCCCAATATCACAGCAACCAGCGTTCAAAGAGGTGTTTCCCATGGTTGAGAACAACCCCCAAAAATCCAGCAAGATCGCGTTTCGCAAGAGCGCAACAGCGGAGAAGATATCCTTCCGGCAGAACAAAGCAGAAGCCGTTGAAGTCACAAATCCGGATGGTTCACCCATTCGGGATAAGGACAACGCACAACTCACGCCAAAGCCGCCACAGCGTGTCACAAGGCCTGCGCCCAATCTTGCACCTCCTGGCATGCAAGGAATCAGGACGGGGCTAAAACAGCCCGCACAGCGCACCCCCGAGCCGCATAAGCCAGCCATCATTGCAAAAGACGCTGGGCAACGAGAGACCAGCCTGTGGATCGACGGCAAGATCACCACAATGAAAGGCTATGAGTTCCAGGCCAAAATGTACGATGAGCCCTCTAAGTATGGCATTGATGGCGGCAAAATTTCAAAGCTGGACGTGCGCAAGGACGGCGAACTCGTCATGCGCTATGATCGCGGTTGGGACAAAGACCCGCAAACGCCGGAGCACAAAGAGGCTCTTCACCGCATCCGCAATGGTTTGGATGACAGTCCACAAAAACCTTTCAAAGGCTTTGATAAAGGCGCGAACAAGGATCACGGCATGGACATTTAGAACCATCACCCACAATCTAGGAATTTGATCTTATGGCAGGATAGCACCTTAAAATGCTATCCTGTTTGCACATGAACCACCAAGAATACATGACACACATGCGCACCAGAACACCGAGCACACCGACTTACGATGTCGTGGCCCGCGCGTATAAAAATGCCAAAGGCATTGATGAGATCATCCATCTGCATCGCTGTAATTGGGACTATGTGGAATGGTTGGAAACCAACACCGAAATCAGCTTTGCTGAATGGGTTGTCCATTGCGACAGCAACCCATCAGAGGGCTACACACTCTCGCATCTGCTAATGTATTGGCTCTGGACAGATGAGTGCAACCGCTTCCGCGAAGGTCTTCCAACACCGCATTGCTATCCGCCTGCGGGGTATGAGGGTTGGAGCGACGAGTCCGCCCAATCAAATATTTAGCGCAGAGCGCAATAGCGGCCGCCAGCGGCGGACGCAAAATTTGTAGTTCAAGATTTGAAAAGTCACCGCTCATGCGGCAACCTCCTCTTTGACATCTTCTCTTGTTTGCAATCCGTGCAGAAAATCAGCGGCCCGCTGTGCATGTGCTGCCGCGCTGAATATCGCGCGCTTGTCATCTTTGAGAACCTTTAGCCAGCTTTGGATATACGCCGCATGATCTTCGCCTGGCTCGGGTGTTAGGGCCAAATCAGCGCAAAGGAATGCTGCGCCTAGCTCGGCCACCAGCTCTTCGCGTGCATAGCCTTCGTCACCCCATTTCTTGCGACCAAATTCACGGTCAAGACGGGTTTTGTGTTTGGTCCAATGTGTCAGCTCATGGGCAAGGGTTGCATAATAGGCCTCAGGGCTGCGGAAGCTTTCAAAGGCTGGCATCTGCACATGATCAGACCCACCACTATAACAGGCACGATTGCCACCATGGCGCAGATCGGCACCAGTTGCCGCAAAGAATGCATCTGCATGCGCGATCCGCTCTGCACCATCGATGATGGGTTCTGGCTTGGCGTAGTATTGCTCGGGCAGACCTTCGATCTGATCGACGTTAAAACGCTATAGCCTTTCATGAAGGGGATTTTCCGCTCCTCTTCGGTCCCGTCGTCCTGCTCTTCGGTTTTGGTGATGCTGTTGGCATAGACAACCAATGACCCACGCTCGCCCTTGCGTACATTCGCGCCAAGCTCTTTCGCCTGCTTGAAGGTCATCCAGTGGGGTGAGACATAACCCGCCTCAACACTTGCCGCCCATAACATCAATACGTTGATCCCATTATAGGGCATGCCATTATGGCGTAGCGGTTTCACGATCCGCCCGTCCAGATTGCCAGTGCTCCAAGGCTTCAGCCAAGTGAGCTGACCCTTTTCTAAATCAGCGATAATCTTATCGGTCACTTGCTTGTAAATATCTTGTTTCATTGTCTTTTCTTCCTCTTGGTTAGTTGGTTGCGCATGCAACCGAACTAGGCCCACGCCAATGAGTGGGGGGAGGCTGTCAAAGACCGAAGACGGCGGAGGGGGATCACCCGTCCTGCACGAAGAGAGCAAAGCGAAAAAAGGAAGGATGGGGAGACCGCCGTCATCGCCCGCAGGCAACGAAGGGCTTGGTCTTGATAGCTGATGGGGTCACTAGACCCCCAATCAACAAAGAAAAACCATCAGCCCAATGGGGCTGACAGCTTAATTACTCCGCAAGGGGTGGAAGCCGGATGGCCGAGACTGACGAAGGATGGCTCGGTTCACGACAGCCCGGCTCGGAGGGTCCGCCTGATCAAGGTTTCCAAGGAATCTTTGACTTGCCGCACTTGCAGGAAATGACCTTCTCACCGGGTACATTTACATCTGCACGGATATGGCGGCTACAATGCTCACAGACAAAAAGCGCGACCAGCTTCTCGATATCTTCAAGCAAAACATCAATGTCCCCGCCAACGATCTTGTCAGCATTATCGTGAGAGACCAGATTAGCGATGAGGGCCGAGCCCGCCAAATCAGAGAAGATTTGTGTGTTCAAAAGATCAGGAGACTTGGCGTTCAATGTAGAACGCAGTGCACTGATCAATTCGCCAGACATGCGTTTTTCGTTGAACTCATTGAAGCGGAAGGCAACTTTGACCTCAAGAGACTGGCAGATGTTCTTGAGTACTAACTCTAGAAGTTTACGCAAGTCATTGGTGACGTCTTCCTTGCCCTTTTTCTGTTCGATGATCTCTTTCAGAGTTGCGGGGCTATTTTCGAGAAGAATGCCATTGGCACCATCGGACTGAACTTCATGAAAAATCCAGCCATGCTGCCCCATTTCACTTTTAATGATGTCGAACCAAACATTCTCGTGTGTAAGGATGATGATTTGCCAATCGGAAAACTCATCCCGTAAGAGTCGCAGGAGCCTGCGGCGATGCGATGTATCGAAACTTGTGACTATATCATCCAGCACAAGGAACTTGGCGTGCTTGTTGAAAATGCGGGCATTGGCAAGAAACAGTACCACGCCAAGGCTGTTGAGATGGCTTTCGCTCAGGTACTTCCGTGGCGGCTGTGTTGGCTTACCGTGGAAAGCATATTGAAATTCGACACCTTCATCGCCAACCATTGTCAGACGAACCTTATCTACGCTCTCCTTGGGATGAAGCGCCTTGTAGAAATCACCAACATCAGAGCTGATGGTGTCCAGCACGGCTTGAAGCGTGCTGTTCTGAACCTTGATAAAGGCATCCAGCATCGACGAGAGCGTGATGATCTGAACTTCGTAAGCATCCTTTATCTTTTGATAGGTCTCGAAATCATTCACTTGGTCGCTGACGGTTTTTAGATTGGTCGACGCGGCAGCGACCTTCTTCTCCAGCTCCGTGAGCTGCAGCATCTTGGCAGCCTCTTTGGCTTGCTTCGCGGCCTTTTCAGATTCCAAACGCAACGCCTTGAGGTTGGCATCGAAATCAGCGGGGCCCTCAAAAACCTTCTTATCCTCAAAGGCGGATTTCAGCGCTTTCAGATAGTCGCGCAGCTTGAGGCGCGCAGACTTCGTAGCCTCGATCAGCGATGAGAAATCATCAAGATCGGAATAAGTCTCTATGATGGTTTTCGTCTTGACGCCTGCGTTGGTGACGGCCTCGGCAAGTGCATCCTTGAGGGTGCCTGCTTCGTCGAGCTGCTTTTGCAAGGCCTCTAAGGCTTCTAAGCGCTTGCCAACCTCATTCTGCAGTTGGGAAAGCTCATATGGCTCCAAACAAAACGGGCACTGCGGATCAGTAAAGGCCTTGTCGTCCAGGACTGCCTTGCCGCGCGTTAGAAAGTCGCTGAGCCGCAGCTTATTAACGTTCTCGCTCTCCTTAGCAAGGGCGTTGTAAATATCTGTAAATGCCGTGGCATCATCCGAAAGCTGATCAATGTCGGCGACGAGATCACCGCAAGCTTTCTCAAGCTGCGCAAGTCTTTCTGCCAAGCGTATCTTTTCTTCGCTACTGCCTTGTCCCCGCAGCTCTTCCAGCGCTTCAGTGTAGGACTCTTCGTCGGTAACAAGTGTCTTGAGGGCAAATGGCTTGATGACCTTTGCGGCCACGCTGTAGAATTCTTTTCTGTTAGGAACAACCTGTCCTACTTCCGAAATCATCCTTGATTGAAGACGTTGAATCTGCTGTTTTGCCGTCGTGTATTCAGTTTCTTTTTCAAGCTGGTTCTTCGTCTGTAGAATGATGTTTCTAAATTTCGTTATTTCGCTATAACCAATAATATCGGCAATGGCCTCACGCTTCCCGCCCTTTGTTTTATCCAGAAAGTTAATAATATCAGCGTGTCTGAGAATGATATTGTCACTTTTCAGGTCGGAAACAAGCTGCGCCACGTGGTCATTGGCAAAGGTGGCTGAGGTCTTCAGCGCCTCCGAGAGCGTCTTGTTCCCGTTGCGGTCAGTGCCATCAAAGATCAGCTCGACGCTGCTGGGCTTGTCGTCGGCCAACACATTGCGCAGCGAGTCCTGCTTGCAGTCCTCCCGCCATAAGTGGTCCACACGGTCATGAATGAACCACTCAAGGGCATCTGTTATCGTGCTCTTGCCCGATGCGTTCTCACCGAAGATGGCAACACTCTTCGTACTCTTCGAAAAATCGAGAGGGAGCACGAAGCGCGCGCCGCGAAAGCGAGAAACCGTGATCTTGCGAATTTTAGTCATCACCGTCCTCCTCTGCGCTGACCAGATCAGCCTTGAAAGCTGCCTTCCGCGCCTCTTCCAGCTTTCGCAGCAGCTTAACCTTGCTAAGATCATCATCCTTCCGAAGAGTGCTGACAGCGGCCATGGTGCCTGCGTCGAGGGATTCGTCCTTAGCTTGGTTGTCGAGGAACTCTGCAATCACGTCAGTGGCAGTTTTTATGTTTTCGGTGGTCAAGCCCTATCCCCTTGTTTATTATCAAATAAATGCGCATATTATTTACACAAACCTACAACTTGAGCGAGCAAGAAATCAAGTTTGTTCGCGGAGTTTCTGGTATTTACTTCATTTACCTGACTGACAGTCAGATCTCGTACCCATTCTCTGGTTCAAAGCTCATTTACATTGGTATGAGCGAGTCGAAGCAAAACAGCTTATTTAAGAGGCTTGGAGGCCATTTGTCAGGTCAATCTGGGAACGCTGGCATTAGCAACTATGCGACGTCGCAGAATGTAAAGTTCACGTACTATTCCGCCCAAGTATTGAGCAACTACGGCAACGATAACCTTTTTGATATTGAAAATTTCTTCTTAAGCGATTTTCTCAAGAATTACGGGTGCTATCCAATCTGTAATGGTCAGTCGGGTCATAAGCCGTCTGAAGCATCGATCCCAATAACAGCTTCAGTTGACTGGCCTTTCTTTAATTGATTAATTTCCGTTTGTGCGAAACTTGGACATTCATTCGGAATACAGAGTTGCCCGCATTGCGCAAAAAGCATCCTGCACTGCCGCCAACTATTGAGCAGCAGTCATCTCGCTCTTGGCGACGGACCTCGCGTGAGTCTGACGCAATTTTTCGGGCGTAGCTCCTGCCACCTCATCATCCGGAACGAGCATATAAACCCAAGGCTTACCGCCAGATTCAGATTCATGAGTTGATGCATACTCACACCACTTCATTGCTGCCTCTGCTTTCGATACGACATCCTCATTGCTCATTTCTTTTCGCATCTTGATCTCGACCAACCACTTCTCATTGGCTGTCTCAACCACAAAATCAGGCTCGTAGTATTGGCCAGCGCCCCATTCTATTTGCATTTGTTTTCGAGCAGGCTTCATCCACTTCATGATCTGACCACTATGCTCAAGAGCCTCAGCGAATTGCCGTTCAGGGTCTGAGTGAAACTTCTGTATAGGATACAGAGCAAGCTTAAATCCGGTGAACAATGTCCGAAGGAGTTCTTCCTTTGAACCAGGCTTGTAGCTGAAAGGACGCAACGGAGCATCGCTTGGCGCAGTAAAGTCTAGTGGCTTTAAGGTGGCGGTGCCCTTTGTTACACGCGCTTCGTATTCTGTAGGGGAGTTCCAACGATGCTGACGCATCTGCTCCACCAATCTACCTGCAAGCGGACGCTCGAATTGATACGCAACCTTTTCTACTGCATCATCATCTGGCAGGTAACTGCGGAGGTGGTCAACAACGGCACTGGTCAGTTTCTGCAGTAAATCCACATGTTCATCGTAGTCAATGTCGCCATGATCCAGCATTGCCCTCAAGATATAGTCTTCTGGGCGCGTTTCTTTCAGCGCGGCACTCGCCTCAATCTTCGGTCGGCGCTTACCAGTGCGTATCTCTTGGACAATGATATTTTCCTCCAAGGGCGTATAGCTGATTTGCGAGAGGTCTTTGGGTTCGAAGTCGTTGTAACCGAAACTCACATCGTCTTTTGGCACAACAACTACTCGTGGAATTGAGATAGACTCTCTCTCTGCATGTTCTGCGATAGTTATCAGAACTTTCCTAATGTCGGCTTCTTCCGGTGTTCCGCCATCTCCAAAGAGATCAGGACTTTGAGCCGCGCCTTCCTTCACTGCCGCCACAATCTTCGTGTGCGAAGTTGGGTCTGTCACATCCATATGAGACCCAGGCGTTGAGGTGAGTTTAAAGATTGCGGCTGCGGTGTTACGCGCCTCTGGCGTTGCCAAGACCGGCGGCGGTGTTTCTTCGCCAGCATCAGCCTGTATTTTGTCACTGTCTATAACACGTGCAACTTCACCGCCCATTTCTGGCTTTCCGAAACCAGGGCGCTCTCCAGTCATCATACTTTCGAACCGTGATGGCACATGCACTGGCACGTCAGGGGTGCGAGAAACAGTTCCCCCTTCACCAATTGTGAAACTCTTCTTTATCAGAGACTCTGGATTTTGTGCTGCGTCTACGATAGCCTGAAATCGCTCATGGGCTATGATCGTTAGCGTGTCTGCAGTTTCGTTGCCGGTTCGTTTCCCATACGGCAAGCGAAGGCCGCGTCCGATTGTTTGTTCCGTTAAAATATCAGAGGCTGAGGCCCGAAGAGGAACGATTGTGAAGAGGTTGGTTACGTCCCAACCTTCGCCCAGCTTGTTGACGTGGATCACGATCTCGGTGCGCTCATCGGGACTTTCGATCTGCAACAATCGGGCAATATTGTCGTCTTTCATCTCGCCCTTGAGGTTTGAGTGGACTTGAATCACTCGGTCCGCATAGCGACCATCGAAGAAATCCTCAGACTTGATGTAAGTTTCAAGTTCACCGGCATGTGTCGTGTCCTTTGCTACAACGAGCACAAATGGTTTGACCCTAGCCACGCCTTCAGATCGGGCAAAGACCTCCAAGTCTGCCTTCACCTTCTCGTGGTAGGTAACGCCGTCCTGCAACTTGATACGGTCCAACTCTTCGTCGTTGTAGTCGGAGGGATCGAAGTTCTCGCGTGTTGCGACGGCAGGCTCTTTCACGAACCCGTCTCGCATCGCTTGGCCCAGTGAATAGCCGTAGACCACATTCTTGAAGTCTTGACCGCCCGCGCCTGCCGCTTTGGGCGTTGCCGTGAGTTCCAGTCCCAAGATCGGCTTCAGCGCGTTGATGGCCTTGGCACCGGCGCTGGCTCTGTAACGGTGCGCTTCGTCCATCAACAAGACAAGATCATCGAGTCCAGCAAGATAGTCGAAATAGGATTCCCCGATGTATTCCTGCAAACGTCTTACGCGCGGCACGCCTCGGGCGTCCTTGTCGGCATTAATTTTTGAGATATTGAAGACGTTGATAATGGTGTCCCCTTCAAAGCCAAGCTGACCTTGACCTGTGCCAAGTCCATCTTCGGCCCGCACACCGCGTCCGTCTTCGTAGTCATCGCCTGTTACCAAAACGGGTGGCGAAGTGGCAAAAACTGGAAGCCCCTTGAACACGTATTTTGGCGTACCGGGAGTAAAGTCGAGCTTCAGCTTGTCGTAGATAGTAAGGTTCGGTGCCAAGACTAGAAAATGTCGGCTGATACCGGTTTCGCGCAACCAGGCGATAAACGCACCCATCAGGCGCGTTTTTCCGACGCCAGTGGCGAGTGCGAAGGAAAGTGAGGGGAAGTCGCGCTCAAAGTCGGTGACATGAGGATAGGCATCCTGCACGATGCGCAACACGTCTGCGGTGTCAGCATCTTTCAAACCACCGAGCTCGTCCGCGACACGGGTTGCAACATCACCAAGGATGGCAAGACTTTCGGATTGGGGTGGGCGCAGTGACAGGCGTTGTGCGACGGCGCGTCCGATTTTATCAAGTTCAGGAATATTGGTCATTCTGCGGCCTCCACGGTGTCGTCTTCGTCCAGGTCGCTTTCGGTAATCGGCTCCGCCGATGCCTCCTGAATGTTTAAGGAATAATCGTCCCGGCCCCATTCACATTTAGCCATAACGGCATGAGGGATTTTGCGTACCGTGAGATTATCAAAGGTATTTTCGTCATGGGCGCGGCAACACACCAACAACGTGCGGCCATCGCCGACCTCATGGCTCAGCTTGCGCAGAGCGTCATGGGTAAGGCGTTGGGTAGTAACATAGATGAAGTCATTTTCGGTTGAATGTCCGTGCTGCCAGAAGCGATCCTGGCTGGGGGCATATGTGAAGCCCATGAGCTTGCAGACCGCCTCAGCCAGCATCTCTGGTTTGTAATCCTTAGAAATTACATACTGACCCCATTTGTCCTTTTCCAAAAGCGACGAGGCAAGACGGAAATAGCGATATCCGCCACCGCCCATCCAATTAACTGCTTTCGATACTCCGGTTTGATCTGTACCATTTATTACATTTTGCATTCTTGGAGCAATATGGGTATGGCAGTGTTCCCCAAGCTCAACCATGACCCAACGCCGACCCATCTTGTGAGCTACAGCACCGGTTGTTCCCGATCCTGCAAAAGAGTCTAACACTATATCTCTGGGCTTTGTGCTCATTCCAATAATTCTCTTAAGTAGAGCCTCAGGTTTCTTGCTGTTTGGAAATAGCACACCACCTTCTTGCCCTACACCTCCGGTTGTTTTGATATCTGTCCAGAAGTCACCCGGATTTTGCATCAAGTTGTCATCGGCAAAAATAACCTGAACACGAGGCTGCTTGGCAGATGTGTCAAAGTCAGTTTTATACAGATAAATAAGTCCAGTTGCTGAGAGTGCTGCAGATATTTCTTGGCTATAGCCAGGTTGTCTCTTGGCTAAGTTGAAAACACTTGAAGATCCTACCGCCTGTATAATCCTCCAAGCATTTTCAAACTTCCATGAATTTTGTTCTTTTTCTTTAATATTGCGTTCCTTGAAGTACTTATTAAGCGTGATTGTAGTGGCATTTTTTAAAATAGAAATACACTCATCAACATCATTCTGGTTACATATTTCTTTAGAAATTATCTCTTTCAAGATACCAATATCATCTCTCGATATCCCTTCAAGCAACGTCTTGTATTCATTGTTCCATGCTGCAGCTGGGATTTTCTCGACGTCAATAATGGGCGCAACATCCTTTTTATATGCAAGAATATATTCCTTCAGCTTTGGTAATCTCTTATCGACATGAGACATCTTAACACCAGAGGCTTCGCTCATTTTTACTGCTATAACATTAAGCCTATTTTTCTTACCAAAAATCTCATCCATAACGATGGCGAGGTAAGGGAACATCTCATCGTCAATATGGACAAAAATCACGCCATCTTCTTTTAGAAGTCTACGCAGTATTTCGAGGCGGCTTCTCATTAGGGAAAGCCATAGAGATTGCTCAATATTATCTTCATATGGGACATTGGCAGCATCAATATTGAAAGGTGGATCAATATAGATACACTTCACTTGGCCAGCATATTCTGCTTCAAGCGCTTTTAGCGCCAACAGGTTGTCACCAAAAACCAACTTATTATCGAAGATACCATCCTCATTAGTATGCTTTTCGGCATGGTAAGATTTCTCAGTGTCTTCCAGTAAAATGCGCGGCTCAAGCCTAGGTCGATTGTGTTTCCCGATCCAAGTCAGCTCCAGTTTCGTCTTGCCTGCCACGTTATTCTCCTAATCCAGCCACTTTATCCGCAGCCCTTCTCTTATTTTTCACTGGATGGTCCACTCGATAGAAACCAGAGGCTTCCATGTCGTGCCCATCTCCAACATCTGTTCTACGCGATCAAGAAGTGCGTCTTGCTCCTCTTCGATCCGAATTTCTTCATCATAAAGCGACATCTGACGCTCACGGCGCAGTTTTTCGAGCGCTTTCGCTTCTCGCTGAAACGCCAGCTTTTCATCAAGCGCATTGGCCCTGCGCGCCGCTGCCTTCAACTGCTTGATCTCCCGCCCCATTGCTTCGATTTCGAGCTTTCCTGCAGCTTTCGCTTCGTCTGCCCAGGCATCAAGCTTTGCTTGCTCTTCGGCGTAAAAATCCTCGTCTTCCTTCGCGGCCCGTGCCCGCCGCTCTGCCAGTGCTGCCTGCACGGCATCTTCCAGTGTTTGGGGATCGAACGACGAGGATGGCGTATCAGCCTTGGCTGGAACCAACAAAAGGCGCGCAGCAGTAGCCTCTGACAATGGCGTGCGGTCATCGTCCTGCACGACGATAACTAGCTCTTCGCGCGCCTTGAGACTGGTCATCGTCATGATCCCTGCGGTGAGAGTGCCTGATTTCCCCCGGAGTGCGGCCACATCTGCAAGGTGTCCTTCATAGGCGTCAGGGTCAAACGTTAGACGCGCGGGTGGCAAATCAGCCGCCTTAGCTGCTTCTAACATGTGATCTGCCAATGGTGTCCCGAGTCGGAAGAATGTCGCCGCTCCAGTCTCCGCTTCACGCCAGTCCAAGGTATACGTTTCATCTTGATGGTGGAACTGATGCCCGTCTACCCGAGCATCTGGCCAGACGCCGCGCACCAGCGCCAACAGACGGCGCTGGAACAAGTCCAGCATGAGGCCAGTTTCCTCTCGCCGCCCTTTCAGCCGCTCTGCAACAGTCTCGTCGAAGTGTTCGATCAGTTTGGCACGGGTTTCGGTGTCTTTCTCAGCCAGCAATGCGTCCATTTCAGCCTGAAGATCGTCGAAAGCCTTCTCTACCTCGTCTGTTGATCGGCATTGCTGATAGATGTCGAGAATACGCCGCTCGATGTCCACGCCAGATTCTATCGCGCCCAAGATTTCGTCAGAGGCTCCAAATACTCCATCGAACAATGCGAACTTTTCTTCGAGAAGCTCGAACACTCGCTCATCTGCGCGGTTGGACCGGTTTATGAAATTGACGACAACTACGTCGCATTTCTGACCATAACGGTGAACCCGTCCTATCCGTTGCTCTACGCGCTGAGGGTTCCACGGCAGGTCAAAGTTTACCAGAAGCGAGCAGAACTGGAGATTGACCCCTTCACCGCCAGCCTCAGTCGCAATCAGGATGTCAGCGTCGTCACGGAACGCCTCAACGATAGCAGCCTTGGTGTCTGCGGCTTTGGACCCGGATATGACTGAAGTGCCCTTGTGCCGTTCAACCCACGCTTTGTAGCGCAGTCGGCTGTCTGGATCGTTGTTCGAACCGTTCATCAGAACGATTTTTCCGCCATAGCCGTTCTGGTTGAGCAGATCACATAGGAACATTTGTGTACGCACGGATTCAGTAAAAATGACCGCCTTGCGTTGGCCGCCCAACTTTTCGACCTCATCCATTGCGCGGTGAAGGACGCTCAGGAGCGCATCAGCCTTTGCACTGCGTTGCACCCCAGCGGCTAGCTTCTTTGTCGCTTTAAGCTCTTCCAGTTCAGCCGCAAAAGACAGTCGATCTGCCTCACCTTCATCGCCATCATCGAAGTCGTCCTCGTATTCATCTCCTGTTTCGAAATCGTCTAAGTCTTCTTCCGCAGCCTGTTGCTCCAGTTCTAGGCGAGCAACAATCTTGCCAAGCGCCCCTTCTATTGCCGTTGGGGAAGAGGCTAACAGCTTACGTAAGACTAGGGTGACAAGATGGCGGCCCTTTGGATTAAATGCCTTTAGATCGTCACGTTGAAGGTATTCCGACACACGTTCATAGAGCGCCTGCTCCTCGGCTGATGGTGTAAAATCCTCAGTGATCGACAAACGCCGCGTGAATGATATTCCGCCCTCGGCCTGCACTTGGCGGCGCAGCGTACGTGCACATATGCTGTTTAGCCGTTCACGAAGAACGGGCAAATTCTGTGCACCAGTTTTTCCGACCATATAGTTGGCACGGAAAGACGCTTCTGGTCCAAAGAAGTGGTCGTCGATAATAGTCGTCAGCCCATATAACTCGATGAGCGAATTCTGGAGCGGAGTCGCCGACAAAAGTAGCTTCTGACAACCATCAAAAGCCACCTTGAGGGCCTGAGCTATCGTTGCGCCCGATTTTCGCCAGACGTTCCGAAGCTTGTGTGCTTCATCAAAAACGACGAGGTCCCAAGGCACTCCTGCTAAATCTAATTTCTTTGATGCTGCGAACTGGTAAGAGCATATGACGATTTCGGGATCAGTAATTGGCCGAATTCGATCAAAAGGGTTTACAACACCTTCGCGGCGTTCCGCATTGTAAGCTTTCGCTTCTAGGACAATGCTTTGGAGACCAAATTTTTCTTGTAGCTCCTGCGCCCATTGCTTTCTAAGCGTTGCCGGAACCACAAGGATAATGCGTTGTCTTCGCTCCGCCCATCGCTGAGCAATGACAAGACTCGCCTCAATAGTTTTCCCGAGACCAACTTCATCTGCTAAGATGGCGCCCCTAGATAGCGGCGACCGGAGCGCGAATAGCGCCGCCTCAACCTGATGAGGGTTCATGTCCACGCGTGCGCTTGCCAACGTCCTGGAAATATCATTTACGGGGCTGCCTTCCAATGTCAGAAGGTGGGCGAGCAACTTGGTTTGATGAGGAAAAATCCTACTCTCCATGTTGGATTCTCCCTCATCTCCCAACGCTGATTTTCCATCATTTATTGCCAACAACATCTAATCTCTTTTTTCCAAACATAGGCTCTCAACATTTCGTCAGTAATCTGCAGCGTCATTTTTTTCTGGTACCGGGGTCATTAGAACGCTGCCTTTGTGTTCTGCAACGTAATGCCTCAAGTATTCCTTAAGGACTTGAGCTGCGGGTTCGTGTTCGTCCCAGCATACCTTCAGGAACTGCTCGCCCATATCCCTCTCAATGCGCATCCGAAGCCATACGTCCTTCATTGTTGTAAAGGATAGCCAGTGAATACCCATTTTTCCAGAGATATTAGCGTGTTACCCCCAATTCTATATTTTGAGTGAACACACATTGGCGCTCGGGTTATGGATGAGTAGAAGCCATTGAAAGCGCGAGCTAACCTCTACAAGACGTTGGCATCTAAAACCGCGTAGGGTCGGTCTGGGCTACGAGGGCGTGAAACAGCCTTGGTCGATGGGTTGGTTACAAGGAAGGGCAGCGCGAAAGCTTCCTTCCTGGTCAGGGCTGCATAGGGGCAGGAACGCCCTTTGCTCTCGATGAAGTCGTCTCCATGAAATGGTTTGGGTTCTTGGGGGCAGGAACGCCCTTAAGTCGATGGGTGCAGGGAGAGCGAAGTCTCCTGCGAGGGATCAAACACTGATATGTTTGTATGGGCATTGAACGGCTCAACGCCGTGATATGGCCATTGGCTTTGGGGGATAAAACGGGGGAGCGCAGCAGCCCCCTTTTCAAGATGTGCGGTACTACCGCACACATCTTGCGATAGCCCTTAACCCTAAGATTGTTACATTCTAGCCATCAATCTGCATGGTCAGATTCGTTTCACTGACGTCAGGATAAGGATGAATTGCCAATGGCAGATCGAGAGGCCCGATTACGTCATGCGCTTGCTGCTGCGCTGGAGCGTTACGATGATCGAGTCGGAGAGGTTTTTCCTCATGAGGTTGAGCTCAAGATTAATCCTAGCGACGCATTTCTGGCGGTTGTTCGCCCCTCCGAAACGGGCATTGTAATTGAGGCAACGATGGAAGTCGTTGCCCGCATCGAAGAGGCCTGGACGGCAACGCTGAACCTCTCAAATGCCATGCCCTCTGATAGCCAGATCGCTTTGCTGGGCGATCATGATCATGTCGTCGATATCGCCTTGCGATGGTTGATGCAGCACGAGCTCAACCATGTCGCCGTTGGTCATTTCAAACTGAGCGCGGGAGCTGGCATCGTCGAGGGTGGCGGGCTGACGCAATTTGCGTTGGCCAACCAAAAGCATCGGCCAGCCTCGCCATTGGATCAACTCAATGCAACTGATCGAAAGATGACTCCGCTCTGCCTTGAATTGCAGGCCGATCATGACGCCACAGAGATTGTGCTCGGTGCTTACTTCAACGAGAACCACGAGCTCTTCAGATATTATGCGATCTGCATAGCGCTGGTGATTTTCGTGATAGAGCGGATTGACCGTCAACAGGGCAATCAGGAAATCACTCACCCAAGGGCGTCCACGCGCCTGTTCATGCTGCTCGCCTATCTTGTCGAGCTCCCATACATTCCGGCCTACAAGCAAGCGGCCCAAGAGGGGCTGGAGCATATGCCGGAAGAGTATCTGCCCGATGAGACCGAAGTCCAACAATACAGCAAGGCTGTAGTTGGCCCGGTGTTTGCCGCGTGCGAAATTATCGCTGAGGCAGTCGAGCTGCCTAATATTCTGGAAGAGCTTGGCGGCACCGAGGCGTTCTTCGCTGATATCCAAAAAGCTGTACTTGGAGGGCATAGTAATATCGAAAAATTTGAAACAGAGTGCGCCAAACAATGGGCGGCATTGAAACCTCTCAATGACCGACTGCTGAGAATGCTAGGCTGGTAGGTGCCTTGCGCCCAAGACTTCAGGTTACAAATCGAACATCGATTTGAAATACTATCAACGCTTCATCTTCAAACCTTGATGCAAGGCTTGGCTGATCCAACGGCAAATCTCTGTCTGGGGCCGTAATAACGACAAAGCTGTGGTCGCCAGCATCGTCAAGCTCGACGAGGGGAATTGGTTTTCCTTTGTGGTCACGCGGTAAGAGCTGAACATCATCCACGATGGGAATGCGCCAGCGTCCTTCATCATTGCCTAGCGCCAGCGGATACCATTTTCCTCGATACCCCTGAAACGCGATGGCGTGGCCTGAGCGATCCGAGGTCAGCTCCAGACAATACTCCTGACCAAACTGCAGAATATCAGAAACGTCACCGACATTTGCTGCGCGCTGAGCAATTCCATATTCGTTTTGCATGCGCACGATACGCAATCCACTATCAACGCGCCGTTTCTTAAGAAAGCGATCCCAGGCACGTGCAGGGTTCATCTGAAACAACTCTGGCGCAAAAATCTTTGCCAGATCAAAGTGGTTCACTTCCAACCATTGATGCACCAGCTGAGCTTTCTCTACCGAAGTGTTACCCCTTCTAAAATTTGACTCATAATCGGTGCCAACCTCGGGCAAGCCTTTGAAAGCTTGGTCGATCACCTGTCTGATTGTGATCCTTTGAGCGTCAGCAACGCCACTGACGGCACGATACAGCCTGAGTGTAAGTGCGACGCGTTTTTCTTTTGAAAGCGCCCGCCAATCAATATCCTCAGAATTTTCATCCATGCGTAATACCCGTTCTTACCGGCACTCTACCTGATGTTGCGCCCTTAGATACCCCTTATCCTGCCAAGGCACGACCATAATATTTGCAGATAATGCTTTGAGTTATAGGACTTTTATCCTATAATGTTCACTTTATGTTCTCACGCGTGGTGCGTGAAGAAAGGAGAGATCAACAAAGCAAAAGCCGATAAGGCAGAAAGGACAACGCCATGCGTGACATTCCCCCAAACTTTAATCCTGAGACAGCCCCGCCAACGCTGACCATAGACTGGGATGCCTATCTGCCGTTCTTTGAAGATGAAGACATCTCCAAAGAAGAAAAGCATGAGCTGATTGAAGCCCTTTGGTCTATTGTCGTCAGCTTTGTTGATCTAGGTTTTGGCGTTCACCCCGTCCAACAGGCTTGTGGAAAAAATGATGATCCCCTGAGTGATACGCCGCCTGATCTGCTATCATTGTTGCTGAGTGAACAATCAGAACAGGAGGACCCATGGCAGGATCAGTAAATCAACAACAGGCCGTTATTTACTGCCGTGTGTCTGGGGCAAAGCAAGTGCGCGAAGGCGACGGGCTGGCCTCTCAAGAAACGCGTTGCCGCGAGTATGCGAAATACAAAGGCTATGGCGTGCTGGATGTCTTCACAGACGACATGACCGGAAAGGCCGCAAGTCGCCCAGGCATGCAAAGCATGCTCGGCTATCTCCACATGAACGCCAGCAAGGGCAGTGAGATTGTTGTCATCATCGATGACATCAGCCGATTGGCGCGTGGCCTGACTGCGCACCTTGAGCTTCGCCAGTTATTGCTTCAGGCGGGAGGCAAGCTGGAAAGCCCATCGATTGAGTTTGGTGAAGACAGCGATTCCGTGCTTGTCGAAAACCTGCTTGCCTCGGTGGCCCAACACCAACGCGAGAAAAACGGTGAGCAAACCAGCAATCGCATGAAAGGCCGTATGATGAACGGCTACAGTGTTTTCTGTGCGCCTGTTGGCTATCGTTACGAGCGACGCAGTGGCCATGGCAAGCTGCTGGTGCGGGACGAACCTGCGGCCTCCATCATTCAAGAAGTTATGGAAGGCTATGCCGCTGGCCGCTTTGAAACCATGGCTGAGGTCAAACGCCATCTTGAAAACCAGCCCGCTTTTCCAAACATCGACGGTTCAATCCGCCAACAAGTCGTGACGGATTTGTTCAGCCGTGTTCTCTATGCCGGATATATCGAGCATGCTCCTTGGGGCATCACGCGCCGCAAGGGTCATCATGAAGCGATTGTGTCCTTAGAAACCTTTGAGCGCATCCAATACCGTAAGGCGGAACGCAATCTGGCTCCAGCCCGCACGGACATCAATGCCGACTTTCCATTGCGCGGCGCTGTCGCCTGTGCGGATTGCGACGCGCCGATGACATCTTGCTGGTCAAAGAGTGCGACGGGCAAGCGCTATCCCTATTTCTGGTGCCAGACGAAGTCCTGCGGCATGTACCGCAAGAGCATCCGCGCAGAAAAGATCGATGCAGCATTTGCTGAAGTGATGCATGCACTTTCACCATCCAAGGGTCTGGTGGGTCTCGTAAAAACTATGTTGCAAGATGCTTGGGGCCAGAGATTGGCTCAGACCAACACGATTAAAGAGACGATCAAACGCGATATCGCCCAGCTGGATAAACAGCTCGACGGTTTGCTGGACCGGATCGTTGAATCAGATAACCCCACGGTCATTGCCGCGTTCGAGAAAAAAATCACAAAACTGGAACGCGACAAGCTGATTTTAGCGGATAGGATCGATCAAAAAGCGCAACCCAAGCACACACTCGAAGAAATTTTCGAACTTTCCATGACGTTTCTTTCAAACCCTTGGTTTATCTGGAAAAACGGCGACCTAGCACTCAAGAAAACAGTGCTTAGATTGGTGTTTGACAAGCCATTGGCCTATAGCAAGGAAAGGGGATTTCGAACTCCGCAAACCTCTGTAATCTTTAGGTTTTTGGATGATCTTGCTAGAAAATGTAAAATGGTGCCC
>TARA_R110002049_G_scaffold308704_1_pt1 | contig 22024 bp, 26 predicted proteins | sample TARA_R110002049 | Tara Oceans TARA_R110002049 (sample SAMEA4396941) | marine metagenome | biome: Polar Biome; feature: [SRF] surface water layer (ENVO:00010504); material: water (ENVO:00002006), including particulate matter (ENVO:01000060) such as... | depth 5 m
CTAAATTTTCTAATTATACTCATATTTCAAAATTAGCTACAACGTGATTGTATATGCTTTGTAGCGTGTGCAAACGGAAAGATAGTAAATAAAAACTGGCGTAGAAAATTCGGTAGAATTTTCGGAAGTAATACCTAAAAAGCTATAAAGTATATACGGTGTTACCAAAAGTTTTTTAATCAGTTATTATTATGTCAAAAGTCAGTTATTCAGAATTATTAGATAAAGCAATATCAGATATAGATAATGTAAGGTCAGTCATAAAATCTCTTGATGATTTTTTGATTGTTGCAAATAATAACAAAGATTTTTTTAAAAAATATGGTTTAGAAATAACTCTAAATAAAAAAATTATTTTTTAGTGAGTTCTGCTCTTGCTTTACTTTCAAAGTCAGCGCAACAGAAGTCTTTAAATTCATAATTTGCATTTGAATTTTTAAAAGTTATAATTATCGTTCCTTTACTTGTTGAGTTATGTTTTTCACATTTTATATGTTTTAAATGGTCTTTAGTTTTTTCTGAAAAGTCAGATTCTATGTCCTTTGTAAAAATATTAAAATCCCTGTTTATTAATTCATTTCCAAAGTCAGCTTCGGTTTTTGTAATAACTTTTATCATAATATATGTTTTAAATTTTTGGTAACGGTTTGTATATGGTTTGTTGCGTGGTAAAGCAATAAACATTACAAGTACAAACCGGCTAGAAAATCCGCAAGGATTTTCGTAAGCAAGCTAGAACTAGCAATAAATTATATACGTTGTTACCACACGTTTTTTATTTCACGTTTCAAAGTTCAGTCGCACGTAAATTTTGCGCTTTGCTTTGGTCAGATTATTAAAATTATAAGATGGATTTAACATTAATTTTTCTATTTTGGATTGTTGCTCAAATTTTTATGTTGATTGGTTATTGTGTCGGAAGATATAAGAAGTAGTTCGTTTTTTAGTTTTTTATTTTCACTTCTCAACTCTTTATTGTCGTTATTAGTGAATAAAATTCCTAAAGAAAATGAAATTAGACACAATGCTGGCAAACCTAAATTAATCGCCCAATTTGGAAGTTTAGAAAACCAATTTTCAACAGGAGCTTTATAAAGTCCTAAATTGTTTATTGTGTTTATGCAATCTTTAAGATAATGTATAGTATTTTTTTCTTGCTCGTCAGGATTGAAATTTGGAGAATTTGACCAACTATAATATTTAAAATAATCACTTTGATGAGATTTTTCTCCAAAAAAGGATTCTATATAAGTTCTAGTTTCGATAATCCAACTATAAGTTCGATTATCTTTAGATGATTCTAACTTATTAATTTGATTTTGAATAATTGATATTGCTTTCTTTTTGTTCATTCTCAAATGTGTGGTAACGTGTTTGTATATGGTTTGTTGCGTGTTTTAAGCACCTAATTTAGCAAATAAAAACCGAATAGAAAATCTGCGAGGATTTTCGCAAGTAGGCTAGAACTAGCAATAAATTATATACGGTGTTATGCAACGGTTTTATAGCATTTTCTTATTCGGATTCTTTCTGTTTGAAAACAAAGAAACAATCTCAATTGAATTTTTATTAATTCGGTAATAAAGATTGTTGTGTTTTTCGACTACAGCTTTTCGAATATTTTTTTTCTCGAATGATACTGGGAAAATTTCGGGTGATTTTGAAATCAGTTCTATTGTATGGTCTAATTTTGCAGAGAATGTTCTTAATTCTCTTTCTGTCCATTTATTCTCAAGATATTCAATAGTTTCTTTAAGTTCAGATATTGCGTGGTCAGTCCACAGAATTTTATAACCACTTTTCATAGATTCCTTTCACGTTTGAGTGAGAAGTCAATTTTCCGTTATCAGCATCTTGAATTCCTTTTTCGATAGACTCTTTTTCGCTTGCAGAAATTTCATTCCACCAATCGTTCTTCTCTTTCTCTCTTAATTTCATTAGTTTGTCAATCAGAGATGTGTCATTCAAAGTTGATAACCATTGAATTAATTCTATTTTTTTATTTTCTAAACTTAAATCCATAATATCAAATTTACAAATTTAATCTAAACATTCAATTTTTGAACGTGATTTTAACTGTTGCATAACGTGTTCGTGTATGGAAAGTTGCGTGTTTGGGGGCGAGGATTTTCCGAAGGAAAATCGGAAGCCAGCAAACATGCAACAAACTTTGTATTAACTAAAACTAGCAATTTTTTATACACGGTGTTGGCAAATCGTATTTATTTCCGCTTCTCAATTACTATTCAATATTATCTCTGAATGCATCCAATTCATCTTGTGCCATTCCTCCAAAATACATGTCGTTATAGCAATCAATAGAATTATCTTCTGGATAATCAATAGGCATATGCTCCATAGCATCTGCTATTAAATAATTAATTTCCTTTTCAACATTATCAATTAATTCTTCATTAAACTTCTCGCTAGGAAATTCTCTTTTCAGAAGTGCAAAACCATATTTTGATAATAAAGATTCATAAATACTATAAACATCTATAGTCCTTCCTGTATGCCAAACAATTTTTGTAAATAAATCTAATAAGCTTTTTATTCTTTCTGTTTTGTCTTTAACTCTTCTTGGATATAATAAAAAAGATTTATTCTCTTTAAAATGCAGTACATGACAAAAAAAATGAAAACCATTATTGTTTTCAAAAGAAATCGAATTTTTAACTTCGTCATGGTAATTGGTATAGTGTAAATAGAATGGCATCTTTAATTGTTTTATACTGTGTATTTAAATTAAATAATTTCTTTAAAAGTAATTTTGTCTTTTAAAATTAAATTTTTTTCATAACCTAAGTTAATTTTGTTTTGACTTTTATTTAATCAAAAAGGAAATGTGTCGAGATAAATACTTTCTTTAGATTCTTTGACTTCGATTGTTAGTCGAGAATATTTATGAATTTTGTCGTAAAAATTTAAGTAATATTTTTTCTGATTATTTATTATTTTTTCATTTTCTATTTTGAAAGTTAGTTGCCCTTTCGAACTTTGTTTTGCACAATTAACCATATATTTAAAAAAACAGTAAAATTTTGTTTTGTTTGGCATTCCTGTCAGAACGTTTTTTGACATTAGAAATGGAATGAATGATTTTGTGTCGTAATTCACACAAGATTTAATCAATTCAGTTTTAATTTTTGTTATGTTATTCGTTTCATTCATATGTTTGCCAACGTGTTTGCATATGAGCTGTGGCGTGTTTTGGCACGAACCTCTCCAAGTACAAAACTACCTAGAAAATCCGCGAAGATTTTCCGAAGAAGCTTTAACCAAGCCGTAGCTTATATGCGGTGTTGGCAACTGGCTTTTTATTTATTTTTCTATTTATCAATCGAAACTAAAACTTTTTCAATTCCGAGTTTTTGCCATTCTCCATTTCTAAATTCAGGTCGTGACCTTAAGTTTCCTAAAACGCCCGAACTTTCTCTAAACCTTTGAGCATTCCAAACCTTTTGTTTAGAAGTTCCATTTTTGTAAAAAGTCGTTATGTAAGCTGTTTTTGTCAATAAAAGTCTGCGTTTAAAATCAGATTCAGATGATGGATTTAATTCGATTGGTAAAATACCATTCGAGTAATCAATAATTCTTTGTTCTTTGAACTGACTTTTGGGAAATTCCGTTTGAGTTATTTCTGTATTTTTATTTTTTATCTCAATTTTCAATTCTTTAAGTACAGATTCTATAAGTTCTCCGTCATATTCGTTTAGGAAATCTTGCTTTATTAATTCCGAAATTTTTTCTTGATAACTTTCCGAAAGTATTTTTTCAGTTAAATTCTTATGTTCTTCTCTACGGTTTATTTTTTTAAGTCCGTTTAGCGTAAACGCTTTTAAAGATTCTTGATTAAAACTTTCTTTTGCAAATAGTTCAACAAATTTTAATCCTTTTTCATCGTCTTTTGTGAACTTAATTGTCTCCAATAAAATTGGGTCGTCTTGATTTGTTAAATCTCCATCATAAAAAATTTGTATTCCTTGTCCAATTAAGATTCCGTATTCAAGTCTTAATTGACGCATATATGAAAATAGTTGTTGCTGAAATTTTGAATTAAGAGGAATATTTGGTTGCTTAATCTCAATTACGAAAAGTTTTTTATTGTCGGAAGATTTTATCACAAAATCGGGCGTAATTCTATTTGCAGCACCAATTTGAAAAGAAGGTCTAATTTCAATATCTCCAGAATATTCTTTCCAGTCCAAGACTCTTAAAGCTTGGACAACATTTTGTTCAAAATCATTTTCACTAATATCAGTACGAATATTGTCGGATAGTAAAAAGCAGATTTCATTCCATTTTTCGTTGTTCATTTTCGGTTTTCTCGGTTTTTTTCAGCTTGTTGCCAACGTGTTTGGCTATGGTTTCGTTGCGGAAAAATCCGCAGGATTCTTTCCGCCGTAAACCAAAGATATGAAAGAGGAAGGAATTTTCGGCAGAAAATTCCGCAGCAATGAACTATAGGCAGTGTTGGGTGTAGTTTTTTTATTCGGTTAATCTATTTTTCAAATCCATTCTTTCGTGTAATATTCTAATAATTTCTATTTCGTTTTCTGAAATTTGATGATAAAATATTATGTGTTTCCCAGATTTGAACCCAAATAAACTAGCACTTATTCCAAAATATTGTTTTCCAATATTCGGGTTTATTCCTATTTCATTACAAGCAAACTTAATTGTTGAGTAATATATGTCCGCTTGATTTTCGGACCATTTATGCATTGTGTAATCCCAAATATCAGATAAGTCATCAATGGCTTCTTGTCTCAATATAACTTTAGCCATTCTTTCTTTTTTCGGACTTTAGTTTGGCTAAATGTTCATCAAAGTCAAAGTTTTCAACTCTTGGGCTATTCAGTCCTTCTTGTATTGCGTTTTTTAATGCAATTACTTTGCTTTCTTCATTTTCCAATAGTCGAAGTCCAGCTCTGATTACTTCGCTTACGTTTTTATATCGACCAGCAGATACTTGACTGCTAACAAATTGGTCAAAATAATTTCCGAGAGATATGGATGTGTTTTTCATTTTTTAAATTTTATCAAATTTACCAAAAATTGGTAAAAATTCCAAATCTGACTCGTTTTCTCAAATTACACCCAACGGTTTCGGCTATGAGTAGTTGCGTGGTTTAGCACTTAACTTTGCAAGTACACACCAAACTGAAAATCCGTGAGGATTTTCAGAAGTAGGCGAGAACAAGCAATTACTTATAGCCATTGTTGGCAGTAGTGTTTATTTTGTCAGTCGTTTTGCTGTCATAAATCGGTCAGCTACATTGTCCCAATTGATAATTTCAAGAACTGTATCAACAAAATCGGCTCTTTTATTTTTGTATTTCAAATAATAGGCGTGTTCCCAAACATCAATCACCAAAATCGGAACAACTCCCCATTGTGTTAATTTTTGATGATTTTCGCATTGTAACAATGTCAAGCTATCCGAATAAGGTTGGTAACCCAAAATACCCCAACCGCTTCCTTCTACAGTTTTTGATATTTTCCCGATATAGCTTTTCAGTTTGTCAAATGAACCGAAATCCTTTTCTATCTGTTTTAAGAGTTCAGTTTTGGGTTCAGTTTTTTTATTCGTTAAGTTCGTCCAAAAGATGGAATGAAGCACGTGGCTTGAAAAGTGGTAAGCTAACTTTCGGGTCCACAAATCCACTTGGTCTAAATCGCCCGATTTTAGATGTTCCTTAATTTTAATCAAATCTGTGTTTGCCCCTTTTACTGCTCCACCGTGATGAAATTCAAAGTGCAGATGTAAGGTTTCTTCATCCATATGTGGCTCCAAAAAAGTTTTATTGTATGGAAGTGATTTTTGAATGAAATTTCCATTACTGTCCACTAATCTGTCAATTCCGTTTTCCGTTACATTTTGTGAAAAAACGTTGTTCATTGGTAGGATTGTCGCTCCACCTAAAATTGCCGTGTTTCTTAAAAATTCTTTTCTGTCCATATTTATACTTTTTTCAATTTATCTCGTTTTTCCACATTACTGCCAACTTAGTTATATGGATTGTTCAACAACGTATAATATTCCCAGATGGAAGGATAACGATGATTTTTTATAATTAATTCCATTCTTATTATCTATGTCGTTTTGTTAAATCCATGGGCTAATATACATTTTTCTCACAAATTATCGAAAGGGTTTTTTATGTCTCTTAAATTGGTTGTCGATATATGGGTGTAAATCATGGTCGTTTTTGGACTGTTATGGCCTAAAAGCTCTTGTATGTATCTTATATCCGTGCCATTTTCCAGCAAATGTGTTGCGAAACTGTGCCTTAATGTATGCAGTGTGGCATATTTTTTTATGCCTGCATTTGATAATGATTTTTTTATGACTTGTCTTGCGCTTACTTGGGTATAGAGATTGCCCATGCGTCCTTCAAATAAATGGTTTTTAGGGTTATAATGGTTCATGTATGATTGTAGAATGGGGATTAAATTTCTTGAGAGTAAGGTGTAGCGATCTTTTCTTCCTTTGGCTGATTTTATATGGATGAGACCGCGTTCAAAATCAACATCTTTTATTGTTAAACTTAGTGCTTCACCAATTCTTAGTCCAGCCGAATAAACCAAACTTAAAAGTGTTTTGTGTTTCAGGTTTTTTGTGGCGTCCAATAAGGATTTTACTTCAATTTTGCTCAAAACATTTGGTAGTTTTCTGTCTTTTTCGGGGCGTTCGATCTCAATAGCTTCAATTTCAATTTTTTTAAAGTCTATAAAGTGCTTGATGCCGCTTATGCACTGGTTTTGGTAAGAAACGGACTTTTTTGTGCTAAAAATAAAATCATAATTAAACTGTTCAATACTTCTGGCTGAAATAACCGATATGTTTTTTAAATCCAAATAACGTAAAAATAGTGAGGTAACCTCAACATAGGTGCGTACTGTATTTGGACTGAACCGTTTTTGTTCCAACCATTTTTCGTATTGGGATATGGTTTTTGAATAGTTATCATTTAGCTTGGGCAGGGTGTTTATGGTAATTCCCTTTTTTATTTTTGTTGAGTCATTACCTTTTGTAGTTGTTTTTAATGCATCATAGTTTACGTACCAATCTTTTTCCCTAAAATATGTAAAAAGTTCATGGATTCGTTTATTGCTGAAATGTGTACAAAAAACTTGATAGGTTTCGCTCCATTTTACATAGGATAGATTTTTAACGTATTCGTTTACAGTATCATTAATATCAAAATGTATGGCAATAAACTGCTTTTCATTATGCCAGAGCGGTTTTAAGGTTATAAGTTGTTTTGTATTCATGGTAACTATGCCTAAATAAGAAATAGATTTCTAAAATACTAAAAATTAACTTACAAATGGTGTTTGTTATCGTATAAAATGATATGCTGAATTAAGTAATATTCAAATGCTAGGCTTGTTATTGTAGCATCTGTATAGAATAATGTACATTATTGGATAAACATTATTTTAAGCGCTCGCCCAACCATGCCTTAAGCTCATAAAAATTCTGCGGCGCCACGCCATGGCCCACAGGAAATTCCGAGTAGGTATGTTTAATATTGAGCTGTTTTAAAAACGGTGCCGTCTGTCTGGCCCAATTCACAGAGATTACTTGATCTACACTGCCGTGGGAACAGTAAAAATCTAAGTCAGAAAAGTTTTTGCTTTCTAAATTTTCAGGTAGAATGGCCGTATTGATATACCCGCTTAAAGCCACAATATTCTTCACTTTTTCAGGATAGGTCAACGCCACGGCATAGCTTAAAATAGTGCCTTGGCTAAAGCCTAAAAGGGTCACATCGTTTTTGTTTACAGAATAGGCTTCAATAGCTTCATCAATAAATTTCGCAATTAAATCTCGTGATTTTATGGCTTGCTCATTATCGCTCCATTTGCCTTTTTCGGCATCAAAATTAATAGCGTACCAAGCATTTCCGTTAGGTTGCATGGGGTAGGGGGCTCTTACTGAAATAATGAATAGATCATCTGGCAATTCGTTGGCAAAAGAAAACAAATCGTTTTCATCGCTGCCATAGCCGTGTAGCATAATCAACAAAGGTACATTTTCTTTGAGCGTAGATTTTCTGGTAATATGATGTAATGAAAGGGATGTGTTTGTCATATTATTTTCCTATGCTTGCAAACCATTTTTGAAACAGATTTCCTAAAACGGGGACTTCCTGTGCGCGTCCGGCAACCGCATTGATAAAGCCGTAAATAAACAAAATTCCAAAAAACAGCCAAAATCCTAAAGTAGCGAACCAGTTATCAAAACCACTAACCACCCAGGCCACTATAAAATAGGTTAGCCATAGGCCTAAGGCTTGCCTTATATGAAAAGCGGTAAAGGCATTCTTTTTATCATTGTTCATAAAAAAAGCAATGATGGTACCAATAATGGTCAGATAACTAATGATTGCCAGTCCTTTTCCTTCTTCAATATCTTGCTCGGTCATGATGATTAATTTAAAGCCATTTGATTATTTGCGATGATGCCGTAAACAATTCCTTTTAACGTTTCGCTTTCAAAAATAGCATTTTTAGACTTAGAAACCACATCTTTTATAGAGAATGTGTACTTGCTTTCTGGGTTAAAAAGTGTGATATTCAGTTTGTTGCCTATGTTTATAGGAGTGCTTTCCAGTCCAAATCTTGACTTTCCTTTGGTTAAAATCTCAATGGATTTTTTCAAAGTAAAAAGAGTTTGTAAAGCACCAAAAGCACTTTCCAATCCAATCGAGCCATAAGCGGCATAATCAAATTCAATTTTCTTTTCTTCAATGTTTAAAGGTGTGTGGTCGCTCGTAACCATATCAATCGTGCCATCTTTTACGCCTTCAATAAGTGCATCCATATCTGTTTGGGTACGCAAAGGCGGCAATACTTTAAAGTGGGTGTTAAAATCTGTAAGCACATCATCTGTAAAATATAAATTATGGATGGCAACGCTACAGGTTACATTCAGTTTTTTACTTTTAGCTTCCCTAATCAATGCAACAGATTCTGCTGTTGAAATGGTGGGAATGTGCAATTTTCCGCCAGTATATTCCAATAAAAACAAATCACGAGCCACTTGTAAAGCTTCTGCCAGTACGGGGTTTCCTTTTAAACCCAGTTTGGTGCTGTTTATGTTTTCATTCATCACACCAGAACCAGCAATTTTGTTTTCCTGCGGAAATGAGCATACCAATCCGTTAAAATTACTGGCATATTGCAGCGCAATTTTCATAAGGTTTGGATTTGAAATTGGTTTTTTATAATCATAAAAAGCAACGGCTCCTGCATTTTTCATATCAAAGAGTTCTGCCAAATCCACACCTTTGCTTTCGGTGGTAAGTGCACCCAAGGGAAGCAAGGTTACCGCATGGTTATTGGCTTTTGAAAGCACAAAACTAATATCGGCATTGGTATCCAAAACAGGGTGCGTATTGGCATTCATGGCAACTGCTGTAAATCCAGAAGATGCCGCCGTTTTAAGTCCGTTTTTTATGGTGTCGCGTTCTTCAAAACCGGGCTCGCCAAAACTCACGCTACTATCAAACCAACCTTGTGAAATATGAAGGTTTTCAAGTATTATTTCTTGATAATTATTGGGGTTTTTAAGGTTGCTGCCAATGTTTGAAATGATGCCGTTTTCAATTAAAAGATCTTGAGTGGTGTTATGGAACTCACTTTTGGGATCGATAATGGTGGCAGATTTTATAAGGATGTTCATTTAAAATATTTTAAGATGACCAATTCTATAATCAAGAATGCTAACGCAAAAATAACAAACCATTTCCATAGCTCATTGATTTTTGTGCTACTTTTTATCGTGTTAAACGTATCGGTTATGGAATTGCCAACGCTTATGTTTTTTAAGTTGGAAAGGTCTTGAAACAATAACCGATTTTCATTCCGGTTGTAATTATAACTGATCTTTTGAATGGTTTCTTCTTTGTTTTTAATGGCATAGATTCCCGCTAAATTAGGTTCAGTATCTGTTTTGATAGCTACCTTGTTATTGAAATAATGTTGCCGAGGAATCAAATTTACCGTGTTATTCACAATAGATAGAATGGCATCTTGTTGCAATTGCACGCCCACATCAAAACTGTTTTCGTTTCCGATGGTGTAATATAAGGTTGGAATTTGAAAACTGCTTTTTCCTATATTATAAAGTGTTGGAACGATCAATGGCGAACTTTTAAAGTTGGAATTATCCGTATTTAAAGGCGCGGTTAGTATAAAAGCACCTTTGTTTTCCAATAAAAACGGATTACCATCTTCATACATTAAAGCAGAATTGCTTGTATTTGAATTTAAACTGAAATAGGAATTTACCTTTGGATATTGGAAATTCTTGACCTGCTTTTCAAAAACGCCAGAATGGTATAAAGGATGCGAAAAGTTAATGGTTGTAACGTTTTTTTCAGTTTCAATAAGTTTGTTGAATGACACATTATATTGTGAAAACAATGCATTATATGATGAAGATGCACCTTCTTTGGAAGGGATTACCAAAAGCAAACCGCCTTGATCGGTAAACGATTTTAATGTGGAGGTTAAGTTGTTGGGGATTGTATTTAGTTCATTTAAAATAATTAAATGTTGTTGTTCTAAAACGGCATAATTCAATTGATTGAGTGCCGTTGCGGTATAGTTAAATTCATCTTCGGTATAAATACGTTTTAAAAAATCATCATCGGCTCCATTGATGGCAAGCACATTGATTTTTGAAGGTTTGTTTATGTTGAAAAACAGCGTGTTATCAAAAGGTAATTGGGCATCTTCAATAGTTATTTTTCCATTGATGATGTCGTTTAAAGGCCATTGAAACGTGGCTTTGGCCTCGGTTTCAATGGCCACCGAAGTTTTGGCAATCAAATTCGTGTCATTGTATAATGAGACAGGAAGGTTATCGATAGGGTTTCCGTTATTTTTTAAAATGGCTGTCACTTCAATATCGGTGGCAGTCGTTTCAGAAATATAAGCACTATCAATGGCTATATTGTTGGTGGTTTCAGGTTTTAGTTGAACGGCTTGAATATGGATTAAAGAATCTGTTTCAGGTTGAAAAGAGGTTTCATTCTGTTGAAAATCAGAAATAAAAACAAGGTTTTTCAAACTGACTGTTTCTTTAAAAAGTTTTTTAGCTTTTAGATATGCGGCATTGTAATTTAAAGTGTTTGCCGAATAATCCAATTGCAGCAAGTCGTTTTTGATCGTTTTGATGTCACTGTTTTTAAAAACAGCATCATTGGTTAATATAGAAACCGTTTCGTTTTCGGGCACATTGTTGATAATGTCTTGAACGGCCCGCTTTAAAAGCGCGCCCTGCTTGCCTTTGGCTTGCATGCTGAAAGAGTTATCCAAATAAATAACCGTTTCTTTTTTTACGTTAAAAGCATCAGATTTGGCTGTAAAAGGTTGTGCAAAGGCGAAAACCAAACATGTCAGCAAGAATAAACGAGTTAATAAAACCAACCATTTTTTTAACTGCGAGCTCTTTCTGGTCTGCATGACCACATTTTTTAAAAAAGCCACATTGGTAAACGTTTCTTTTTGAAACTTTCGCAACTGAAAAAGGTGGACAATAATAGGGATGAGCAGTAAAAATAGTGCGTAAAGAAGTTCGGGATGTTTAAACTGCATGTCTTATTTAGATTAATCAAACCTACGGAAAAAATGGAAAATAAGAAAGAGAAAAGTTATGAATAAAAGATAACCATTGGATTTCCAAATTGTTTTTAGATTAGGAAGTTCAACAAAAGAAAATATAATCTAAAACAGGTTTCATATGTAGTTTTTTCAAATAGGTTTTAATCTCTTTTTGAGCCTCTTTATTGGCGACGGTAATAATACTTTGCGGGTTTTTTATGTTTGCCAAAGTTTCAAAGGGCAATAGTTTTTTTCCGTAAATATCCCGACCTATTTTATTGGGGTTGTCACAAATCCATTCAAAAGGAATCTCTTTTTTCAGCAAGGTCTTGGCGGTTGTTTTGCCTTTGTTCCCTGCGCCCCAAACCACCAAGGTTTTGTTTTTATTGTAATCCAATTCAATAAAATAATCCAACTTCAAACTCAAAAAATGATTTTCGGCATAATTTTTATCGGTGCGGGAAGCTCTGGTACTGTAATCACGCCATTTGTGAAGTACGTTTTTGCTTGGAATACAAGTGATGGTGTTTTTGTAAAACCGAAAAGCCAAATCATAATCCTCTGGGTATCTATTAGGGTTAAAGGCTTTACAAGCCAATAAATCGTCTTTATGAATCATCCAACATGGTGATGGGATGACGCATTCTTTATAGATTTCGGAATAATTACTAGCCGTTTCGGTCAAGCCATTCAGCCATGTTTCGTAAGCTTTATAGCCGTCTTTCAGGCCATCATCTGAAAAATATTCAACCAAACCCAGCGCAACATGTTCTTTGCCGTGGTTTTCTAATTGCGACACCATGCATTCCATTTTGTTGGGAAACATGATGTCGTCACTATCCATTCGGGTTATAAACTCGCCATTGCTTTTTGATAAGGCCAAGCGCAGCGCATGTATTATGCCCGGTTTTTCATTTTTGAACAATTTTATACGAGCATCTTTTTCCGCAAACCGTTCAACGAGTTGATAACTGCCATCGGTTGAAAAATCATCAATAATCAGCAATTCCCAATGTGTGTAGGTTTGCTCTAAAATGGAATTTAGGCAGTCGCCTAAAAACAATTCGGTGTTTTTAAAAGGGGTTAAAATGCTTACTAGTGGTTGCATGTTGCGAATATAGTGATTCATCTTTTAACAAAACCTTATGAAGACGGCACGTTGTAGAATCTTAATTTTAGCGTCACTAAAAAGAATAGAAAACCCTATGAAATGAGCCATAATAATTTTTGGAAACCAACCGAGATGTTCAATGGCGAATTATATCTGACCGATAAAAAAAATAAAATTTAAACAGATGAAAACGAGATTATTAATAGCAACCTTAGCAGGTGTTTTACTGGTAAATTGTTCAGCTTCCAAAAAAACAACCAACGATTTGGCAACAAGCAACCCTGTGGAAACATCCATAAATTTAACGGCCGTAAAAGATGATAAATTGCCCGTAATTATCAATCCTGGGCGGTTTGTGGCAGAAACCGTAACCTATCATTTGCCAAGAGTGGTGCAAGGGACCTATTCGGTGGGCGATTACGGCAAATATGTAGATGATTTTAAGGCCTTTGATTATAAAGGAAATGAAATAACCGTAAGTAAAACAGATGCCAATACCTGGGTTGTCAACAATGCTACCCAGCTAGATTACATCACGTATTATGTGAATGATACGTTTGACATTGAGGAAGTAGGAGGCATAGGTGGCGAGCAGCCTTTTTCTCCTGCTGGTACGAACATTGAACCTGATAATTATGTGTTGAACCTTCACGGGTTTATTGGTTATTTTGATACGCTTAAAAACAACCAATATACATTGAATGTAACCGCTCCAGCTAATTTTGTAAAAACGTCGGCTTTGCAGGAAACAGGTACAGAAACCAGTAAAGACGGGAAAAACATCACTTCACATTACTTTGCACCACGCTATTTTGATATTACGGATAACCCGATGATGTACGGGCTTTTTGATGTTGAAGAATTTCAAGTAGGCGATATTAAAATTGTTTTGAGTGTGTATTCTCCAAACAAAGAGCATAGTGCCAAATCACTAAAAGAAACCATTTTTAAAATGATGCAGGCCCAAAAGCGTTATTTGGGCGACATTAATAGCACACCCAGATATGATATCTTTTTGTACCTGTCAGATGGAAAAGAAGATTCCCCAAAAGGTTTTGGTGCTTTGGAGCATCATACCAGTACGGTGGTGGTTATGCCAGAATCTGCTACAGAGGAACGCCTTGCGGAAGGTATGATAGATGTGGTGTCACATGAGTTTTTCCATATCGTAACGCCGTTAAGCGTACATTCTGAGGATGTGCATTATTTTGATTACAGCAACCCGACATTCTCCAAACATTTGTGGATGTACGAAGGTGTAACAGAATATTTTGCAACGCTTTTTCAAGTGAATCAAGGACTGATAGACGAACCGGCATTTTACCAAAAAATCAATGAAAAAATACAGGGTTCGTTACGAATGGATGACAGCATGAGTTTTACCGAGATGAGTGAACATATTTTGGAAGAACCTTATGCGCCACAGTACTATAACGTATATCAAAAAGGCGCATTGATAGGCATGTGCATTGATATTTTAATGCGGGAAGAAAGCAACGGGCAACGTGGTATTTTATCATTGATGAAACAATTATCAAAAAAATACGGAAAAAACAAACCCTTTGATGATGATAAAATTATAGATGAAATTGTAGCGATGACATATCCATTGTTGCGAGCCTTTTTTGATAAGCACGTTATTGGTACAACACCAATTGATTATAATGAATTTTTTGCAAAAGTAGGTTTGGAAATTTCAGATGGTCAAATAGAGACTAATTTTATCCAAAATGGAGAAACACTAATTGTAAGTGCCAATCAAGATGATGGGAGCTTGTTTTTTAATGATGCTGTATTAAATAATAGTTTTTGGAAAGAACAGGGTGTTTTGCCAAACGATATCATAAAAGAAATCAATGGTACGCCCGTAACGTTGCAAAATGCCAATGAAGTTTTTCAAGGTGTTTTTCTGTGGAAACCAGGGAAGGATATTGAAGTAAAGTTATTTAGATTGGGTAAAGAAGTGGTCATTAAAAACACTACGACGCAACCCTACACCTCAGGAGAAAGTTTACATCCTAAAGCAGATGCTACTGCTGCACAAATAGCATTACGCGAAGCTTGGTTAAAAGGATAAGAAGTTATTTCTGAATTTTGATATTCAGTTTTTGGCCAAGAATACACGAATTTAAAAATCTAAAAATTCATGTATTCGTGGCTGATTTTTTATTTGTAAATTCGCAAAAAATAAGATTGCCTAATAACTTGGAAATGTCATATTGAGCGCAGTCGAAATGTTTTACCTTATAAAAAATGAAATACGCCAGACTAACCAAAGAACAGTTTGAAGAACTGCATCAAGAATTCATCAATTTTTTAGCCACGCAATCTGTTACGGCAGAGGAATGGACGAATTTAAAAGCGAACAAACCAGACATTGCAGAAATGGAACTAGATGTGTTTAGCGATTTAATTTGGGAAGGCGTTTTGAACCAAGCGAAGTATTTGGAGCATATCTCGCCACAGCACATGTATTTGTTCAAATTGAAAAAAGACCACATGAAAGCGGTGGTTGTAACGCTTAAAAATGATGTGGATATTACGACCAAGAAAGGTTATGCTTGGCTGCGAGAAAACTTAATGGATGAAAACGTGGAGTTTTTACAGGCTGAAAAAGACTATTCAGACGACAAAAACCTAGATAAATTCAAAATGATCCAACAAGGCGCCGTAATCACAAAAGGCGATTTATTTAAGTATTTCAATAAGCTGATAAATTAAGTATTTTGTTCTTTTCTTCTAATTAGGGCGAGTCCTAAAAAGGTTAAAATACCATTGATGATTAAGATTTCAAAACCGATTTGATAGCCGTTCAGAAAATCAACGGAATATTCATTAATAACATAGGAAATTATAGGCGCTATCACAGCAATAATCCAAACGTAGTTGTCTTTTAATTGTGCTTTGGTAAATATGCCAAAAGCAAATAGACCCAATAAAGGTCCGTAGGTGTAACCCGCCGCTTTAAATAGTTCCCAGATAACAGATACGTCTTTAAAAATAGCATCAAAAAGTACAATAACAATCACGAGCACGATGCTTATAAAAATATGGACACGCTTTCTGATTTTTTTTTGTGCGTCTTGGGGTTTTTTGTCCAATTCGATAATATCAATACAAAAGGAGGTAGTCAATGATGTCAATGCAGAATCCGCACTGGAATAAGCCGCAGCAATGAGTCCTAATAAGAAAAATGCCGAAGTGATAATACCTATTTCAGGCAACATAGCTATGCTTGGGAACAAGTCGTCTTTTGTTGCGGTAATGCCGTGTTTGCTTGCATATTGTGTCAATAATAAGCCTAAAACCAAAAACAGTACATTTACAAAAATCAAGACCACACTAAAGGATACCATGTTTTTTTGAGCTTCTTTCAAATTCTTACAGGTTAAATTTTTCTGCATCATGTCTTGGTCCAATCCGGTCATCGTTATGGTAATAAACATCCCAGCAAGAAAACTTTTTATAAAATATTGCGCATCATTCACATCTTCAAAGAAAAACACTTTGCTCATGGAGCTTTTGTTTACATGGGCGTAAATTTCAGAAATGCTGTTTAAATCTAGAGCATTGGCTAAAAATACAATGGTTACCACTACAGATATTAGCATGAAAAGTGTTTGCAAGGTGTCTGTAAATATGATAGTTTTAATACCGCCTTTAAACGTGTAAAGCCAAATTAAAGCGATGGTAATGACAACGGTAATGGTAAACGGAATATGCAATTGGTCAAATATCAATAACTGCAATACCTTGGCGACCAAAAATAACCTGAACGATGCGCCAACAACTCTGGAAACCAAAAAAGCCACCGAGCCCGTTTTGTAACTTACATTCCCAAATCGGTCTCTTAAATAGGTGTAAATGGATGTTAAATTCAACTTGTAATAAATAGGGAGCAACACATACGCAATGACCAAGTAGCCGAAAAAATATCCAAATACCACTTGAAGATATCCAAATTGTTTGGCTTCCACAGCACCTGGAACCGAAATGAAAGTCACACCGGATAGGGAGGCGCCAATCATCCCAAAAGCGACCAAATACCAAGGTGCCGATTTGTTGGCTTTAAAAAAAGCCTCGTTGCTGTCGTCTTTTCCTGTGAAATAGGATATTAAAATCAGAACCACAAAATAGGCGGCTATCAATAGAAGGATTTGTGTTGGAGTCATAAATGCTATTAAAAGTTTTCAAATTACAAATATTAAATTTCATTATCCAAATCAAACAGGATGTATTTTAGGGCAAACGTATTAAAATAAATATTTTGTCTTTAGCCACGAATTTCACGAATAAAATGGGCTTATTAGCCCATTTAAAATTTGCAAAAATGATTTTAAAAAAATAAGGATTACACGAAAGAAAAATCTAAGGATTTTTCAAATATTGGTAAAAATTAGTGGCTTAATGCTTTTTATCCTAGGAGGTATTTAAAAGCCGTTTCAAAAATTAGTGAAATTCATACCTAAATGGTAATTTCGCAACCTATGGAATTTTCATCAAAATTATTGGAGCGTGCCGTTAATGAAATGTCGCAACTTCCAGGTATTGGAAAACGCACGGCTTTACGTTTGGTTTTGCATATGCTCAAACAACCAAAAAGCCAAATTCAAGCGTTGGCAGAGGCTTTGCAAAGTATGCGCAACGATATCAAATTCTGTAAATCTTGTAACAATATTAGCGATGTAGAGGTGTGCGAGATTTGCGCCAACCCACATAGAGATGACAGAATTATTTGTGTGGTTGAGGATATCCGTGATGTAATGGCGATTGAAAATACCAGTTCCTTTAGGGGGCTTTACCATGTTTTAGGTGGAAAAATATCGCCCATGGATGGCATAGGTCCGCACGATTTGAACATAGAAACTTTGATAAGAAAAGTGAAGGAAGGCACAATAGAAGAACTTATTTTTGCGTTAAGCTCCACTATGGAAGGCGATACCACCAATTTTTATATCTATAAGCAAATTCAAGATTATGATATTAAAACGTCTACCATTGCACGTGGTATCTCTGTGGGTGATGAACTGGAATATGCTGATGAAATCACGTTGGGGCGCAGTATTGTAAACCGCATTCCGTTTGAAACCTCATTAAAATCATAACCGCCATTTGAAACTTTCAATTGTCATTTTAAATTACAATGTGCGTTATTTTTTGGAGTTGTGCCTTAAAAGTGTGCAGGCAGCGATTGCAAATTTGGATGCCGAAATTATTGTGGTTGATAATGATTCAGAAGATGACAGTTGTGAAATGGTCAAAGCACTCTTTCCTGAGGTTTTATTGATTGAAAACAAAACGAATTTTGGATTTTCAAAAGGTAATAACATCGGCGTCTCAAAAGCGAGAGGCGAATTTATTTGTATTTTAAATCCAGATACTGTTGTTCCGGAAGATGCTTTTGAAAAACTTTTGGAATTTTCAGCAAATAAAGAAAAACTGGGCATTATTGGTTGTAAACTGATAAATGGGGTTGGAGACTTTTTACCGGAAAGCAAGCGCAATATACCTGTTGTGAAAGCGGCTTTCAAAAAACTCATAGGTAATTCCAAATACTATTATGCCACACATTTGAATGAAAATGAAACAGGCAAAGTCGCTGTTTTAGTAGGGGCCTTTATGTTTATGAAGCGTCAACTTTATCTTGAAGTCGGTGGTTTTGACGAAACCTATTTTATGTACGGCGAAGACATAGATTTGTCGTACAGCGTATTGAAAGCAGGCTATCATAATTTTTATGTAGGCGATATTTCCGTAATTCATTACAAAGGCGAAAGCACTTTAAGGGATGAAAAATATGTACAACGCTTTTATGGTGCTATGCAGATTTTTTATAAAAAACATTTTAAAAAGAATCTATTGTTTGATGTATTGGTTTGGTTGGGTATTAGGTTTGCTTCTGTTTTTAAGAAAATTCCAGTCCATAAACTTAAAACCGTAAACCAATATATTTTTGTTTCCGATAAAATGAATGTTCAATTGCAAACCAAACTGACAAAAAAGCTTGTTTTAACATCGGAATTAAAAAACATAAAACCTTACACAGAAGTTATATGTGATGCCAATGTGTTGACTTTCAAAGAAATTATTTCAATATTCGAAAGTAATACGGCTACGAAACAAGTAACCTATAAAATATTGCCCAAACAATCCAACTTCATTTTGGGTAGTGATAATGCCACTAGTCAAGGCGAAATAATTGTTTTAAACGAGTTTTAATTGCTGATAGTTTAAGAAATCCATGTGATTTCGTTAATTTTGCAATTTGTAATAGATAAAGCAAAATTACTTTATAGTTATGGCAAAGTTTGAACTTAAATTACCAAAGATGGGCGAGAGTGTTGCAGAAGCAACCATTACCACTTGGTTGAAAAATGTAGGGGATACCGTTGAGTTGGATGAGGCTGTTCTTGAAATAGCGACCGATAAGGTAGATAGTGACATACCCAGCGAGGTTGAAGGGGTATTGCTTGAAAAACTCTTCAATGTAGATGATGTGGTTCAAGTAGGCCAGACCATAGCCATTATTGAAACGGAAGATGAAAATAATTCCGATGAATCTCCACAAATCAAGCAAGAAGATAATTTAGATGACATTGCCAATGAAGCGGTTTCACAAATTTCAGAACGTATTTCCGCAGTCCAAGAAACGGTTGCTTCAGTCGCTTCAACTGAAGATCGGTTTTATTCGCCTTTGGTTAAAAATATTGCAAGGGAAGAAGGGATTAGTCAAACGGAACTGGATGCCATAACAGGCACAGGAAAAGACAATCGGGTTACCAAAAATGATATATTGGCATATCTTGAAAATAGAGGGGGCGAATCAAAAATAATTGAGAATGTTGACGAAAAAGTAGTTGAAACGCCACATATAGAAAATAAGCCCATTGAAAAAACGTTATCTTCAAATGCGCCTGTAATTTCCAGCGGAGAAGATGAGATTATTGAAATGACCAGAATGGGTAAAATGGTGGCGCACCACATGATGGATTCCATTCAAACTTCCGCACATGTGCAAAGTTTTATTGAGGCCGATGTTACCAAAATATGGAACTGGAGAAATAAAGTAAAAAATGGTTTTGAAAAACGTGAAGGCGAAAAACTAACGTTCACACCTATTTTTATGGAAGTGGTTGCCAAAGCTTTAAAGGATTACCCAATGCTCAACATAGCTGTGCAAGGTGATAAAATAATCAAAAAGAAGAACATCAATATTGGCATGGCGGCAGCTCTGGAAGACGGCAATTTAATTGTGCCCGTTATTAAAAATGCCGATCAGCTTAATCTGGTGGGCATGACCAAGCAGGTAAACGATCTGGCTAACCGTGCCCGTGCCAATAAATTAAAACCAGATGATGTTCAAGATGGCACATACACGGTTACTAATGTGGGGTCGTTTGGCAGTATTATGGGAACGCCCATTATCAACCAGCCTCAAGTTGGGATTTTGGCTTTAGGCGCTATCAGGAAAGTGCCTGCCGTGATTGAAACCAATGAAGGCGATTTTATCGGCATCCGCTATAAAATGTTTTTATCCCATTCTTATGACCATCGTGTGGTAAACGGTGCGCTTGGCGGACTGTTTGTAAAAGCCGTAAAAGATTATTTGGAGGCTTGGGATGTGAATCGAGAGATTTGAAAACCTAAATGAAATAACTTAATTAGGAACCTGGGGGTAAAAGCGTTCAGGTTTTTCTATTTTTGTCAAAATGGTTTTATACAAATAAATAATAAAAAAGAACAATGCAATTAAACCTAACAAAGCCCATTTGTTTTTTCGACCTTGAAACAACAGGTGTCAATATAACGTCTGATAGAATCGTTGAGATTGCGGTGTTAAAAGTACATCCAAACGGAAAGGAAGAAAACAAAACTTGGTTGGTAAATCCGGGTGTGCCTATTCCAAAAGAAGTGACAGCTATCCACGGTATTTCAGATGAAGATGTGGCAGATAAGCCCTTTTTTAAAGAAATCGCCAAGGATGTTTATAATATGATAAAAGATTCAGATTTGGGCGGGTTCAATTCCAATCGGTTTGATATTCCGTTATTGGCAGAGGAAATGTTGCGTGCCGATGTGGATTTTGATATGAAAAACCGTTTGGCGATTGATGTACAGACTATTTTCCATAAAATGGAACAACGTACTTTAAGTGCTGCGTATAAATTTTATTGCAATGAAAGTTTGGAAAATGCCCATAGTGCAGAGGCAGATACCAAGGCCACCTATGAGGTTTTAAAAGCACAGTTAGACAAATATGAAGATGTTGAAAACGATGCCAAGTTTTTGGCAGAATTCAGCTCCAGAAAAAAGTTTGCTGATTTTGCAGGGTTTTTGGTTTTTAATAAAAATGGTGAAGAATGTTTTTCTTTCGGAAAACACAAAGGGAAATTAGTGACCGATATTTTGGAAACAGAACCCGGCTATTTTGGATGGATCTTAAATTCAGATTTTCCGTTGTACACAAAAAAGGTGCTGACAGCTATAAAACTTAGGAATTTTAATAATAAGATTTAAACGATAAGATGAGTTTGTAGTTTTCAGTAAGCATTAAGCAGTCAATGCCTTTGCTAAATAATGAAGATTACAACAGATAAAAGTCCTTTAGATAATGCTAAAAAAAATATCTTTACAGAATAACAGTAGCGCTAAACTTACTATAACCTGATCATATAATGAGTTGGCATTCATTTGCCGCAACCTTTTTTACATTTTACGTATCTAATTCATAAATGAAATTTATGAAAAATTTTTCCTTCCTGATTTTCTGTATTACTCTCATTGGTTGTGAAAGTGACCCTTTAGATGCTGGTATTGTAACAAATATACAGGGCACAGTTTCGGATAATTGGAATATGATACCCTTTGTCGATTTAAAATTAAAAGTTGCTGAATATAAAAGAAGACCTGCTGGTATCTACACATCATATGAATTTATTAAATGGATTGATTCGACATATACAGACACAAATGGATACTATGATTTAAATTTTGAAACATCTTTATCCTATTAATTTAGAAATAGATTTAATCAGCCTTGATTTTCTACCAATAACTGTGGATGTTGATCGATTTTCTGATTTACAGGATATACAATTAAATAAAGGGACAATAGAAAGATTACTTTATACCAATAAACATTCAGATACTGAAATAACTTTTCGTAGAAAAAATAATAATGACGAATATGAATATTATACTGTAATAATTCCTGCCTCAAACACTTCGAATTTAACAACATTTAATCTAAACCCGTTGTGCATTATGAATTAAAATAAAAAAGTTGTTCATCTT
>TARA_R110002049_G_scaffold18043_3_pt1 | contig 21994 bp, 17 predicted proteins | sample TARA_R110002049 | Tara Oceans TARA_R110002049 (sample SAMEA4396941) | marine metagenome | biome: Polar Biome; feature: [SRF] surface water layer (ENVO:00010504); material: water (ENVO:00002006), including particulate matter (ENVO:01000060) such as... | depth 5 m
AGTAAAAGGGCATGTGTTGATTTGGCCTGGATTTAATTATTTAACGCCAGAAATCAAAAAAGCCAAGGACAATCCTGAAAAAGTTATCGAAATTATTGAAACGCACGTTAGCGATATTTTAGACGCCACACAAGGAAAAATAACCCATTGGGACGTTGTTAATGAAGCCTATACAAACAAGGATTTACAAAATATTACTGGAAGTGAAGACATCATTTACAACGGTTTTAGAACAGTAGCGAAAAAACAACCCAATGTGCGTCGCTTCACTAATGAGTATGGCATCATCAGCAAAGGCGGCATCGATACCCAAAAGCAACAATGGTACTATGATTTTATAAAGCGCATTGACGAAAACACGGGTGGCTTGGTACAGGGCATCGGCATTCAAAGCCATATGGGAAGCGACTTAACACCTCCTGAACGCGTGTTGGAAATCCTGTCTTTTTATGCCACTTTGGGGAAACAGATCAGCATTTCAGAATTTACTATGGACATTCAAGATGCCAAAGTGCGGGAACAGTACACACGCGATTTTATGATTGCAGCCTTTAGCCATCCCAACGTTTCGGAATTTTTATTCTGGGGAAATACGGAAGATGGCCGTGGAAAATCAGATATTTTTACAAAAGACAATGACATTGGAATCATGGGGAAAGCCTATTTCTCATTGGTCCATGATGCATGGAACACCAACTTAAACGCAAAAACTTCAGAAGAAGGCATTATTTCAGGCCGTGGATTTTTTGGTACTTATGAATACACTTTTGTTGAAGACGGAAAGGTTGTGACCGGAACGTTCCAAGTGCAACCAAAACAAACGAATTTTTATAAAATTGAATTATAATGAAGCATGTTTTAATCCTTATTGTTGTAATTATATGTTTTTCATGCCATTCACAAGCAGCGAAAAAAAAGCCTATAAAAGAAGCTAAAAATCAGCCCAACATCTTTTGGATCGTGACGGAAGATATCAGTCCAACCCTTTCCTTTTATGGTGATACTACCGCTAAAACGCCAAATCTTGATGCGCTTGCCAAAGAAAGTATGGTATATGATAATGCGTTTGCACCTGTAGGCGTGTGCGCACCTGCAAGGTCTTCAATCATTACGGGGATGTACCCAACCAGTATCGGTACCATGCACATGCGTACCGGACAAGACGTTATGGGTTGGGGCCGGCGATCTTATGAAAAAGTGGATAGAGTTGATCTTGAAGGCAATCTAATTATGCAGTATTCAGCAGTCATACCAGAACAAGTAAAATGTTATACAGAATATTTGCGGGCCGCTGGATATTATTGCACCAATAATGAAAAAACCGATTACCAATTTGCTGCGCCGGTAACTGCTTGGGACGAAAATAATAACAAAGCCCATTGGCGAAATGCACCCAAAGGGAAACCGTTTTTTTCTGTGTTTAACATTGGTACAACACATGAAAGCCAACTCTGGAAAAAAAGCGATTTACCATTGACTGTAAACCCAAAAGATGTTAAAGTTCCGCCATATTTGCCAGATAACGATGCAACCAGAAACACCATTGCAAGACATTACAGTAATGTTGAATTAATGGACGCCGAAGTTGGCGCATTCATAAAGCAATTAAAAGATGATGGTTTGTACGACAATACCATTGTATTTTTCTACAGCGATCATGGCGGGTCATTGCCAAGACAAAAACGTGAAATTTATGACTCTGGTTTGAGAGTGCCTTTTATGATAAAAGGAATCAATGCTGAAAAAGGACGTACAGGCCGAATGATTTCCTTTGTGGATCTAGCACCAACGATGTTGAGTTTAGCGGGTGTTGAACCTCCAAAGTATATGGAAGGAAAGGCTTTTTTAGGCGAATTTGATACCGCAGAACGTGACTATATTTTTGGCACCTCAGATCGATTTGATGAGTTTACAGATAGAATTAGGGCAGTAAGAAACCAGCAATACCTATACTTGAGAAATGATTTTCCACAATTGACCAAATACAAAGATCTGGATTACAGAAAACAAGTGCCCATGATGCCCGTTTTTCTTCAACTTGAAAAAGAAAACAAGCTGAATGAAGTGCAGCAAATATGGTTTGACACTAAAACTGAGGAAGAACTTTATGATTGTAAAGCAGACCCTCACAACATTAATAATTTAGCGGAAAATCCAGAATATATGTCGATTTTAGCCGAAATGCGCACAACTTTGGTAAATCATTTAAAAGATAGAAAGGATTATGGATTGACCCCTGAAGCAGAAATGATTCAACACATGTGGCCAGATTTTCAACAGCCCATTACCGAAAATGTCATCCTGAGCACGGTAGAAGTAGATGGTAAGGAATTGGTTTCAATGTCATCAAAAACAAATGGTGCTTCCATAGCATACTATATTTCAGATAAACCAAATGAAAAGTTGGATTTTAATAGTGGCTGGAAATTATATTCAGAACCAATTTCTGTGGAAAAGGGAAAATTTTTATATGCGATGGCACAAAGAATTGGATTTAAAGAAAGTGAAATAATCAGTAACCATATAGAAAAATGAAAATTTTTAAGGTTTTAAGTTTGTTTTTACTCTTAGCTTTACAGTTTTCTTGCAACTCAAAATCATCTGTAAAATATTCAAACCCGAATATCTTATTATTTTATATGGACGATTTAAGGCCAGAACTGTCAAGTTATGGCCTCTTACAAATTAAATCTCCAAACATACATGCCTTGGCGTCAAAAGGGATTCAGTTCAATAATGCTTATTGCAACTTGCCTGTTTGTGGTGCATCAAGGGCGAGCATGCTTACAGGCATGTTACCGACCAAAAATCGATTTTTAAATTACGATACTTTTGTTGAAAAGGAAACACCAAATGCTGTAACGCTTCCTCAGTTATTTAAAAATAATGGCTATACCACTATTTCCAACGGAAAAGTTTACCATCATTTAAACGATAGGGAAAGCGATTGGGACGAGGTGTGGCGACCATATGCCTTTGATAAAAACGACCAAGGTTTGCCCCGACCCGATTATTGGCAATCTCTATGGAAAGATTATCAATTATCTAAAAATATAGCTGAATACAAAGCGACAAATACAGGTCCAGCTTATGAAAAAGCAGATGTAAACGATTCCATTTACATCGATGGTTTAATGGCTGAAAAAGTGATTAGGGATATAAAAAAACTTAAAAATTCCAACAAGCCGTTCTTTTTAACTGCTGGGTTTATCAGTCCGCATTTGCCATTTAATGCCCCAACAAAGTATTGGGATTTGTATGATAGAAATTCCATAAAACAACCAGAAAACTATAACTACATCCCAAAAGATGCGCCAAAAATGAGCATCAGCAACTGGCCAGAAATGCGTGCGTACTCCAACATTCCAAAACAAGGACAGGTTTCAGATTCTTTGGCAATCGATTTAATTCATGGCTATTATGCTACAGTGAGTTATACAGATGCTTTGATCGGAAAAATTTTGGATCAGTTGAAAGCTTCAGGATTGGATAAAAAAACCATAGTTGTTTTCGTGTCGGACCATGGTTACAATTTGCAAGAACATACGCAATGGGCGAAATTTACCAATTATAATACATCCACTCAAGTGCCCTTGATTGTTTACAATCCGTATTCCGAAGAAAAAGGAGAAAGAAATGCTTTGGTTGAATTGGTGGACATTTATCCAACCTTGGCAGAATTATGTGGTTTAGAATTTCCAAAGAATCAATTGGATGGAACGAGCTTGACACCAATTTTAAATAATTCCGAAGCAAAAGGAAAGGAACACATCCTCATCAAAAAAGGCAATGGGTTTACTTTGAAAACTAATGACTTCAGTTATACCGAATTTATCAAATCCGAAGATAATTCTATCATAACTTCGATGTTGTATGATCATAGAACTGATAAGGCTGAAAATATGAATGTAGTGAATCTTCCAGAGTACAAAGAAGTGGTTTCACAATTGAAAAATACGCTGCATACATCTTATAAACTAAACATTCAAGGTGACTAAAAACGAATTAAACTATGGCATGATTTTTTAGTCATAGAAACTAAATACATATCTCAAAAATGAAAAACTTTTCTTTATTAGTGTTTTTAACATTGTTTGCATTTAAAACTACAAACGCTCAAAACACAGACAAATCCAAGCCAAATATATTATTGATTTGTGTGGATGATTTAAGAAATAACCTAGGAGCTTATGGCGATGAGCAGGCCATTACACCAAATATAGATGCGTTGGCAAAACGAGGTGTGACCTTTAGAAATCATCAAGTACAATATGCTGTTTGTGGTCCTTCTAGAGCTGCTTTAACTACAGGATTAATGCCAGAAGTAACTGGTGTCATTGGTTTTAAACCAATTAGAGGTAAATTAGAAAATGTAACTTTTTTACCACAATATTTTAAAAATAACGGATACACAACAGCGGCTGCTGGAAAAATACACGACCCAAGAACTGTTGGTAATGGCGAACATGGTGATGGAGATGACGTGGCTTCTTGGAGTATTCCATACTTAGCCCCAAAAGGTAGTTTTAATGTTAATGGAATGTCTATGGATGCTTCAGATTTACCTGATGAAGATTACGTGGATGGGATTATTAGAGTTGAAGGCATCAAATTATTGGAACAAGTCGCTAAAAAAGATGAACCATTTTTTATGGCTATCGGATTTAAAAAACCACACGAACCTTTTATTGCGCCTAAAAAATATTGGGATTTATATGATAATACAAAATTTAAAGTCGCAGCAAATCAAAAAGCACCAATTGGACGAGATGATTTAAAAACCTATGTGCCAAATGGTAAAGACGTAAAACAAAACATAGACCCTAAAACTGGTAGATTAAATGAAGCTTTTCAGCTTAAACTAAAAAAAGGGTATTACGCATGTACATCTTTTGTAGATGCACAAATAGGACTAGTATTAGAAAAAGTAAAAGAACTAAATTTAGATGATAACACTATTATTGTACTTTGGGGAGACCATGGTTTATTTTTAGGCGAACATGGTAGATGGAATAAGCACTCTAATTTAGAAGTAGCTTCTTCATCGCCGTTAATTATTATAGACCCAAGAAATCCAAAGGCAAAAGGAGAATCTTTCTCAGCAGTTTCAACGATTGATATTTATCCTACTTTATGTGAATTAGCAGGATTAGAGATTCCTAAACAACCTAAAAACAATAATAATAATAATAATAATACTGAAAAGCAACCACAAACAGGAAGAAGTCTTATTCCTATTTTAAATGATACAGATGCCCAAGTAAAAATTGGAGCTATTACCGTGTACAGAGGACAAAGAGGCTTAGGCTATGGCTATAGAGTAAAAGGAAAATACCGTTATATAGAATGGATAAAACAAGGGGAAGACAATTTTTACGAATTGTACGATTATGAAAGAGACCCAAATGAAACTAAAAATCTAGCAGTTGTTGAAAGAGAAATTTACGAACCTTTATTACATAAATTTTCAAGAAATATTAGGAGTATGGGTGAAGGTGATGGTTGCCTAGCTTTACTGAAAACAGAACCATTTGAGGTGTCTGCAAAAAACAAAAACAACATTTTAGTACGTGATGCGGATAATGATGGTATTCCTGATGATAAAGAAGGCGCTGGAGATTCAGATAATGACGGAATTCCAAACTATTTAGATAAAAATTAAAAAATGAAACAAAAGCTCCTACTAATTCTATTAACTGTTTCAACAATAGGTTTTTGCCAAAAGAAAAATCAAAACTACAAAGACCAATGGCAGTTTCCTGCAAAGGATTCAACGATGTATGTTACAGCAGAACAACAAAAAGAACTGTATGCTTCCGAAGCAGAAATGCAATGGTTCAAAGACGCTAAATTGGGCATCTTTGTACATTGGGGGCCAGCATTGTTAAAAACAAACGTACTAAGCTGGGGACGAAACGGCGAACGTCCAGGAGCAGGAAAACCAGCAACAAATGGTGTCGACCCCGAAGTTTACGATAACCTTTATAAAAAATTCAACCCAGTAAATTTTGATGCAGGTAAATGGATGCAACAAGTAAAAGATTGGGGTGCTGAATACATTGTGTTTACTGCAAAACACCATGATGGATTTGCGTTTTTCGATGCTAAAAATTCAGATTACACCATTATGAATACGCCTTTTGGTCGTGATATTTGCAAAGAATTAGCCGATGCTGCCCATAAAGCTGGCGTTAAGATTTTTTGGTATTACTCGCAACCAGATTGGCATCATCCAGATTGTTTACGTGAAAAACACTACGAAAATTATTTGCCTTATATGAAAGCACAGATCAAACAATTATTCACAGAATATGGAAAAATTGATGGTGTGTTTTGGGACCATTTAGCGACAAAATATTGGCAATGGGATTCGTATCATGTTTTAAAAGACATGAAAAAATGGCAACCAGGAATTTTAAGTAATGCCAGAACAGGTTTTGGTTGGCCATTAGAAGATAGAGGCGATTATGATACGCCAGAGCAAAGTTTGGGCCCCGTAAACCATCACAGATATTGGGAAGCCTGTTTAACCATGACGGACAAGTGGTTGTATAGCCCAAAAGGCCCTATAAAACCTTATGAAACTGTTTTAGGAATGCTAATTCAGGTTGCTGGAAATGGTGGAAATTTATTATTGAATTTAGGACCCAATGGAAAAGGGGAATTTGTTGAGAAAGAAGCCGAAGAAGCCTATAAAGTTGGCGAATGGATAAAAAAATACGGTTATACCATAAAAAACACACGTCGTGGCATTTATATTGGTGGCGACTATGGTGCATCTACTCAATTAGGTAACAAATTCTACATTCACGTTTTGCAACAAATAGCTAATAATGCAGAAGCAACTATTGAGTTGCCACAACCGCCTACGAAAATTATTTCTGCGAAAGGCATTACAGACGGATTTAAAAATCATGAAGTAAAAAACGGAAAGCTCATCCTTTATTTTGATAAATCTGAATTTGATAAAAATCTAGATAATATCGTTGAACTGACGTTGGCTGAAAACCCATCAACTTTTGAACGCATTGAAACTTGGAAAGCAGAACCAATTACAAAAAAAGATTTTGAGGTAAGTGCGTCATCCTTTATAAAAACCCAAAATAAACCACAAGCCATTTATAACATTAAAGGCAATGTGTTTAGTGAGGGCATTCACTTAAAATCTTGGTGGGAACCTACAAAAGACGATGAGAACCCACATTTAACTTTAGAATTCAAATCGCCTAAATCCGTAAAAACAGTTTTATTGAGCGAGAATATGCGTTCGCATTGTGTGCGTGATTTTGTGATAGAGGCTAAAGATAAAAATGGCAATTGGAATTCGATTTATAACGGAAAAACCATTGGCGAAGGACTTCGCATAAAATTGAACGGAACTGCTATTTATGGTGTTCGTCTAAATTTATTAAAACACACCAAAGCAATACAAATTACAGCATTTAACGTTTATGAATAAAATCCTTTTAATTACAGTTTTAGCACTTGTTTCTTTTGTTGTTAAAGCACAAGAACCCACTAAAAACCCAAACATCGTTTACATTTTGGCAGACGACTTGGGTATTGGCGATATCTCTGGTCTGAATCCTGAAGCCAAAGTCAACACGCCAAATATTGACAAATTAATCCAAAACGGAATGACCTTTACAGATGCACACACAACATCTTCCGTTTGTACACCATCGCGATACAGCATTCTGACTGGAGAATATGCGTGGAGAACAAAATTAAAAGCCAGAGTTTTAGATGGCTATTCAAAAGCACTTATTGAAGACACAAAAGATACAGCACCAAAATTATTGCAACGCAATGGTTACCAAACTGCTATGATTGGAAAGTGGCATTTAGGTTGGAATTGGGTTATTGAAAATGAATCGAGTCTTGAAATGGATCCAAAAAACCCGTATCAGTTTAAAGATGATATTAGCGATAAAGTAGATTACAGCCAACCTTTTTCTGGTGGACCAACAGATTGCGGTTTTGATTATTTCTTTGGATTAAATGCATCGCTCGATTTTCCACCTTATGTGTATTCTGAAAACAACAAGCTCATCACAATTCCAACAGAAACGATGAAACCTGATGGAAAACATGCTGATTTTCTTAGTGGGAAAAAAAATGATTTAGTTGGTGGACAAAAACTAAAGCGTAAAGGCGATAAAGCAAAAGGCTTTAAAGCGGAACAAGTCATGCTTGATTTAACAAATAAATCGGTAGAATACATTAGCAATTATAAAGAAGAAAAACCATTCTTTTTATACATTCCATTGACCGCACCACATACACCGGTGTATCCAAGAGATGAATTTTTAGGAACAAGTAAAGCTGGTATTTATGGCGATTTTATTCAAGAATTAGATTGGACAGTTGGACAAATTGTTTCCGCAATAAAAGAAAAAGGCATTGAAGATAATACAATTATCATTTTTACGGCAGATAATGGTGCATCCAAAGCCTCTTTTCCTGAAGAATTTGAAGATACATACCATCATAAACCAAGCGCACATTTAAAAGGTCGAAAAGCATCATTGCATCAAGGTGGGCATACGGTACCATTTATTGTACAATGGAAAAACGAAGTGAAGCCAAACTCAAAAAATAATACCACGATTTCTTTAGGCGATTTGTATGCTACTTGTGCCGATTTATTAAAAATTAAAACTGATGAAAATCAAGGTGTTGACAGCTACAGCATTTTATCGTTGTTAAAAGGCAAGGATTATTATAGTCGTGAAGCTTCGGTTTACAGCGATTTTGCAGGGCGTTTTTCCATTAGAAAAGACGACTGGAAAATGGATATGAACCCTAAAAAAGGAAGTAGTTATTTATTCAACATCGCTAAAGACCCTTCAGAAACAACAAATCTATTTTACAATGACGCTTACGCAGAAAAAAACAAGAATTAAACTCTGCATTAAATACTATTATTTTGAACGGAAGAAGTACTGAAGGACCTTCACTTAAAAATGACGGACCCAAAATCTGGAAAGAATTGTTTTGGCTGAAAACTAAAAAGAATTAAGATGAAAAGAATCGCTCTAATACTATTATTAAATGTTGCTTTTTTAAGTTGTAAAGCACAAACTAAAAGCACTACAACTAAACAAAAACAACCCAACATCGTCTTCATTTTGGCAGACGATTTAGGTATCAACGCCTTAAACTGTTTTGGAAATAATTTAGTAGAATCGCCAAATATTGACAAACTCTATAGCGAGGGCATGCACTTCACAAATGGCTATTCCAACGACCCAACCTGCGCGCCATCACGAGCATCCATTTTATCTGGGCAATATGTTCCAAGACACAAAGTGTATCGTGTTGCAGACCGCTATAAAACCGATAAAAAAACTTTGGAGGCCATGAAATTTTTACCTCCAGAAAACAATTCTGGAAAAGGTTCTGGAAAAGGCATGGGTTTGGATAAAATAACCATTGCGGAAGCCTTGAAATACAATAACTATGTAACCTGTGCTTTTGGAAAATGGCATTTGGGTAAAAGCGATTTACAAATACAGAATCAAGGTTTTGATGAAGGTTACGAAATTACAGGGCATTATAATTTTAAAACTTCGCCACAACAAAATCAGTTAGATGCTTCTCAATATTCGGCAGATATAATTACAGAAAAAACTATTGAATTCATTAAAAAAGCCAAAGCATCAAACCAACCCTTTTTTGCTTATGTGCCATATTATTTGGTGCACAAACCATTAGAGCCAAAACCAGAATATTTAGCACATTTTAAGCAAAAATTAAAAAATAATACGGATGTTGGTAAAGATGAAATTATGGTATTGGCCATGATAAAAAGTTTAGATGACAGTGTCGGGCAGTTACTTAAAACCTTAAATGATTTGGGCTTAGAGGATGACACCATTATCGTATTTACAAGTGACAATGGCCACTATAAAACCGAGAGTAGTATTTTCAACCAACCTTATAAAGGAGTTAAAGGCGAAACTTTAGAAGGCGGGATTCGCGTACCCTATATTTTTAAATGGAAAAACAAGATTAAAGCAGATTCAACTTCAAAAGAACCCATTATTCATGTTGATATTTATCCAACGCTTTTGGGATTGTCCAATACGTCAAAACTTGAAAACTATGTTTTGGACGGCGAAGATTTGTCTCCCATTCTATTAGGAAATGCTTCTAAAACCAATCGTGATGCCTTAATTTGGGAATATACCAATTACGCCAATTATAATGAGAAGCGTGATGAATTTGCTTCAAAATGGGTCAATGTCATTCAGATGGATGGTTATAAAATGACTGAAGATGTTGAAACAGCCACTTATACATTATTCAACCTAAAATTAGACCCTTTTGAAACCAAAGAGATTTCCGAAGAAAACCCATCAATCATTAAGCAATTAAAAGAACGATTAGAACTTTGGAAAACAAATACGGGCTATGAAATGCCAAAGCCAAACCCCGATTTTAAGAATTAAATTTCAGAAGTATGGATTCCCTTGCTTCATTATTCAAACAAAAAGACAATGAAATACGCTATCAAGTTTATTGTTACAGTATGTAGTTTATCATTTTTATTGTTAAGCTGTAATGCTATCAATAAACAAAAAAATACATTATCAACAAATGGTTCATCCATGGAAACAGCTTCTTTAAAAGTTGATGAAAAAGAGGATATTCATAAAATCAGTAATAATGAAGCCTCTGCATCTTTTAAAGTGAAAGGTGCTGAAATGATAAGTTTTAGAACAAATAATTTGGAATATATATGGCAGGCAGACCCTGAGGTGTGGCCAAGGCATGCACCTCTATTGTTCCCAATTGTGGGGCAATTAAAGGACAAAGAATATATTTACAAAGGACAGACGTATCCCATGAAACAACATGGTTTTGCAAGGGATAATGATTTTAAGGTGGTTGAAAAAAACAGAAACCAGCATTACTTTTGAGCAAACTGCCACAGAAAAATCAAAAAAAATCTATCCTTTTGATTTTGTGCTTCAAGTGAGGTATTCATTAAAAGGAAAAACATTGCAAACGGAATATATTGTGAAAAACCCTTCCGTTTCAGAAGACCTGTATTTTTCCATTGGTGCGCATCCGGCATTTAATTGCCCGTTTGAGGAAGGTCAAAAACGCGATGAATATCAATTGGTATTCGATAAAAAAATCGCCCCTCAATTTCAATCCAATGTCGATGGGTTGTATGAAGGCAATACCCATGACATTTTCAAAGAAAAAGGTATCATGGAATTATCAGATACTATTTTTGATAACGGATCATTGGCACTAAATCCGAATGTATTCTCGGAAGTAACTTTTGTCCACAAACCTACTCAAAAAGCGTATTTGAGTGTTTCTTTTAAAGATTTTCCGTTTTTGGGCATTTGGTCAACAGACAGCACATCGCCGTTTGTGTGCATAGAGCCTTGGTACGGTATTGCAGATCGAAAAGACCACGATAAGGATTACACCAAAAAGGAAGGCGTACAGAAATTAAATCCACAATCTACGTTTAAATGTGCTTTTTCAATAACAATACTTTAGGGTTATGATAAAAAAAGCCAAAGCATTTACCGCATTTCTAGCCTGTTTGCTTTTAACTTTTTGTGGTACAGTTAAACATAGTAAAGAAGTATCCCTTTTTGATAAAGATAACCTAATTCCTTGGTCTATAGTAGGTTTTGATGTGAAAGAGCGTACCCCAAAAGAACGTTTGGAAATGTTGGAACGTTTGGGTCACAAACAGTATGCTTATGGAAATCGACCCGCACACATTCCCACCATGCGCGAAGAATGGAAAATGGCAAAGGAAAAAAATATTGCTATCAAAGCCGTTTGGCTATACATTAATTTGAACAAAGACCAACCAAATGCTCTAAAACCAGAAAGTGAAGCCGTTTTTGAAAACCTGCAAGCCGTTGGACTAAAAACACAAATCTGGATTGGTTTTGAACCTACTTATTTTGATGTTTTATCAGAAGAAGAATCATTAAAGCAAGCCGTTACCATGGTTCAATATTTATCTGAAAGAGCTTCAAAATTAGACTGTAAAATTGCTTTGTACAATCATGGTGGCTGGTTTGGAAAGCCTGAAAACCAAATTAAAATTATTGAAGCACTTCCTAAAGAAACCATTGGTATCATTTTTAATTTCCATCATGCCCATGAGGATTTGGAAAATTATTCAAAAAACATCAAAACCCTACTTCCCTATCTATGGTGCGTGAACTTGAATGGCATGAAAAAAGACGGTCCAAAAATCATCACCATTGGACAGGGTAATCTTGAAAAAACCATGATTCAAGAATTACTCGATTTAAAATATTCCGGACCTTTCGGTATTTTGGGCCATGTAAAAGGTGGCGATCCCAAAGTTATTTTACAAGAAAATTTAGAAGGATTATGGCAATTATTTCCATCTAAAAAATAGTTTTTTAAACTTCAAAAGTCACCAATAGTTTGAGACGATTTTATTACTGAACACCTTGTTTCTTCAATAATAGCTGCAAATTCACGATTATCAAACTTTATCAGACTATTATTAAACCTCCGTTTCGGTTAAAATAATGAATTTTACAAAGCAGAAACTCAAATAAGTTTCTTTATAACTTAAATCAAACATTTTTAAAATGAAAAAAATACTATTTACAGGCATCTTTTTTTTAGGATTAGCTATTACTGGATTTGCTCAATCAGATAAACTAAAAGAAAAGGCAAACGAAAAAGTAGAAGAATTAAATTCAGAAATAGTTGCAGGAGATAAATCTCAAGCATTGACTGATGAACAAAAAACACAGATCTATAATATTCATATAGAGCGGTTAAAAGAACTGAAACAAGCAAAAAAAGATGGTGCTGATAAAGAGACCAACAAGGCCGTAAATAAAAAACACTTTCAAAAAATATATAAAGAAGTATTGACGAAAGAGCAAATGAAAGCACGTAAAAAAGGTAAGGGAAAAGCAAGTAATTAAAACAGCTTGAGAATGAAACAACTTCCAGTGTTTTTAATACTATTTATGATATCCCAACTTATGGGATACTCACAAATTACGCCTCAGCAAATGGTTGATAAAATGGGCAGAGGCATTAACATTGGGAATGTTTTGAGCGCTCCTGTTGAAGGAAATTGGGCAGCACCTTTAACTGAATCTTATATTGAAGATATAGCCACGGCAGGGTTTACTACGGTAAGGATTCCAATTGATTTTTTTGGCAATAGAACTTCGGGCGATACGTCTGTATATTCAAAAAATGCAAATACCGTTGCTTCTTATACCGGAACTCCTTCGGATTATGTAGTTAGTGCTACTTATTTGAATCGCATTGAGCAAATCATGACATGGACCTTAAACAAGAACTTGGTTGTGATTTTGGATTTTCATGGGAGTACTTTAAAAGATGAATTCTTGCACACCTTCAGTACAAAAAGTAAATATGCCGCTTATTATACGCATCCTACTTCGGCAAAAAGAACTGCTGATAACGAAAAGTTCAGGGCTATTTGGACGGCCATTGCCAATAGGTTTAAAAATTATTCATACGATTTGCTATTCGAAATAGTCAACGAACCCTTTTTTACCCTGACAGATGCCGAAATGGATGTTTTGAATGCTGATATCATTAGTATTATCAGAGCTTCGGGAGGTAACAATACAGACCGAAACATTGTTGTTACAGGAGGAAGCAAAAACTCTTATGAAGCCCCATTACAGATTAGCAGTAGCGTTATAACCAGTGACGATAACTTAATCGCCACATTTCATTATTATTGGCCACGGGCTTTTACAGCATCTGCAAGTGAAGAGCATAGTGATTATGATTGGGGCACACCAGCTGACAAAACAGAAATAGATACCAATTTTGGAGCCGTACAATCGTGGTCGCAAACAAATAGCATTCCTGTTTTATTAGGGGAATTTGGCGCTGATAATGAGGGTGGCTACAATTATAATACAAACACCTATGGCGCTTTTGGAGGGCCTGAAGAAGCTTCAAGAATAGAGTTCCACAGATATTTAGCCCAAAAAGCCATCGATTTAGGCTTTGCGTTTACGGCTTGGGATGCTGGACATAAATCCGGTAAAACAATTTATATTGAACCCACTAGAAGCTGGGTAGTTGGTGTTCGAGATGCTTTGCTAGGGACAACTCTAAGTTCTAATAATTATAATAAAAGCTCAAAAATTCTTATATTTCCTAATCCTGCATCTAATTTTATAACTATAGATACAAAAGATATTATAAACAATATTGAACTTTTTAATTTAAACGGAAGTTTGGTTTTTAGTAATAATAAAAGTAAGAAATCAATAATAAATTTCCCTCCTCTAACAAACGGGATGTACATCCTAAAAGCAATTTTTGATGACGGAAGTTTTTCAAATCATAAAATATTAATTAACAACTAAATAAATTCTTGAAATCATGAAAAAAATTACATTACTACTATTAACAATTTTGCCTTTGATTGCTTTTGGGCAATTTGAACAATTAATTACTAACCATACGTTTGATTCTGATATTTCAGGATGGAATTCTAATGGAGCTGCTAGTTGGAACAGTACGGAAGGTTTTACTGCGGCAGGAAGTGCTGAGTTTGTTGCCTCAGCAGGCAATAATTTTCGCACTTCGCCAAATACTCCATTAGATTTTGCAGGTGATTATACAGTTACTTTTAGGGTTAAAGGAACGAATGGAACGACAATAAAAGCACAATTTTTTGGTTGTTGTGGTAATCCGTCGGGGCCTGATTTAGCCATGACAGGAGCTTGGCTTGAATATACTTATACTTTTACTGGTTTAGCAACTGGTTCGAATTCAAACTTGAGAATTGTTGCTGTGACTGATGGAACCTTTTTTGTTGATGATGTCTATTTCACTTTCAATTTGCCACCAGGTAGTACTTTATTAACTACAAATGTAAATGGGGCTGGTACAATTGCAGTAACTCCTGATAAATCTTTCTATGATCCAACAGATAATGTTTCTGTAGAGGCGCAACCAACTACACATTGGGTTTTTGACAATTGGAGTGGAGATCTTTCTGGTACTACAAACCCAGAGACTATTCTTATGGATTCAAATAAAACAGTAACTGCTAATTTTTCTATTGATGGTAGTTTTGACTACGACTTTTTATTTAATAGTGATGGCGATTCAGAAGGATGGATTGAAACCAATGCTACAGCAAGTGTGGCGGGAGGGAATTTAACCGTAACTCCAGAGGCAGATAAGTTTGGTAAAATTGAATTGACAAATTTCGCTGTATCAGCAGCAAATTATCAATATTTACAAGTAACGCTTCAAAATTTAACAACTAATGATGATGGATTAAGAGTTGTTGTTGGGGCAGAAAATATTACTATACCTATTTCTGTTTCTGATGCTTCTATGAAACAATACGAATTTGATTTGTCAACATTAACCACTTGGACAGGTAATGTGAACGATGTTACTATTACTTTTAGAGATGAAGATAATGCCAGTGGCGCAGGAAAATCTTCTGGAACGGGAGACTTTGTTATAGATTCCATTATATTCAGTAATACTACTTTAAGCTCAAAAGATTTTGATACCGTATCATTCTCTTTTTACCCTAACCCTGCATCTGATATTGTTTACTTTAAAGGAAATAACGCGATTTCTAAAGTAACAGTATTTGACATTACAGGTAAGCAAGTTTTAACTGGAAAATTATCTAATAATGAATTAAATATAAGTCCTTTAAAAAGTGGTTTATACTTATTAGAAGTTGAAGATTCCAATCAAAATAAAGGGGTTCAAAAACTAGTTGTAAAATAAGGACATAATAAAATATACATATTACCTTGACATAAAAAGAATAGGTTTTTGTTAGTACTAACAAAAACCTATTCTTTTTTATTTAGACACATAGGGGGAGTTGTTGGGTATTGGTTTTGTCACATCTATTAAAAGTACTGCAATTAGTATCAATAAATTAGAAGAAAATATTTAGGATGCTAAAACTATGATGACAAAAGAGTGCTTCAAAATACAGTATTTCTTGAAGGTTTTAAATTTTCTTTGAAAAATGAGGAATGTCGAACCAGTGACCTTCGTGTTATGAGATTTAAAATCTCTAATTAGTTATTTAAATCACTTATAAACCAAAAAAACATTAATAGTTGAACAAGATAATAGTTTTTGATATTAAATATATTTAAATCTCATTATTTTAAATTAAGCCAACAAAAAAAGCAAAATGTTGTACCTATGTTGTACCCGAACTTTTTTTGAGCTCGATTTTAAACAAAAAAAACCGAAGATCTATCTCTCTTCGGTTTTTGTACGGGCGGGGAGACTCGAACTCCCACACATTGCTGCATTAGATCCTAAGTCTAACGTGTCTACCAATTCCACCACGCCCGCTAAAGGACTGCAAATATAAACAAGATTTTTAAATTGCAAACTTCTAACCGCTAAAAACATTCTTTTTTATACTTTTGAAAAAGAACTATAAAAACACCTCATGAATAATATTCAATCTTATATTTCCGAAAATAAAAACCGCTTTTTAAACGAATTAATCGAACTGCTTAAAATCCCATCCATAAGTGCAGATTCTGCTTATAAAAATGATGTATTAAAAACCGCAGATGCCATAAAAACAAGCTTAGAAAAAGCGGGATGCGCTACCGTTGAAATTTGTAAAACAGAAGGCTACCCAATTGTTTATGGCGAAAAACTAATTGACAAAAAGTTACCAACCATTTTAGTTTACGGGCATTACGACGTACAACCACCAGATCCTGTAAATTTATGGCACTCACCTCCTTTTGAGCCGGTAATTAAAAAAACAGAATTACATCCTGAAGGTGCCATTTTTGCTCGTGGCGCATGTGATGATAAAGGACAAATGTATATGCATGTTAAAGCTATGGAGTTTATGACAGCTACAAACCAGTTGCCTTGCAATGTCAAGTTTATGATTGAAGGTGAAGAAGAAGTTGGTAGTGTAAACCTCTCAACCTATGTAAAAAACAATCAAGAGAAACTAAAGAACGATGTGATTTTAATTTCTGATACAGGCATGATTGCTAATGATGTGCCTTCAATAACAACAGGCCTGCGCGGACTAAGTTATGTTGAAGTAGAAGTTACCGGTCCAAATAGAGATTTACATTCTGGATTATACGGTGGCGCTGTAGCCAACCCGATTAATATTTTAACAAAAATGATTGCATCATTACACGATGAAAACAATCATATAACCATTCCCGGTTTTTACGATAAAGTTGAAGAACTCTCAAAAGAGGAACGTGCTGAAATGGCAAAAGCGCCTTTTAGTTTAGAAAACTATAAAAAAGCATTGGATATTGAAGCAGTTTACGGTGAAAAAGGATACACTACAAACGAACGCAACTCAATTCGCCCAACTTTGGATGTCAATGGTATTTGGGGTGGTTATACTGGGGAAGGCGCCAAAACGGTAATAGCCAGTAAAGCCCATGCCAAAATATCCATGCGTTTGGTACCTCATCAAGATTGGCAAGACATTACCCAACTTTTTAAAACCCATTTTGAAAGTATCGCACCAAAAGGCGTTACCGTAAAAGTAAAACCGCATCATGGCGGCCAGGGTTATGTAACGCCCATAAACAATATTGGATACAAAGCAGCAAGCATGGCATATCAGGAAACATTTGGAAAAACACCCATTCCGCAGCGAAGTGGCGGTAGTATTCCTATTGTTTCACTTTTCGAGCAAGAACTAAAAAGTAAAACCATTTTAATGGGCTTTGGACTAGATAGCGATGCCATACATTCGCCAAACGAACATTTTGGTGTTTTTAATTATTTAAAAGGCATCGAAACCATTCCGCTGTTTTATAAATATTTTACAGAGCTTTCAAAATACTAAAATAAATCCAGCACATGTAATTTGGGCGTTACCACAAGGGTCGCGCTTTTATTCATGCGTTTCTATTTTATATTTTGAATTCATGAACATAAATGTTTCACTATATCTTTTCTTGTGCTGAACTTGTTTTAGTATCTCATCAAATAAACAGATGGCATTTTAATTACGTTTCAAAGTAAAATTCCAGTAGGCACAAAAAAAGGATGCCGTTTCAATCGCTAACGCAAAACTGACGTAACCTTAAATGAAAAACCAACATACCAACCAACTGCTCTTGCTTGCGTTGGCAACATTTTTAATAAGTACATCAGGTGCTTTAGGCAAGTTTATCGATTTACCAACACCGGTAATAATATGGTGGCGATCTGCTCTAGGGGCCTTGTTTCTATTTATATTTTGTAGGTTCAAAAAATTAAGCATTAAAATAAACTCAAAAAAGGATATCCCTACTGTAATTTTAAGCGCAATACTATTAGGCACACATTGGATAACCTATTTCTATGCCTTAAAATTATCAAATGTGGCATTAGCCATGCTATCGCTATTTACGTTTCCTGTAATTACCGCATTGTTGGAACCACTATTTACTAAATCTAAATTCAACTATATTCATATTGTACTGGGTTTAATGGTATTAATTGGCATTTATATCCTAGCCCCAGAGTTTAACTTTAAAAGTTCTCATACAAAAGGAATAATGCTAGGGGTGTTTTCTGCGCTTTGTTATGCATTGCGCAACCTTATTCTAAAACGCCACGTTGGGCAATATAATGGCACGGTGCTCATGCTGCACCAAATTATTATACTTAGTATTATTTTACTGCCAGCTATGTTCTTAATGGATACCCGTAATATCCAATCGCAATATCCTTATGTTATCATATTGGCATTAGTAACTACGGCCATTGGCCATTCATTATTTATCCACACTTTAAAATATTTCTCTGTAAGTACCGCTAGTATTATAAATAGTGTACAGCCCATTTTTGGAATTATCATCGCTTTTATTTTCTTAAAAGAAATTCCAACACTTAATACTTTTTTTGGTGGTGCATTAATTCTTGCAACAGCCATTATAGAAAGTGTACAATCTAAAAAAAGTTAACTGTTTTCAGATTGATTTATTGAATTCCATAGGTTTCAAAAAAACTAAAGAGTTCTTTTTTCCTTAATTTATGTAACAAAACATCACCTTTAACGTTCTAATAGTCAATCAATCAAAAAACAATCAAATTATGTTAAAGCAATTCTTCATTATTTGCTCTGGGTCTGATACCGATATTTTAGAGCAATGCTCAAAAGGGGAACAAAACAAATACGCAGGCATAGGCGCCACTGTTTTCTTTACGGCCGTTATGGCTTTTATAGCTGCTAGTTATGCGCTTTACACCGTTTTTGACAATCTCTATGCAGCTATTTTTTTCGGACTCATTTGGGGCTTACTCATTTTTAACCTAGATCGCTATATTGTTTCTACCATAAAAAAAACAGGTCATATTATTGATGAACTGATACAGGCATCTCCAAGAATTCTGCTCGCTGTTATTATAGCCATTGTTATCTCAAAGCCTTTAGAACTCAAAATTTTTGAAAAAGAAATTAATCAAGTCTTGCTCGAAGAAAAAAATGCGATGACGTTGGAAAACAAAACTCAAATTGCAGAACAATTTACATCACCTGTAGAGGCGCTTCAAAACAACATTTCAAATTTACAAAATACCATAACCACTAAAGAAGCTGAAGTAAATGCATTATATGATGTCTATATTTCTGAGGCTGAAGGAACCGCTGGAACGAAACTTTTAGGCAAAGGACCCGTTTATAAAGAAAAACGGGATAAGCATGATGCGGGTTTGGCAGAATTACAACAACTTAAAGCTGAGAACAAAACAAAAATTACTGATTTAGAATCACAAATAGGACAATTAAAAGGAGATTACGAAGCACAAATTATTACCACCCAACCGATAATTAATAATTTTGATGGCTTAATGGCTCGTGTTAATGCTTTAGGCAAATTACCTTGGCTGCCTTCATTTTTTATATTCTTACTGTTTTTAGCTATAGAAACCTCGCCTATTTTAGCCAAACTATTATCTCCAAAAGGTGCTTACGATTTTAAATTAGAAGACCAAGAAACGGCTATTAAAACCAACGTTCTTCAAAATAAAAGTCAGCGTGATGCCATGTTAAAAACAGACAATGCTATTAACGACCGCATTTACAAAGACATTGAGAGCGAAGACGAATTATACACCTACAAGCGCAAAAAAGCGAGGGAACTCATGCAGCTTCAGGCAGATGCTTTTTATAAGCACCAAAAAAACATTTTATAAATTATGCGGCAACTTGCGATTTAAAATGGTTGTATAAGTCTTTGCTGCCTAAACCAATTATTGCCATACTCTTGTTTTTAGCCAAAGATTCGTTGTGTAATTCCGCTAAAGCACTTACGCCATAACGATCCATATTTTCAATCTCTTCTATACTAATAGTTAGGGAATTTACGCGTTCAAAAATGTTTTTAAACTCGTTATTAAATAAATCTAAGGTTTTTCTGTTAAGAATACCTTTAAGCTTAAAAAAATTGTTGCAGTTAGTAATTTTTAAATCCATAATTCAGTGTATTTCAATAGTTAAACAATAAATTTGAGGGAGAATAATTGTTTTTTATTAAAGGTATAACAATAAGGTAGTTAGTATGGCAATTATTCGATGAACACAATTCAACTTTAGTTAAAAAAACCTTTTATGTCAAATTAATCGACAAGCAACACCCATCCAATCAGTATTTTGCTATTTTTACTTTATTTAAACACACTGTTGCCTCATGGAAATCTCTTCTGGGTTGAAAATTAATTCTGATGAAGCTGAATCAATTCTTTTAGAACTTTATAATATTCAAGCAAAAAGCAAGCCTTTACCAGGTGAGGTTGACTATAATTTTAGGGTTTCAACAAATCATAATGATGGTTACATACTTAAAATTTCAAGAGAGAATGAGAACAAAAGAACTCTTGAATTCCAACAGGCGTTATTAAACCATATATCAGCAAATGGGACTAATATAGTAATACCTAAAATTATAAAAGACAAACAGGGAAATTCCATTTCTGAAATTATTGGTAAAAACGGAAACAAACGCTATGTAAGATTATTAACGTGGGTTCCTGGAAGGTTATGGAGTCATGTGAATCCGAAATTAGCAGACTTAAAACACAGTTTAGGTGAAACCGCTGGAAAAATCACTAAAACCCTTTTTAACTTTAAACATCCAAAATCACATTATAAGTTTGATTGGGATATTGCGCAATCGCTTTGGACTAAAGATTATCTACATTTATTTTCTTCGGAAGAAAAAACAATGATAATGCACTTTCAAAAACAATTTGAAGGTGTACAACCTACATACATTAAACTTAGAAAAAGTATTGTCCATAATGATGCAAATGATAACAATATTATAGTTTCCGATGATTTAAAACAACCAAAAGTAAAATCGATTATCGATTTTGGCGATGCCATTTATACGCAAACCATAAACGATTTGGCAATTGCTTGTGCATACGCAATAATGCAACACAACGACCCTTTAGAAGCTACCTTACACATTGTTAAAGGCTATCACAACTCGTTTCCTTTAAAAGAAGATGAATTAGCGTATTTATACGTTGGTATTGCTATGCGATTAGTTATTTCTGTAACGAAATCAGCAATTAATAAAACCAAAGAACCTGAAAACAAATACTTATTAATTAGCGAAACACCCGCTTGGGAGTTACTTAAAAATTGGTTTCATGTTATTCCTGAGTTCGCATTATATAGCTTTCGAGCAGCTTGTGGTTTTTCGCCTTCTCCAAAAGAAACAGCTTTTAAAAATTGGACTCTAAAGCAAGACTTTAAACTTTCAGAACTATTTCCAACCATCAATAAAAACCAAATTCAATGCTTAGATTTAAGTGTTTCAAGTACTTGGATTGGGCATGAGCAAGACTTTAACGATTTAGATCTTTTTCAATACAAAATAAACAAACTGCAAACTGAAAATCCTGATAAAATTATTGCTGGTGGTTATTTGGAACCGCGCCCAATATATACTTCTGATGCTTATGATAATATTGGAAATTACGG
>TARA_R110002049_G_scaffold124814_3_pt1 | contig 21985 bp, 22 predicted proteins | sample TARA_R110002049 | Tara Oceans TARA_R110002049 (sample SAMEA4396941) | marine metagenome | biome: Polar Biome; feature: [SRF] surface water layer (ENVO:00010504); material: water (ENVO:00002006), including particulate matter (ENVO:01000060) such as... | depth 5 m
TCTCACCAATGTCGTGACAAAAATTGTTACTCAGCACCACCAATCGCCTTTTATCCTTTTTTTATGCTTTCATTTTCATGAGGCATGAGCATTGCAACATCTATTTTGACTATCACTGTCAGCCGTAAAGTGCTGCAACAGTTTACGCGATTGTTTAATGAGATGAAGTTGTACTTAGGGATTCGTATGATCAACCCACATTATGAGGGCCAACTCATGACAAGACTCAGTAAGAATGCAAAAAGAAAACGAAGTCGACATAAAGCCCCTGAAGATGTCATAAAAGGATGGGCTCAACAAGTATCAGCTCTAGCCCGAAAAGGTCATATGGAAGCAACTTTCCGTATTATTGAGGACATTCGCTGTAAAGAAGAAAAACAACTTTGGAAAGCCTTTCTTGATTCTAGCCTTTTGCAAAATTCACTGGGCATTCTTGCTGGAATGAAAGCGAAAAAGGGCGAATTTTATTTCATTGAATTTGTGTATTCTGCAAAGCTTGCTCTAGGCGTTGAAGCAGAATTAGTTCTACGGCGTTCAATTGAATCTGTAATTGGAAATGTGAATCAATTAAATGAAGAAAATGAAATCAATGCATATTATATGCGTGATCATTCATTGTGGGGATTGGTTTCATTTTTTGAATTCTTGCGTGGTAAATATGACGAAGATCGTCGTGTCCACATTGTGAATAAAATTCATTACCGTATGTTGCCTGATCAAAGACAGCAGAAATATTCTACGGAGAAGACGTAACTAGATTTTATTTGTTTTCCCTAAAAGCAGGCATCTTTTGCGATGTAGCAATTCATTTCGCATTAACATCTTTTAAAACGTGTCTTACTTTGACAGATACTTTTTTCTCCCCAAGAGAAGTCAAGTATTCATCTAATCAAGAGTCCGTTTATAAGCATCATGACTATCTGAATTTCCTGGATTTAAACGTCGGCCAAAGTACGTAGTACTGTCAGATTAGGATTAGTCTGGTTGTTTGCGAGTGGGGGCAATACGTGATCTTTCGTTATTTCGCTAGTTTTGGTTACTTACTCATCAGCAAGTAACCATTCAGATTGAACAGATTCAGTGGATACTCCTACTTGTAATTCAGGATTGGCAATTGCAGCATCGAAGATCGCATCAATAGACAGTGCATGTTTCATCACACGTTTAACCGCGGACATCTGACATCAGGGGAAATACCTATGGCAGAAAACTCAAATAAGAAACCACTCAGTACAGATAGTATTGATTTAGGTCTTGACTCGAATGCTAGCTCCGCCACCCATGCACACTCAAAAGAGGAGTCGTGGCGAATAGCATTCGATCAACTCAAGAAGAAACTGGGAATTATTCGCACACGGATAGAAGGCGTCTGGGATCGAGTTTATCCTGGCTTCTATCTCTATGGGCCTGCTGGCACAGGCAAGACGTACAACGTTCTCGAAACCCTCGACCGTATCCGTGAATGTAGAACCTGAGTTGCCCCCTTGTGAGACCGTGTGCCGTACCTAAATGGGACGATACCGTGACGGCACGGTAACTAGAAGTCGTCTTTCATGACTCTATGTTCTCGAAGTTCCGAAGTAATTCCAACTGCAGCAAAAGTCATTCTATAACAGGTTTGCGCGTTGTATTGATCATAAATGGCGTAGTACCTGAGTCTCCCTGTCGCGGTATCCCATAAGATTGAAGTGAAGTAACCGTCGGAGAGTGGTCGGCCATTTGGAATGCATCACATCCTGACAAGACTTGGCAGACCTGGGAAGACATGCGAATTAGCGTCACTGACAGGATACCGGACTGCAAGTCGTGCCCAACGGTAAGTCGGAAACACAGGAATTCAATTAGTAGTGCCGGCATTCGCCGGTCGTTTTTTTCACAGATTAACAAGGGAGGAAACCATGGAAGCAAAGAGAAAGGGACCAATGAAAATGAGAGTGATCACTTTAACCATGATCGTTCTCGTCGTTGCCGTCACGGGATTGTTCTTCACGGCAATGAACTCAGAAAACATGACATTGAGAAACAGCATGAAAGGTCTGCCTTTAATACAGTGGGCCTTCCAGGATGTGAGGTTGCCTCCGGATAGTCTTACTCCGCCAGCTGTTGATCACCCTGGGCGGGAAGCCATTAAAGGTAACGCCAGTGGTAGAGGTGAAGATGAGTTTGAGGCAAGTCGCAGAACTGAACCTATTCAGTCAGCGAGTCGTGACCACTTGACGGTCGAACATCGTTTACTGCGAGATGCACTTGATGATCTGGAAGGCCAAATGGCTTCGCGACGTCAGCGTGGTCATTCAATTGATGTTGCAGCGGATGCTGCAGGGGATGTTTCTTTACAAATCTTTGAAGAAGGAGACTCACAATGAGTTCCAAAATTAAGCAACTAGGAGCAGTATTGGTCGTGTGCACTGCCAGTACTATGTTACTCGCGCAGGAAGCGGTTTCGAATCCGCCAAACGGAGAAGGCAAATCTACAACGGCACCTGTCCGGCCAAGTAACCTTTACGGTAAGGAACTGGGCGTTGCATCGAGAACAAAACTGACAGAAGAGTTGAAGCAGTTACGCCTTCAGATGGCTGTCATGAATCGGGCAGCTAAAGAACTGGAGAAGGCTGATGACGGAAGCGGACGACCAGCCATCATTCAGAATTTAGTAAAACTGAAGGTTCTCGAAAAGCTGGCGGAGTCGTTACCACTGGTTGGCAGGACAATTGAGGACTATCGGTGGGATATCTGGCTGCTGATCGATGCAAAGGATGCTGAGGTAGACCGTTTGACTGTACGGGCTAATTCAACGCAGCAACGTTGCGATCAACTTGTACAAGCGATTCTGAACGCAGAAGACAAAGGTGTTTCAGAGATTCGCATTAACTCTATGAAACGGGAACTGGATCAGCGACTGACTCAGTGTGACTCGCAGAAACTTGATGCGGAAGAGTGTGCAAGAATCTCGTCACAGCTTCGCGACGAAGTTGAGCGTCTGAAGACACTTGACGAGTTGCTTGATGGGATCGCCAGTGAGAAAGGTGTTTACGCGGAGCGACTTCTCGAAGGTATCGAGCGTGAAGCTTCCGTTGCTGCACCTGAAGCCGTCTCTCAAGGAATTAATGAGATCAATGAGATGATTCAGCTGATCTCTGCCAGCGAGAAGGATGAAGGCGATATGCCTTGGGTGCGGCGGTCGACAGACCCGAATGGTCAGGTGCCATCTGTCGCTGCTGAAGTGGAAGCTTTTGCGACAACAATCAAATTGAAGAATCCTAAGCGGGTCGAAAGCGTTCTCGAAACGGCCCGGAATACTCGATTGAAGGATAAGTAATTTACTACATTTCTAAACTGAAAATCACATTGAACAGAAAGGTTCATGCAATGAAAAACACCAGATCTCTTTTGTTCGTCATCGCCATCGTGTCGATGACGAGTTTCCAATCCGTGCTGGGCCAGGAAGTCGATATGCCTGATACTGCGATTACCTCACCCGGTGAACAGAGTACGGACTTGACTCCTATTGCTACTCCCTCTGAGAGTAACAATACAGATGACACAGCCTCTCGCGAATTGAAGCAAGCGCTGTTACGGCAACTGAATGGCTCGGACGAGGAATTGGCTGCCTTGGCACGCAACGTGGCTTTACCGTTAATTTCAAGTTTTAAACATGATTTGAATATTTCTCGTGTTGATCAACGCAGGCGGCGAATGGAATCAGCGCGAGTGAGTGTAATGCAGATGGCCGATAAGGCTAAAGAGGATCGCCACAAACTCTTGACTCAGATGCATGAGGAATTGACAACCATTCGCAAGCAGTTCGAGGACGACGATCCTCAGATCTGTGAAATGGAACAGGTGGCCGTCGTGAAGGCATTTCGCGGACGCCTTCAGGCGCTCAAAGACCGTGAGGAACAGTGCCGTCAGAAGGCAGCTGAAACCTCGAAGGAGCTGGTGACGTTACGTCGCGACAAGGTCACTCGTGAGCGAGCTCGGTGGCTGGCTAAAAATACACCAGAACAGGCTCCTGCATCGAAGAGTCCAGTACCGCGTCTAGAGTGGGTACGCTCGAACCAGGGTTCCGAAGATGATAAACAGCCGAGAAGTGTGCTGTCCGATTCGGAGTCGCTGGAAGAAGTTCTTACTACTATCGAGGAACTAGACAACCGGGACTAATTCCGGGTGGCAAACTAATTTGATGCCCAGGCGGGGCCGGTCGCACTACATCATGTTAAGTACGACCGACCCCGCTTTTGTTTTATTCAAATCCCAAACCGAGGGTATAGCCCCTCAAGGAGAATCCAAAATGCTTATTCGAGCAAATAGAATCAGAGATCTGTGGGCAACAGGGCTCATTCTCTGTGGAGGATTGGCCATGTTGGCTGGTGGAGCCAGCTTGTCCAAGCCGCCAGAGGACTCCGGACCAATACATGCCGGAGCAACGATTGAATCGGTTCCACCGAAGGATGTCTTTGAACCTGGCACAAATAAAGTAATTGATGATCCGACGACTCCGGTGTCCAGTAAACCATTTATTGAATCTAATGAACCTCATCAAGCCGAAGCTTCTTTCCGATCGGAAGATATAGCTGAGAATCATGATATCGCAGCTGACAAAAAGGCTGAGAATTCCAAGGACACTACATCGAAGTCTGAGACTGTAGGAAGGAGTAAGCCAGTTGTAGCCAAACAAACAGAAACCGAGCATTCGTTCGCAGAGGGATCGACCTCCGATAACGACGACTCAAAGCAGACTACAGTAAATCCTGAGCCGCCGACGAATCCAGTAGAACAGGAAGAAACGCCGCTTCAGGAAATGTCAAAGGATGAGATCAAGCAGCGGCTGGCCGATTACCGGGCTTGGGTGCACCAAGGACAGATCGATATCGAACTTGATCTTTCCAAGCTGGCTGCTTTACACATCCAGGATCTGGTCGACTTTTATGTATTAGACCTTGATGGGACGAAGTATCCGATCGATCGAAATGGTAAGAGGCTCCCACTGGATGAGATCCCTCCCGGTCAGTTAGTGACTGACCTCAATGATGATAGGCATTGGCCACGATTCACACGGACGTTGTCTGGTGGTGGCCCTAAGACCATTAACATGGCCATCGTGTTGAATGACAGTACTGAGCTCTCACTCTACCGGGCTCTTGTCAATGACATTGAGGGACAGTTCCCCAAAGCGGGCACGACGGTTTACATCAGAATTACGAACAGTGATAGAGAATTAATCTACCGTGTCTTGAAAACTATTCCTCAGCAACTCACAGGAAAGGAGTAATCTCATGCATCAGTATGAATTTATTGTATGGGTATGCTTGGCAGTTATGGGGTACTTGACACTCCATGCCATTATCGAACGACTGTTCTTTCACGGAGTGTGTCGGATTTCCGAGCAACATCATCTTGATGGTATGACAGCCAAGATCTGCAAGTTCAGATTATCGGACACCGGAAATAATATTTCTCTAAGGAGATTGTGCTCTGTATTGAATGGGCAAGAGTCTAATCATCGTGAACATCTCGGTTGGTTAGCCCCCCTGGTTCGCGTGGCCCAAGGGCACCCTTTGAAACTCAAGAAACTGATTTTTGAGTTCCAAGATTCTGTCAATCGGTTTACCGCGTTTCTTTCAACTGTTTTGTACGCAGCCCCTGCGCTAGGATTGCTCGGCACAGTTCTGGCATTTGTAGAAATGGCATACTCCGATGTCAACTTTATTCAGGTTATGCCAATGGCATTTCTATCGACGTTAGTGGGCCTGTTGATCAGTATCCCTGCATCATTGACTACTGGCTTACTCGAACCCCGTGTTGAACAACTGCTCGACCAGTCAGATCAAGTCCTAGATGCCTTGTCAGAGACGGAAAACCGAACTTCTAAGTCCACTGATACTGCTTCAGAGAACGCTCGGGCAGGCTGTGGAGATGAAACTGGAACTACTGTTTCTGAGTTGATCAAGACGCAACAGCGAGTCTGTGACCAGATGGAACAGATGCTTCAGCAGTTGGATCAGTTTATTGGCCTGACTCAGCTCACCACATCCACCGAATCTGCGCGACTTGCGACGCATGAGATCGTCGATGCAGTACCGGTTGACCAAATATGTTCACATTAAAATTGGCTTGAAACAGAAAGGATGAAATTATGGTTCAACAATCACGAAGTGAGAAGAGGCGTCTGCGACGATCGCGTCGTAAACGTCTGGGGCTGCCTGAAACTCTGATGGAGATCTTCGCGATGCCGCTGATCTTTATCCTTGCGAGCAACCCTCAATTTGACATGAAAGACTGGCGTCCGCCGATCTTCGATGAAGAGTCGATTGATCCTCAGCCAGCTCCCTCGCCACAGGTCGCCCCCCACCAGTTGGTGATCTGTGAAGACGGAAAGTTGATTAGTGACGGTAAAGAGTCATCTATTGAAACGCTGATAGGTGACATCAATCAAACGATAGAACCTAACCAGGGGATTCGACTGATCGTCGAATCCAGCGAAAATGGCGTCGGCAATGTGAACGCATTTCTTCAGGTTCAGGCTGTTTTGAGCCAGACTGAAATGTGGAGCCGAACACGCATTCCGCACCTGACTCCAGAATAATCATAAACATCTAACGAAAGGTGCGATCCATGAAACGATCTCGTACCAGTTTACTGGTCGCGGGGCTCTTTGTGATGTGTCTGACAACGGGTTGCGAGTCGGCAAAAGTGACGACTAAGAGTGAATCGTCCTTTGACCGGCTCGCTTCCGTTTCAGTAACCGCTAAATCCCCACAAGAACCAGTTCAGGAAGTGAAATCAACAACTCCGGTTCGTGTCTCACAATCCGAATCGTTTAGACAAGCCGATACTTATACCGACTTCAGAGTCACCAGTCCAATGGATCTGGCTGTTCGGCTTGGTACAGCTACACGAGCTGGTCCAATCACACCAGAGAAGTTTGCTCGCTGGAAGGCTCACGAAGAAATGAAGATTGAAGTCGATATTCAACTGGGGCGTGTTCGCCACCATGAACGTGCGCTACGTCTGGTTGAAAATCGGGAACAGCAGTTCTTGGATGACATCGACCGAGAACTTCGTGCCTATGGTGGAACCATCGAAGGCCGTCTCCGGACATTCGACCGACTCAGGACGAAATACTCCGAAGAACTGCGTCTCGCCCGTAATGAGGCAGGACAGCTGCAGGAATCACTGCTGGCATGGGAATGCCAATATCTGAATCCTCAACACTTTGACCCCTTTGAAGAAGGAATGAATTCCATGCAAAAGAAACTTCTGGAGGAAATTGTTTCCCCACAACAAATGACCACATTGGCTACTCACAATATCAAGGACTCACGAACTCTAGCATTAACTTTCTGGTCACAACCGGAACAGTTGGCTCTTTTACTAGAGGTCGATCTGGTAGAAGCGACTCGGATTGTACGTGAGGCTGCCGTGGCCCATGTATCGAAAGCTGAGATTGATGAACTTGAAGCTATCGCAGATCGAGTGCGTCGGATTCCGCCTGGTGTACTGCCTCCGGGGCAGAAGGAGGAGCAACCATGAATCAGCGACAACTTCGAAATCGATTTCCGGGAATGTCATGGCATATGGCAAAGCAATTTGCTGAATGTGGTTACCGGGACACCCAGCACGTCGTCGACCTGCTCCACGGGGCAGAAGACGGCATGCAAATGGTAACGTCGTTCACAGGTGCTTCCGAACGCGAGATCCTCAACGCCTGCGGACTGGATGCTCCACCAGAATACAGCGGTGTCACTCTTCACGCACCGTGTCACATAGGTGGTGTTCTTACTCCAGAGATGGATGATGTCTCGTACTCTGGCGAACAATACCGAGAGCTCAACTTGCCCGATCACGCCTCGTTGATCAGTGGTCTTGGTCCTCCTCGCAATCAGGGTAGTGTCGGAACTTGTACGGCATTTGCCACGGCGGCTGCAGTTGAGTCTCAATTGTATGATCCATCGATCGACGTAGCTGAGCGATTCATCTATTGGGGAACCAAAGCGATTGATGGACTGCCTAATTCCGAAGGCAGTTTACTCAAGTTCTCGACGCAATGGTTACTGGACCGCGGTGTCTGCTATGAGCAAACCTGGCCGTATGTAGAGGATCGAAGCGATTTGAAGCTTCGCCCCTCAGAAACGGCCTTTCAGGAGGCTTTACAGCTTCAACCCGAGTCTCGTTCCGTACTTGCTGCGAGGAATGTCCAAGGGATTAAAGCCGAGATTGCGGACGGACGGGGCGTTGGCCTCAGCCTGCCAATCTATAAAAGCCACTATGCAAGCCTTCGTTTTCACTCAGAAGGAAGGTTCACGATGCCTCTCGGTATCTTTGACTCGCGCGTAGGCGGGCACGCTGTCTGTGCCGTGGCTTACGTCGATGATCCCTGGCTGACTGCAAACGGTTTCGACGAGGAGCTGGGTGGTGGTGCTTTCCTTGTACGGAATAGTTGGGGTGAATGGGCTCGAAAGAACTCGCTTGCCCATCACTTTGGTGCTGAATGTGGCTATGGCATCGTTCCGTTCCGTTACATCGAATACCACTGCTGGGAGGCGATCTCTGTTACGGTCCGCTCGCATTCATTCACTATTCGTCACTGGGCAACTGACATCCGTCAAACAGCCCGACGTGAATTAGAGGCATACAGTGGTACGTGGTGGGAGAAAACCCGAGGCCGTGTCGTCCTACAGGCACACGAACGGCTTTTCGGATCGAATCGTCAGGTGTCTGGTTTCTTCCAGGAGGATTGAAAGATGGAATGGTTTGTTGTGTTGGCCCTACTTCTGGGGCTGATTCTGGTGTTCTGTGACATTTTACTGATGCTCACAATCCGATTCAGTATGTTTCTGTTGCTGCTCTGGGGGGTATGTCTCATCCATAAGTCTGTAACGATTATGCTGATGGACTCCGGTCTGATCATGCACCATGCAGTTGCCAACCTGTTGGGTTTGGCTGTGGTAATGTTCTTATGCTGCAGTCTGCTGAAATGGTCGTCCGGTGTGGCTGCGAACGCCGAGCTAAGTGATTTGCAAACAGTTGGGATCGATGTTTTTCGTATCGGACTGTTAATTGCTGTCGGCTTCGCACTTCTGATCACACTGATGGGGGTAGCAGCAGGTAAGCTGCTCCTGATTTCGTGGGTCTGGTTAATGATTCTAGCGGTGTTTGCCTCTGGGATCGATGTGTGTTTTCCGTCTATTCTCGGCGAAACTGTAAAGGTGGTTTCACCAAAGATTACTTCAAGAAAGGGAGGATTTAAAAATGTGGCGTAACATTATTGGTGTTGGTACGGTGATATTGTTTGGTGTCTTCGTGATCAGCTGGGTTCTCGGTGATAACTCGGGGCCGTGGCTCAATTCGGCGCGTCAAACAGCATCAAAACCGCTTATCGATCTGATTGGTGAGTATCGTCTCAAGTATGAGCAGGCAAAGGCTACCGTCGACGAGGCGGCTAAACGGGCTGAAGTATTGAATGAGAACGTCATGGCTGAGCGAATCGCCATGCGAACCCTCGAACGGAACATCGCTACTGCTAAAGACGAAATCGAAAGAGCGAAGACTGATCTGGCCGGATTCGAGAAGCGTTTGGCCGCTGGGCAGCCAATCGTGCTGGTTAGCGGAAGGCGTCTCGATGATGCCGGTGTTCGTAGTCGCGTTGCTGATCTTAGTAATAAAATCGCAATCGCCACGGAAAAAATGTCATTTCTTACGAGTATCCGTGACAGTCGTCAGGCCCGGTTGGCAAAGCTGGAAGATCTTCGTCTTCAGGCTCCCACCGATTTACATCGCCTTCAGGCGAGTTTGAGCTTCCTTGAAGCCAAACTGGCCATGTACGAGGAGATGAAGGAACTGGTCGAGGACAACGAAACTGATGCTCGTATGGCGACTGGCATGTTTGGCAAAGCACAGGACGCTCTGGAAGAAGCCCATCAGTCAGTTGACCAGAAGCTCGCGAAGTTTGAGGCAATTGTTGATGCAAGTCTTGATTCGTCAGAACTCGCTCCTATGGAGAACGTAACGGAGACAACAGGTGATGACTTGTTGGCTGATATCCGTTCAATTCTGTCAGACAACTCTTCGCAACAGCCTTGAAACTCACGCAGTCTTAAAAACTCTAATCTTTTGTCAGCAGCCTGGAGATATCTCCAGGCTGCTGATTTTTTATGTGGAGAACTATGCAATGAAAAGAAAACAGAGAACCCTCGCCGGTCAACTCGGGCGTTGTTTGCGGTTCATCACTTTTGTGATTCTCGCTGTAGCGGTTACGTGGCACTTACAGCCAGACTGGTTTCGATGGTTACCAACCGACGGAAACAACAGCAATTCACCTCAGCGCACGCACTTGCGGAACCCACAAGAGCTGATTGTGAAAATAGACGCGCGTTTGACCATTGAGCGTAAACGCCTCAAGGCAATTGAGGAGTCACTAAAGCAGATACAAAATCTTCGTAACTCACTGCAAAATCAAGTCGATTCAATGCAAAACGATCTGGCAGACCGACGACTTGAACTCGAAAAATACGCTGAACTCGTCAATGATGACGAAGGGATTGTCCTGGAAAATAACGAGTATGTTTCAGCGACTTCTGTTAGAAACCGCGCAATTGAGCGGAAAAAACAGTTCAGTGAGATCCAAAGGCAACTCGATCATCAACTCAAAATGGTCATCAAAGTGGACCGTTCGCTGAAGATCTCTGAATCTCAATTGGGAACTCGCAAGCATGAAGTCGACGAACTACAACTGTTGCGTGACGGCCTTTCCGAAAAGCTCACGATGCTTTCAAGAATGAAATCTCCAACGAACGATGACCAGTATGCTGATTCGTCGTTGGCAAGCTTACGAACAGCTGTGGAAAGCACTCAAGATATAATCGACATTCGCCTAGAAATGCTCGAGGAGGACACGGAGTTGGAACATTCTCTGGGTGTTCGTTGACAGACTGGATCAAATGACTATAGCCCCATCCAACTGGTTGCCAGTTGGGTGGGGCTAATTTTGTAGTGTCAGAGATATCACTGTCAACCAATCAGCAAATGCGACCTGGGAAGTTACTTGTCGGGGGCAAGGTCAAGAGAGCCCTATGACTACGCCGTGTCAATAGTTAATGTTTATAGTCCACTCCCTTTAATTATCTTTTCCTTGAGCCCAGGTATCGTGATTCCAGCATTCGTCCAGACGGCCATCATCCTTATATAGATATACTTCACCAGTTAGGCTGATATAGTTATTTATTGCAAAATAGTGAGTCTTATCTACATCTCCTGAAACAGTCACTTTATGAGGACGAAAAAGACTATCGGTATACCCAATAATTTCCGGTTGCGCGAGCAGCTTATCATTGTCAAAATCCTGGAGAATGCGAATTGGCATTTCATCCGACTGTGCGGGAATCCAAATCTCTCGTTGGTGAGGAATAGCTCGTAATTTATCTCGTCGAATTCCAGCTTTAGAAATCGCTGCTTTGTCTAAATCACCTGACTGAATGACGGGTCGACAATTTTTACCGTCGTCTAGACATATGATAAACTCTTCTTCTTCTACACATGAACTGTTATCATAATTCGCAAAGTAAGTCACTTCAAAATTCATCGGATGTGAGTGTAATGGCGTAACCGTTAGAGTTCGTTGTCCTTCTATGCTATTTTTATAGCTCCAATATGAGTAGACAACCAGAAATTTTTCGATAAAGGCTCTTCTCTTTTTGCCAGCAACAAAAAGTGGAAATGTAGAGCGACATAAAGTGATTTTACGGTAGGGATGTGAATCATCAGGCCCATAACAATGATGTAAAGGGTCAAGTTCATTAAAGAAAACATTATCTCTGACCCAATCAGCGTCGATCTCCTGAATTTTTGAACCAATTTCAGGTAAATCTTCGAAAAGTACCCCACCCGGATGTAAATCAAGCAAATGCCTTAGCGGCTCCAGTGAATTAAAAATCCAATTTTTATAAAAATTAGATCGTGGATTTGATGCACCAAGTGCTTCAGTTAATATCAAGCCGTCTTCAATCTTTAATGGATACTTGGAAGCGCCCCCCTTAGGGGCATTCAATGAAAACTGGCTAAAGTCACAAGAACACTTTGATGTGCCGTTTATATTCACAACCAGGGGCTCTAACAATCTGAGTGCTTGCTGAATCCGTATTTTCTTGCTCATGACCGACTCGCTCAACTGAATAATTTTAGTAACAACTCGTACTTACTTTGCTCTGGGTCGCCGTCAAGTTTTGCTAGTGCAGCCTTTGCTAAAATGCTTCCCTTGATAAAGGACCTGACCTCCCTCTTTTGTTGTTGACCGTTTAAGGATTCGGTCCCCGTTAGCCCCAAAGCCTTAATCAAGTGTTTGGTTGGCAGGTCTTTTCCCTGTACATTTTTGGATTTTGTTCGCATACCTTCTTCATATGCTAACTTAAGAAGTTTCATCGACAACTCACCTAACGCAATGTGCAATTTTTCAAGCTGCCCATACCATGCTTCACTTATTGAACACGACATTCGAAAATCATCAATTAACTCTACAAGCTCCTCAATAGATGAAATCTTGCTTGCACGGGAAAGTGGTACGGACTCAGCTTCAAGGTCATAAAGCTGAATTGATGCAGAATGCGTGCGTTTGTCTACAACTCTATGTGAAAGGATCTCTAGTTCGCGAATATTACCGGGCCACTCATGATTTTCATCACATATCCAGTTCAAAACATCTCCCTTTAAACGGTATTCGTCATTTTCAAGTTTTCCAGATTCTTTTCTCCTGCGAGAAATAAAATACTCAAACAGCTCTATTCGATCACTCCCCTCATAATCCCTGAGTGGTGGTAGCCGTAAAATTCCTGTCATTCGATCAAACAAGTCATCGGGAAATTCACCTGATTGCACCATCTGTGCGACAGGTTTATTTGTTGCACAAATAATTTGACAACTAACAGGAATTTGTATTTCTTCTGCCCCTACTTGGGAGTATAATCCATCGCCAATGCTACTCAATAATTTCCTTAATTGAATAGGACCAACATTCGCAATCTCGTCGATAAATGCGGTTCCCCCCGCAGATGACATGAACATTCCAGGACGCCAACTTTGTGCGCCAGTAAATGCTCCTGCGACATGACCAAATAAGGTTGATTCAACAAGAGTGCTCCTCAATCCATCCAACTGCACTCTTTTATATGGAGTATTGGGACTCTTCGATCTAACAGCAAGTGGAGAATGGTCGTGCATATATTTTGAAAATAGTCCTTTGCCAGTTCCCCTTTCACCCAAAATGAGGATTCGGGGACCACGCAATGCCTTTAGATGATCAGCTCCCATGTCTTGAATAATTTTTCCGATTGTCGCTTGCGTTATTTCGGCTTTGTTTTTTTTTCCCGTATTCATACTCGATATTAATAATGAAGGTTTTTCAAGCGACGTCTCAGATGGATTATGTCCACATACTTGTAGCCTGGCGGTTAATAGAGTCCGAAGAATCAGTAATGATTTTCCCATAATTTCAGGAGAACGATAGGGACGAACTGTATTACGAACAACTCGGCGAAGTGCCCCATCAGCAACAAGTCCAAAACGAAAAAGTGCATTCGCAAAATCTTCCGCGTTAATTTTACTCTTAGGTAGAAATCCTAAGCTTCCAGCTGGGTCACTGAACTCTTCAACTTTCTTTTGGCCAGTCTGTGATAGCATCAGGAGAGGAATATCACACCGGCCTCTTTTTTTGTCATGTGACCAAGTTGGTTTCCAGGGAAATTGATTTGATAACTCTTCTACTATTTGAGCTCCAAATTCTGTGAACTTACCAGCATTGTTTTTGTTATCAGGTACTGAAAAATCAAAATCTATTAATATTAATGCCCAATATCCTGAATCTTTCCCCCAACGAGTAGATACCATTTCACAAATTGACTTAAGGCACTCACCAGGAGAATCATCAGGTGATATTCTCCCCGGATGAAATGACACTGAGGCTAAGGCAGATTCTGGCGAGATGATATCTCCAGTATTAATACTCTTTGGTGGATCAATGTCATGTAGAATCAGGCGATCACAAATATTTTTTCTAAGCCCACTGTTCACAGCTAGTTGGTCATCGATTATTAGGATCTGCGGCAGGTTTTCAGGTCGAATATCATTAGAATATGACACAGGAATTATCTCCGTCTGTGGACCTCACGAGGGTCATATGTCGAAACAGCGTTCAAAGTTGTTAAAGTATCTGTCGCTTTGAGAGAATGCCAAAGATCGCGTATCTGTATAGTGTTTACTTTAATTTGAAATTCATTTAATGCTGTCGTTAAATGCTTAAGCTCACCGGCAGCGTTTCGGTTTATAAATTCTGAAATTAGTGCAGACTTCACTTCGTGAAATTCTATTTTTTCCAAGTTCCAGCCGAGATCATGCAAATCGTCTAGCATTATTTGATCAATGTCACTTATTGCAGCTGAGACATTGTTGAGAAACATATCAGTATCTGGCCAGAGATGGCGAGTTTGTTCGACATTTCCGGAGACTACTGACTCGTGTAATTTTTCGAGGGCATGATGAGCAATCACTATTACAGAGTCTATTTTCCCAAATATACCGTCAGATTTCTCAACTGCGTGCTGTATACTCTTAAATGATGGGTTCTCTAAAGCAAGAAATTCAATAGGAATGAGCCGAGTGATCTTATTTTTTGACCAAAGTATTGTATCTTTTGCACGAATTGCCGCGATGGCACTTCTGCTGTAGGAATACTTATTAGATAAGAATTGGAACGGGATGGGAATGTCCGGCTTCCAGTGCGATAATGCAACAACGAACTGGTGCATCAGGAGATTACCTGTATCATCAGGGGCATAATTCGAATTTGGAACTGCTCTTGGAAATGCAAAGGTGCTAACGCTTAAGTTTCTTAGTTGTTCTTGAGCGTCGATAGCAGATTTTGCAAAAGCAAAAGGGCCTCCTTTATACAAAACAACCCCTATTAATTTTTCTGGACTTTCTGCCTCTTGAACTACTTTTTTAATGATTTCATGACAGTTGTTTACATCCATATGCCAGAGAAACAGCAATTTAGTAGTTGCATTATCAATAAGAGTTACTAATTCTTGATAATCTTCCAATAACTCAATGTTTTTTCCTAAGAGTTCACACTTGTTTTCCAGGCAGGGAAAACGAAGTACACTATCGATCACATGAATTTTAATCATTGGATCATATCATTTCACAGATTGAATTGAGAGAAGTCATAGTAGGCGAGGTATGCAAATTTATATTGTTCCGTGTCGCGAACACTTTGGAAAATAGATTTCAGTTCCTCACATTGAGTTTTATTGCCCCAGTCATCATCTTTTTCAATAGTTAAAAGATTCCAGTCACGATGTTTGATAAGACAATCTTTTTCAACTCGCGCAATAATAACCGGATCGGTGGTACCAAAGCCTATCCAATCTGGCCCATTTCCCATTTCTCTTCTTTGTATGCACCAGTCTATCAGCCTAGTACTTGCGTTTCCTCGACCATTATGTGCTTCGGTACTTCCTCTCCAAAAAATTCCAACAAGTACGTTTCCATTTAGCCTATCATCAATACGTTTATGAATAACACGACAAGGAGCCTGATTTTCATTTTCGTCAACATTTCGAAGTTCTTCTTTAAAAACATTGACCATACCAGTCACGTCTTCCCAGCAGAGTAAAGAAGGAGAATAATTGTCCGTCCAATTATCACAAAGGGTAGGGGAATTCTTTGTATCAAATTTATTCATGCTAAGAATACTTTCCTGAAGAGAAGTTGTAGCCTCACTTAGTAGCCTCTTGGGAAAGCCTGATAGTCTGCAGATCATACAGTCTTGATTAGGGCAACTTGAGGTCTTTTTACCTTGGTTGTCATCGATAGAACAATATAAATCTAGCCCCTCTTTATCAAAGAGATCAATTAGTTTGAGTTCTTTATAGCCTCTCTGTCCATCTAGGCGTATTTCACCTACTAAATATTGGAACTCATTATTTTCCTTGTTTTCCTTTTGAGAAATATTATCACGAATGTGTTTTAATCTATCGGACAGGATTGTACTTGCTGCAATCTCCTTAGTTGTAGATTTCCAGATATTCTGGCATCGCATTCGCTCATTGAAACTGAGTTGTTCCCATTTCTGTTGACTTCCAAATAAATTTCTAAGTCTTCGAGAAACCATTTCGCTTGTTCTTTCTTGCATGTTAATTAACTCGAAGCGAACAGTTCGATCTATTTCCCTACCCATTGAGTCGAGAACAAAGCGATAGGGAAAATAGCAACTTCTACGTACATAGTGTGCTAGAAAGAGAGCCAACCATGTATTAGGAATTTTAAAAGTATCTAGTGATGCTATTTTCGACTCTTTTACTTTTGGAACCCAATTCTTTTCTACCAAATCTCTCATCAACGTATCGAATCCTTCTGTTTCAAGAAGTTCATTGAGTGCTTGATTTAGTTGATGATGTACTTCACGATAAATAACATTCGTATCATAATAAATGTCTTTGACTTTTTGCCTGTCATGAGGCTCAGTTCTTGAGAATGATTCTGGAACAAGTAGAGCAGTAATGTCTCTTAAGGGACCAGGATATTCCGCAACAGCGACTACATGATTATGTACAATGTGCCAAGGAGTATATGAAATCAGCGCCTCCTCTTCAGCTAGCGTATTGATATCGCGAACCAATTCTGCTTCACCACCTAAATCCGAAACATCGACAGTACTAAAATTCGGAAATCCTATTCTCTCAAACCATCTCACTAGCTTTCGCGTATAATCTCCACTTGTAGTGTTTTTTGGAAAGCCATAAATAGTTGACTTACCATCATTCTCTTCATCTTTGTAGAATCTACGGAGATCATCAATTTTGAAAGGGATAGCAGCAAAATTAAAATCCCTTGCGAGATTGGTAATCACTGTTTGTTGATCAGCATCTTTTGTCACCGATGAAATGCTTCGAATCAGCCAATGGGGCATTCGCATTACGAGTGGTACTTTTCGTAATTCAATATCATGTAAATGATCGGACAACCCAGGAGGTTCGCACAATGCAATAGCGGGATGATCTTTTTGATAACGTTTAAAGTACTCGCGAATTTTTTGATCCGTGGGCTTGTTTTTAATAATCTCAAGGACAAAAGTCAGGTTTTTATAATTATGCCTTCTTCTTAATGAATCCTGTGCGCGAGCAAGAGCAATGTACATTGGCCAATACTGCCACTGCTCAGGCCAAGTAAATACGCGGATTTCTCCCAGCTTTCTCGCCATACTTATTCCTTGGATTAATCTGTTATTGATTTCCAACTCAGAAAGTGCTTCTCAATTCGCGATACACCTAAATCTAGGCAAGTAGCCATTAAAACGATCATTAGAACTCCAACAATCACACGGGGCGTGTCATAAAGTCCACTTGCACGTATTATCATATACCCGAGCCCGCAATCAGATGCAATGAATTCACCGATAAAAGCCCCTAGAAGTGACGATCCGATTGTGATTCTTAAAGAACCGAATACCCAGACAAGGGCTGTTGGGGCTAAAAGATACCGGAAAGTTGCCCATCGACTCGATTCCAGTAATTGAAAACGTTTAAGGAGTCTTGGATCAACCTGTTCAACACCCCGAAACGCTTGGCCAAGAGCTAAAAAAACTGTCGCAAGAAATGCTAATACTATTTTTGCCCAAATTGAAATTCCAAACCACAGTATTGTCATCGGTGCGATTGCAAATACTGGAAATGCTCCAAGTGCAGCCAAATAAGGTTTACTGATTCGCGCAATCACATCTGAGTACCATAGAGAAATACCAATAATTGCTCCAACTATATTCCCTATTAAAAAACCCCCGAGTGCCTCTCCGCCAGTGATTGCCATATTTCTGAGCAGATCACCATGAATCAAATCATCCCAAAATACCTCAGCAACTTTTTGGGGAGTTGAGTAGAAGAAAGAACGTTCATCAGACGAACCTCCATACGCTTGCCAAGCCAGCAAGAACAGAATCAATGGGATTAGTAAAAAAAATTTACTCATCAGTCACAGACTCCTTGCCCTTGTATCATGTAGTTCTGACAAAGGGGCGTAACTTACCCCATATTTCTTCGAATGCATCTCGTACGAATTGTGATTTTCGAGCAAGTATAGGTTGGCGCTCGGACACATTAAGTTCTACGGATAGTTCAAAAACAATTTTTGCAGGATCTTTTTGATGACGCCCCAAGACAAGAACGCGATCGGCTAAGATAAGTGCCTGGTCAATGTCATGTGTAACCAGAATTGTAGTTCGCGGAGCATCGCCATACACTAACCTGACAAGATGCTCTTCAAGGAGTAGTTTACTTTGAAAATCAAGACTGGCTGATGGTTCATCTAAGAGCAAGATATCGGGATTCGCAGAAAGTGTCATAGCTATCGATGCGCGTTGTCTCTCGCCACCTGAAAGTTGATCTGGAAGTTTATCTTGAGTTTCTAATAATCCTAACTTGTTAATCCAGTCATTTTCATATGATACAGTTGTATGTTCTTTAAGATTTGACAGCATCATTTGAAGTTGAATATTTCGAGTAATGGTATACCAGGGTAATAAGGCATCCTTCTGCGAAATATAACCAATTCTAGGTCTCGATCCTTCGTGCGAACTGAGTATTCGCTCACCTTTTTGAACCAATTCAAGCCCAGCGATGATTTCTAGTAAAGTTGACTTACCAGCCCCACTGGCCCCAACGATTGCTATCCTTTCGGACATTCCAACTTGTAATGAAAAATCGCGAAATAGATTCAAACTATCTGGAAACGAGTGTGTAATATTTTTCAGGTCAATTGCTACCTTACCCGTTTTCATTCGTACTCCTCGGTGGGAAGGATATTAGTAGTCGGACGATTGGAAGCAATACTCAATGGACCAAAGAGTTGCAAGAATTGATGAAAATACCATGCTTCCTCATCATCTTTTAATTTGAAGGATGGATACTGTTTCATTAGATTTTGGGCTTTTTGATGGGTGATGAATTTTCTGGCATTCTCATAAAAGTGCCCGCCATCTCCATTGTCACCCACACCTGCTCCTTCTCCCATTGGAACTTTTCTTCTTGCCCAGACGGCCCTAGAGAGAGTTCTTTTATATGCTTCACGAAGTATTGCTTTAGGAGCGGCTTTACCATTTCTCATGGGGATCTTCCAATTATTCGGGAGAGCAGAGATAAATGATGCTAATTCTTTAGATAGAAAAGGCACACGTGCTTCGATTCCACAGGCCATGGAAAGCCTGTCAACACGCTTGAGCTGAGTTTTGTGTAACTCTTGAGAGAAGACATCGAACATTTCATCTAACTGTTTTCCATAACCATATTTCGCAATACACTCAACAAATTCATGGTAGCCTCCCAGAAGTTCGTCTGCTCCTTCACCAACCAATACTACTTTAATGCCATCCTCATGTATCTCCTTCATCAGCGCCAAGTTCGCTATCCCTGCACGTATATGATTTGGTTCAAAAGTTTCTATCGAACTAATCACTTCAGGAATTAGTTTTATTACACTTCCAAGTTCGATATTTACAATTTTTAAGGGCTGGCAATCAGTCATTGATAGTTTTTGTAGAATTTGATTGTGTTCATAATTGGCATAAACAGAATCAATGGAGTCGGGACGGGGATAACTAAACGGCTCGGGTACCCCAACACAATATGCAGTCAAATCAAGCTGGCAATTTCGTTGTTTTTTGTACTCCATTGCCTCATATAATATTACGCTACTGTCAATTCCACCGCTGCAAAGCACGCCAACAGGCAAATCGGTATCCAGCATCGACCAAACTGCGTCGCGCACGAATTCCCGCAACTTCCTTCTGGCACCTTCTTCACTTTTGGGGATTTTTATATCAGGCAATATCTGATTTTGTATTTCGTTGATCTCATAGGGCACTGCCACGGAGCAGTGAAGGGTACTCCCAGGTGGGACTGCTTTTACTCCCTGAGCAAGCTCATCTTTGGGCACCACTGTAGTGATAGCCTTTATCTCAGAGGCAAAATATACCGATTGCTTTGTTTTCAAAAAATAAAGAGGCTTAATTCCAAAATAATCTCGAGATGCATAAACAACTCCGTTTGACGAATCATAAAGAAGTATGGAAAACATACCATCAAGCTTATTTACATAATCAATTCCCCATTTCTTATAAGATTCCAAAATCACCTGAGTATCTGATGGTGAATTATTAGAGCCGGTAATCTCTCGATTTAGATTTCTATGGTTGTAGATTTCACCATTGAAGACCACTGTGATACCATTAGTCGAATCAGTCAAAGGTTGTTGAGCTTGATCACGGCCTACTATCGCCAGGCGTGCACATCCCAATGATACGTTTTCGATTTGTGATAGCTGTGGAAGTCGATCACCTCTATGTTCAATGGCCTCCAACATAAGTTTTGTTTTCCGCCGACTCTCACTTGAGTGTTCGGTCGAAATGATCCCGATAATCCCACACATAGATTGCTTCTTAAGAAAAAAATTCAAGAGATGAAAATTACAAAAACAATCAGACTACTTGTCTTTTTTCTGTTCAGAGACTGCTTTCTCTGCAAATGTTGGATCTAATACAGCGTTAGCTGCTTCGATTGAAGTCAAGTCTCCCAGCTCTATCCTCACGTCAACTGTATTCTTCCAACCTTCCATGTTGAGGGTGACATTCTCAGGTAGCGTTTTATCTTTGATCATTCGAGTCACTGCAGTCCTGATTACCTCAGGGGATACTTCTGGAAATTTTTTTTCAGCAACTTTAATTGCCCCTTCAGTGTCGGTATGTGCAAACCGCATCGCTTTTTCTAAGGCATTCACAACTGCTTGAACGGTATCTGGATTTTTATCCCGATAGTCCTCCATAGTGTAGAGGCCTGTTAAAAGAAATGGACCATACATCTCGGGATAGGAATATACAATGTGAGCTCCCTCCTTAACTGCAGTTGAAGCGACCGGTTCTAATTCCATCGCTACATCTGCCTGATTTGCTTTCAACATTGCGAGGAGTGTTCCGTAGGCTCCTTGAACGATCTTGGCATCTCCAATAACGTCTTTATTTTGCTTTAATGTTTTCGCCATTAGAGAATAATTTGTAGACGGTGCTTCATAGGTGGCAATTCTCAGGTCTTTCAAACCTTCTGCACTTGAAGTAGGTTTTATCTTTTCATCCCAAGTGACTCCCCAATAGGTCGCTCCACCAACCACAGTTGCCACTACCACACCAGGACGCCCCTTCTCACGAGCAATAGCGGTAAATGTTGGATCAGAAACGCCAAATTGAGCGGAACCGCTAGATACAGCAGCAAAGGTTTTGTCGTCTCCTCCACCATTGATAAAATTGACATCCAAGCCTTCGTCAGCAAAGAAGCCACGATCAGCAGCGATATATAAAGGCAGATAGATCAATAAATCGCCGTACTGGCATATTGTGATTTTTTTATTGGCAGCCAATGGTGGCTGAGATTTTTGCGTGGCGTTGTCGCATCCCCATACCAAGAGGCTTGCTAAAATTACGCATAAAGAAAGGGCAACAACGAATGGTCTGGAATTTGGCACGTGTATTCTCCTAGGCAAGCGGAAATTTGGTAAGCAAGACGTTAAAGTTATACCTGCTAACACTGTGCCACTTGCAGCCGGAAACCATTTTTGAAGCTATAAGATATTAGCCAAATTCATGTTAAGCCATATTGGGAATAAAGTCTCAACGAGCTAATAATGATCTGGTACCATTTCCTGTGACGTTTGGGTCACAAGCTCGGTGATTCATAGCCCAAGTTGAACTCAGCCCTTCGAAAGACCAAAACGCTAATCTCCCGCCTCCTTCAATTCCAAACTCCTAAATTCTTTTCTAGAGATTGCTTCGAAGAGTTAAATGCTACAGCATAGTTAAGGTTTTATTTCTGTTTTCTGAAGAGAACCAACTATATACCTTCATTGCGTGATAATAAATAGGATTATATGCAGCGTGTTAGCATTCAGGTGGAGT
>TARA_R110002049_G_scaffold86767_5_pt1 | contig 21979 bp, 20 predicted proteins | sample TARA_R110002049 | Tara Oceans TARA_R110002049 (sample SAMEA4396941) | marine metagenome | biome: Polar Biome; feature: [SRF] surface water layer (ENVO:00010504); material: water (ENVO:00002006), including particulate matter (ENVO:01000060) such as... | depth 5 m
AAAATTGTTAAATTATGGCTGGAGAGGGTTTTATTGCTCATATGATTGCTAGTTTAAAAACGAATAAAAGATCGCGTGTTTCTACTTTTGATAAAATTAAAGATTTTAAAAAAAGTAAAAAAAGCGAATTATTCTTCCCTAACAAAGCCACAAAAAAAGATTTAAAAAAAGTACGTGAAAAAATTCAAAAGCAAAACAACATTAGTTTCTTTAAAAATGTAAGCTTTATTATAATTACAATAATTATTCTTTATTTCTTAATTCAGTTAGATAGGTATTAAAAAATGCTTCAATAAAAAGTATAAATTACAAATAGTTAGCAACTTACTATTACGCTATCGGTTTCGTAAAAACTTAAAAAAAAGACAAAAAACTTTCTTATTTTTACTGTTCAATTTTAGAAAAATGAACAAGAAAGTAATCTTAATGATTTTAGATGGTTGGGGAATTACACAAGACCCAAAAGTATCTGCAATTTACAACGCAAAAACACCTTTTATTAATGGTTTGTATGACAAGTATCCTCATGCAGAATTAAGAACAGATGGTTTACATGTTGGTTTACCAGAAGGTCAAATGGGAAATTCTGAAGTTGGCCACATGAATTTAGGTGCTGGTAGAATAGTATATCAGAATTTAGCTAGAATTAATAAAGCTGTAGAAGAAAAAACTTTAGGCAAAGAAAAAGTATTATTAGATACTTTAAAGTACGCTAAAGAAAACAATAAAGATGTTCATTTATTAGGCTTGGTTTCTAATGGAGGTATACATGCACACATAGATCATTTAAAAGGAATTTTAGATGTTGCTAAAGAAAATGAAGTAAATAATGTGTACTTACATGCATTTACAGATGGTAGAGACTGTGATCCAAAATCTGGAACTTTCTTTATTAATGATATTCAAGAATACATGAAACAAAGTACTGGAGAAGTTGCTTCTGTTACAGGGCGTTATTATGCAATGGATAGAGATAACAGATGGGAACGTGTTAAAGAAGCCTATGATGGTCTTGTTTATGGTAAAGGAACAAAAACTACAGATATTTTAGCTGAAATGAATGCAAATTATGAAGCAGGAATTACAGATGAATTTCATAAATCTATTATTGCTACAAATGCAGATGGTTCTGCAAAAACGCAAATTAAAGAAGGAGATGTTGTGCTGTTTTTTAACTACAGAACAGATAGAGGAAGAGAATTAACAAATGCCTTATCTCAAAATGATTTCCCTGAATTTGGAATGAAAAAATTAGACTTATACTACACAACTATTACTTTATACGATGAAAGTTTTAAAGGTATAAATGTTATTTACAATACAGATAATATTAAAAATACTTTAGGTGAAGTACTTTCTAAAGCTGGTAAAAAGCAAATTAGAATTGCAGAAACAGAGAAATATCCTCATGTAACTTTTTTCTTTTCTGGCGGACAAGAAGCACCTTTTGAAGGAGAATCTAGAATTTTAAGAAACTCACCAAAAGTAGCAACTTATGACTTACAACCAGAAATGAGTGCATATGAATTAACAGATGCTTTGTGTGATGATTTAGAAAAAGGCGAAGCAGATTTTGTTTGTTTAAATTTTGCAAACGGAGATATGGTTGGGCACACAGGTATTATGGAAGCAGCTATAAAAGCTTGTGAAACGGTAGATATTTGTGCAAAAAAAGTAATTGAAACCGGTTTAGAAAACGGATATTCTACTTTATTAATTGCAGATCATGGTAATTGTGAAACAATGATGAATCCTGATGGATCTCCTCACACTGCACACACAACAAACCCAGTACCATTCATTTTAATTGATAATGAAATAAAGTCTGTAAAAAGTGGTATATTAGGCGATGTTGCACCCACTATTTTAGACTTAATGGGTGTAGAACAACCTAAAGATATGACACAACATTCTTTAGTTTAATAAGAAAAATTAGAAAAATGAAATATTATTTTTTATTACTTTTTACCATATTATTAACTTCTTGCAATGCACAACAAAAAATAACTGCTTCGAAAAATAAAAGCGGAGATTTAATTGGTTTTGCTAATAAAGAATCTTTTAACCAAGCACCTTACAATGGTTGGTTTACTCAAAAATTCGATTCTTATAAACCAGATGAAGCTACTATTTCAGCATTAAAAAAAGAACTAAAAGGTGTAAAAATAAAAGGTTTTATGGGTACTTGGTGTGGAGATAGTAAAAGAGAAACACCTCACTTTTATAAAATTTTAGAACAAGCAAATTTCAATCTTAAAAACTTAGACTTAGTTACTGTAAACCGTGCAAAAAAAACACCAGATAATTTACAAGAAGGTTTAGATATCATAAGAGTACCAACATTTATCTTCTATAAAAACGGTAAAGAAATTGGCCGTTATGTAGAATATGCAAGAGAATCTTTAGAAAAAGATATGTTAAAAATAGTTTCTGGTGAAGCTTATAAACATTCTTACGATAGAAGTAAATAGAATGAACTTAAACAACCTACTTATAGCTGTAGATTTTGACGGAACTATAGTTGAAGATGCATATCCTAAAATTGGCAACACTCAACTTTTTGCTTTTGAAACTCTAAAAAAATTACAATCTGAAGGGCATAGATTAATTCTTTGGACATACAGATGTGGCTCTAGATTAGATGAAGCTGTAGCATTTTGTAAAGAAAATGGTATTGAGTTTTATGCTGTAAATAAAAGTTTTCCTGAAGAAGTTTACGAAGAAAAATACAGTAGAAAAATAAATGCAGATTTATTTATAGACGACAGAAATATTGGTGGCTTTGTAGGTTGGACAGAGGTTTACAAACAAATTTTTAACTACGAACCAGAACCTAAAAAAAAGAAAGGATTTTTCTCTTTCTTCAAATAAGTATTTCAGGGTCTTATTTACTTAAATTATACTAACTTTGCGGTTCAATTTTTTTAATATGATTAAGATTAAAACCAAAGAAGAAATAGAAATTATGCGCGAAAGTGCTTTAATAGTTTCTAAAACATTAGGTATGCTTGCAAAAGAAGTAAAACCTGGAGTTTCAACTTTATATTTAGACAAATTAGCAGAAGACTTTATTAGAGAACAAGGTGCAATACCAGGTTTTTTAGGACTGTATGACTTTCCTAACACACTTTGTATGAGCCCAAACTCTCAAGTGGTACATGGTATTCCTAATAAAGAACCGTTAAAAGAAGGAGATATTATCTCTATAGATTGTGGTGCTAAGAAAAATGGTTTTTATGGAGATCATGCGTACACTTTTGCTGTTGGTGAGATAGAAGCCGAAACTAGAAAACTATTAGACGTTACTAGAGAAAGTTTATACGTTGGTATTAGAGAATTTAAAGCTGGTAACAGAGTTGGTGATGTTGGTTTTGCTATTCAAAAATTCACAGAAGATCGTGGTTATGGTGTTGTAAGAGAATTGGTAGGTCATGGTTTAGGAAGAGAAATGCATGAAGACCCAGAAATGCCAAATTATGGTAAAAGAGGTAGAGGAAAGAAATTTGTTGAAGGAATGGTTGTTGCCATAGAACCTATGACAAATTTAGGAACTCATAAAATTAAACAACATTCTGATGGTTGGACAATTACTACTTTAGATGGTAAACCTTCTGCACATTTTGAGCATGATATTGCTATTTTAAATGGTAAACCAGAATTACTTTCTACTTTTAAATATGTTCATGAAGCTTTAGGAATTGAGACTAATGAAGAAGATGAATTTAGACAATAATAAAACAATTACGTGTCTATATTTAAAACCATATTAAATACCATACCAAGACCTTGGTTAATAAAAACTAGCTACCTGGTAAGACCAGTAATTGCTTGGTATTTAAAAGGTGATAAATTTACAGATCCTATAGATGGTAGAAGTTTTAAAAAATTTCTACCATATGGTTATGGTAATCAAAGAAAAAATGCACTTTCTCCATCTACGCTATCTTTAGAAAGACATAGATTAATGTGGCTTTTCTTAAAAGACGAAACTTCTTTTTTTACTTCAACAAAAAATCTAAAAGTTTTACACATAGCACCAGAACAATGTTTTTTAGATATCTTTAGAAAACAAAAAAACTTAAATTATATAACTTCAGATTTAGAATCTCCAATTGCTGATGTAAAAGCAGATATTTGCGATTTACCTTTTAAAGAAAATGAATTTGATGTTGTGTTTTGTAATCATGTATTAGAACACATTACAGATGATACAAAAGCAATGCAAGAACTTTATAGAGTTTTAAAACCTGGAGGTTTTGGTATTTTTCAAATTCCGCAAGAACTTTCTAGAGAAAAAACATTTGAAGATAACTCTATTACAGACAGAAAAGAACGTGCTAAAATATTTGGGCAATATGACCATGTTAGAGTTTATGGACGTGATTATTTTAACAAGCTCCGTTCTATTGGCTTTAAGGTTGATGAAATAGATTATACAAAAAAAATCGCCCCAGAGAAACTAGAACGATTTTGTTTAATGCAAGATGAAATACTTCCTGTGTGCTATAAAATTTAATTTTATTACTGATTGTTTCTTAAAAAGACAGGTAATTTTTCTAATGTTTCTTCTCCTTTTACAATAACACCATCTTTAAATATTTGATAAATTCCTTCTTCTAATTTCACAACCTTAGAATTACCTTTGTAAGTTGCAAATTTATCTTTTGCTGTAGAAACTTTTGTTCCGTTTTGGTTTATCCAAGAAACAACATCACCTTTTATAGCTTGTGCTTTACTGTCATGAAAAGCGCCAATAAAATCATAATTAGAATCTGTAGATAGCAGTGTACCATCAACAGAACATAAGTATGCTCTTACTTTATAATCATTTTCTGCGTATAAAGGATATATACCTCCACCTAAATGTCCACCAAAAGTAAACCAATCTTTATCTACTTTAATCTCGTTGTCTTTATCATCATACTTTCTAATAACATCATTTTTCTTTAAATCTTTAAAAACTTGTTCTTTATTAGAAACTTTTACAGTTTTATTTTCATTCAAATCAAAAACCATTGGCTCATAAGAGTTATTAGGATAAGTTACCAATCTTCCGTTAGATCTTGGCAACATAACTTTACCATAATTAGTAGAAAGTGGGTTAAAATCTGAAGGACTTGGCAGTAATGCCCCTTTGTTATTATTCGTGTTAAAATAATAAATTTTTGTAGGTTCTTTTTCTTTATTAGTTAATAAAATAAAACCAGCATAATTAACTGCATATGCAAAATCACTTTCCTCTACAACAACTTCTGCCTTATCATTTACAATTCCAAATTTACCTTTTTTACTAAAAAGCGCATAATTATTAGCATTAAAACTATAGACACTATCTACTTTTAGAGACAGTTTTAGTGAATTAGAATTCCATATGGTTTTTAAAGAATCTATTTTCTTAAGTTCCTTCTCTTTTCTTTTTCTTTCTTCTTCAGCTTCTTTTTCTTTTTTTAATTGAAGTTCTAACTCTTCATCAATAGTTACATGAAGCTCTAATTGCTGAAGGTATTCTTCTGAATTTTTGTTTTTTGCTAGTAAAAAGTATTGCTTAGAATATTTTTGAGCTTCTTTATAATTCTTTAATTCAAAATAAATTCTTGACCCTAAATTAGCAACTTTAGGTTTGGTAACAGAATCTGTGTATTTCATTGCTTTTTCAAACAACACTAAAGCTTCTTTAAAATCTATGCTTTCTTCAATAACTGCATTTGCTCTTTTAATATAAACATTTGCAATTTCTGAGTTATTTTGAGCATATGAGGTAGAAAAGTATGCTACGCAAAAAAATGCTAAAAGTATTTTTCTCATAATTTGTAGTAATTTTTGGTTATGCAAGATAATAAAAAAATACTCATTTAATACAACTTAACCACTACCTACTTGTAGGTATAATTAGAATATTCTTCTATTAAACCTTCTTTATTAATATATAATAGAACAACTTTTATGTTAGAATGGTTTTCTAAAAAAGCTTTAGTTCTCTCTAAACCCATAGCCATAAAAGCTGTTGCATACGCATCTACATCTGCACAATCTAAGTTTGCTAAAACAGAAGCACTTAATAAATTGCTTTCTAGAGCGTAGCCAGTTTTAGGGTTTACTGTATGTACATATTTATTTCCTGAATCTGAAATTCTAAATTTTCTATAATTACCAGAAGTTGCCATAGATTTATTAGATAAATTAAGAGTTTTAAAACCAGTGTTAGAATTTAATGGATCGACCAACTTTACTAACCAAGGTTGATTATTTTCTTTAAAGCCACTTGTTCTAATTTCTCCACCAATTTCTACTAAATAGTTATTAATTTTCTTGCTCTCCAAAAATCGTCCAACAACATCAATTCCAAAACCTTTAGCAATAGAATTAAAATCTAGATATATTTCTGGGCTTTCTTTTGTGATTTTATTTCCTTCTAATTTCACTTTATTTAAACCAACAAACTGCATTTGGTTTTTTACATCTTCATCAGATAGGTTCTTCTTTTCATCCTTAGGACCAAAACCCCAAGCATTTACTAAATTACCAACTGTAGGGTCAAAAAAACCATCAGTTTCGGTAAATATTCTTTTAGATTTATTAAAAACTTCAATAAAATAATCATCTACAATTACATTTGTTTCTCCTTTATTTATTCTAGAAATATCTGAAGTAGCTATGTAAGTAGATAAAGATGAATTCATCTTAACAAATAAACTATCTATACTTTTTTGATAATTAGAATCTGCCTCTAAATATGTTATTTTGTAAGTTGTACCAAAAACAGCTCCTTTTAATGTGTAATTTTTTAAAACTTGTTCTTTTTTACAACTAGAAAAAAGAAAAAAAGCAGATAGAGCAAGGGTATAGTAGTAATATTTCATAATTATATGTTATAGTAAACAAAAATAGCATATAATTTTTTCACAAATAATTGTTAATCGCTCTTTTTGTTCATCGAATTTGTTAAATTTGTGGATATAACAAAATAATTAAGAATAAAATAATGAAGAAAATATCTTTAATCTTATTATCTGCAATTGCCCTTAGTTCTTGTGTTTCTAAAAAGGAGTTTGTAGCATTACAAGCAGAAAAAATAAAAACGGAAGAAGAATTATTAGCTGTAAAAACTAATTTACAGAAATGTTTAATTGAAAAAGAAAAAGAAGATGGTAAAATATTTGCCTTAACAGAGCAAGTAAAATACCTAAAAGACGATAAAAAAACAGCTTTAAAACAAGTTGAAAACTTAACTGTTTTAACACAATCTTCTTCAGATAACATTAAAACTGTTATTGCACAATTAAGCGAAAAAGACAAATATATTAACGGGGTTAGAAAAGCAATGACTCAGAAAGATTCTTTAAATCTTGCTATAAAATATCATTTAACAAGAAACCTAACAGATGGTATTCAAGATAAAGATATTGAAGTTAATGTAGAAAAGACTGTAGTATTTATCTCTATTTCTGATAAATTATTATTTAAAAGTGGAAGCTACAATGTAACTGATGGAGCTTACACAGTTTTAGAAAAAATTGCTAAAGTTGTAAACGACCAACCACAAATGGAAGTTATGATTGAAGGACATACAGACAGCACGCCTATTAAAAGAGATTTAATTCAAGATAATTGGGATTTATCTGCTTTAAGAGCAACTTCTATTACTAGAATTTTACAATATAAATTTGGCGTTAAACCACAAAGATTAATTGCAGCAGGAAGAAGCCAGTACATTCCTTTAGCTCCAAATGATAGTGCTGAGAATAAATCTAAAAACAGAAGAACAAAAATTATTATTATGCCTAAATTAAATCAGTTTTTTGATTTGTTAGAGCAAGATGCTAAATAATTTTTTTTTAGTTAAAATAAAAAAAACCACTCAAATAGAGTGGTTTTTTTTATTTTAACTAAGTACTTTTACTTAATCTATTGATAAGATTAGAATTCAAAAAAAACTATAAAATGAAAGATTTAAAAAACAAAAAAGCTATTATTACAGGAGGTGGTAGAGGCTTAGGAAAAGCTACTGCTATTGCTTTTGCCAAAGAAGGTATAGATATAGCAATTACAGGTAGAAATGAAGACGTTTTAAAAGCAACAGTAGCCGAACTTAAAGAATTGGGCGTTCATGCAATTTACGCAACTTTTGACGTTGGTAATTACGAAGAAGTAAAGACAGGTATTAAAACCATTGTAGATACTTTAGGTGATATAGATATTTTAGTTAACAATGCAGGTGTTGCTGCTTTTGGAACCCTTAACGAAATGAAGGTAGAAAAATGGAGCCAAATAATACAAACCAATTTAATGGGAATGTACTATGTAACAAAAGAAGTATTACCATATTTAATTGATAAAAATATTGGAGATATTATTAATGTAGCTTCTACTGCTGGTTTAAATGGTAATGCAAATACTTCTGCTTATTCTGCATCTAAATTTGCTGTTATTGGTATGTCTGAATCTTTAATGAAAGAAGTTAGAAAAAACAATATTAGAGTTTGTACACTAACACCAAGTACAATAGCATCAGACATGTCTATAGATTTAGGTATTGCAAACAAAGATTCTGAAGATAGTGTTTTACAACCAGAAGATTTTGCAGAATTAGTAGTTGCAGGTTTAAAACTACCAAGAAGAGCAATGCTTAAAAGCGCTGCTTTATGGTCTACAAATCCATAATTTAAAATACTAAACATAAAAAAGGAGTGTAAATAAAATTACACTCCTTTTTTTATGTTTAAAATAATTTTAGTTATTCTAATATTTTTATAAAATCATCAAAAGCAACATAATAAGGCTGGTCTTTAAAAACAGGGTTTTCTACACTTTCTGCATTTGCAATTCCAACACCAGCAAACCAAACTTTAGCATTTTGTTTTTTTGCATGGTTTTTAAAAGTTTCCATCCATAAAACATCATAATCATTAGGGTTTTGTAGGTTTTTAGACACTTTTACCAAAACAAAAATAGTTTGTTCTCCTTTTTTAAATAGTACAAACTGAGGATGTCTTTTTAATTGACTATTAATTGCTTGAAATTCATAGCCCATTTCTTGTAACTTCTCTCCTACAATATTCATTGCTAAATTATGCAATTCTTGTGCAGTTAAAATTTGCATTACTTTTTCTTTTTCTTGTTATGTTTATTGTAATTTTTATCTCCTCTAGTTTTTGGCTTCTTATATTTTGCCGCAATTTCCCTTCTATAAGATCCACCTCTATTTACTTGACTATTCTTTTCACTTTTTTCGTGAAATGCTGGCCCTGGTACATATTCTAAAGAAGTCCTATTTTTAGAAATTCCTTGATCTTCTCTTGGACGTTCATCTTCGGTTAATAATTTAGAAATCTCTACGTGTTCAGGAAGTTCTAGAACCGGAATTTCATAATTCATTAATTCTTCTATTCCTGCTTTTGCTTCTTGCTCTTTTTCTGTAGAAAACAAAATAGTATTACCTGGTTCTTCTGCACGACCGGTTCTACCAATTCTGTGCATATAATTTTCAGGAAAATCTGGTGTATCAAAATTAATTACATGAGAAACTTTATCAAAATCTAAACCACGTGCCATTACATCTGTAGCTAATAAAATTCGATTTTTACCTTCATCAAATTGTTTAATAGATCTAATTCTGTAATTCTGTGTTTTATTTGAGTGTATCACACACATTTCGTCATTAAAAACTTCTTCTAAATGTTTAAATAACAAATCTGCAGTTCTTTTAAAACCAACAAAAATTAATACTTTATTAAACTTTTCTTTATCTCTTAAAAGTTCGTGTAATAAATTAACTTTGGTAAAAAAGTTAGGAATATTGTAAGAAACTTGTTTAATATTATCTAGTGGAGTTCCACTAATTGCTACAGAAATTTTTTCCGGATTTTTAAAGAAATCGTAAATTAAATTATCTACATCTTCTGTCATTGTTGCAGAAAAAAGTATGTTTTGTCTTTTTTCAGGAATTACATCAAAAATATTCATCAGTTGAAAACGGAATCCTAAATCTAACATTACATCTACTTCATCAATAACTAATTTCTGAATAGATTTTAACTTTAAAGCGTTACTTAAAGCCAAATCATATAATCGACCAGGAGTTGCAACAATAATATCTTGTCCTTGTAAAATAGCTTGTTTCTGCGTATTTATATTTGTACCACCATAAACGCCTAAAACACGCGCATTAATATATTTAGACAGCTGTTCTATTTGCTCTACAACCTGTATAACCAATTCTCTTGTTGGCACTAAAACCAAAATTCTTGGATGTTGTTGTTTAGAGAATTTTAAATCTCTAAGAATAGGCAACATGTAAGCAAAAGTTTTTCCTGTACCAGTTTGCGCAATTCCCACAACATCTTTACCAGATCTTACAACAGAAAATGCTTGTTCTTGAATTGGCGTTGGGGCAGTAAAACCCAAATCGTCAATTGCATATTGTAATTGATTTGATAAATCTAAATCTTCAAAAGTCATCTTATAAAATTTTGTGCAAAGGTACGTTTTATAAAATGTTATACAACAAGACTTCAACGTTGTATTAATTTGTAATTTTGCTAAAAATTTATCAAATAAAATAATGATTACAGATACACACACACATTTATATTCTAGCCAGTTTAATGAAGACCAAAAAGAAATGATGCAACGTGCAAAAGATGCAGGTGTTTCTAGGTTTTTTATACCAGCAATAGACTCTTCTTACACAGAAAGTATGTTAAAACTAGAAGAAGATTTTCCTTTAGATGTGTATCTAATGATGGGGTTACACCCAACTTCTGTAAAAGAAAACTATTTAGAAGAGTTGGCGCATGTAAAAGAATGGATTGATAAAAAAGACTTTTATGCAATAGGTGAAATTGGTATTGATCTTTATTGGGATAAAACTTTATTAAAACAACAACAAGCAGCTTTTAGAACTCAAATTTCATGGGCAAAAGAAAAAAAACTTCCAATTGTAATTCATTGTAGAGAAGCTTTTGATGAAATTTTTGAAATTTTAGAAGAAGAAAAAGGAGAAGATTTAAGAGGAATTTTTCATTGCTTTACAGGAACAAAAGAACAAGCAGAACAAGCAATTTCTTACAACATGAAATTAGGAATTGGTGGCGTTGCAACTTTTAAAAACGGAAAAATAGATAAATTTTTAAATGAAATAGATATACAGCACATTGTTTTAGAAACAGACGCACCATATTTGGCTCCTACACCATACAGAGGAAAAAGAAATGAAAGTGCATTTATTACAAATGTTGTAGATAAATTGGTAGATATTTATGGAATATCTTTTAAAGAAATTTCAGAAATTACAACACAAAATTCTAAAGCTGTTTTTGGAGTATAATGGAAAAAACAGAAACTACTTATTACAAAACGCCCATAGGAATTGCTAAAATTATTGGCGACAAAAATGGAATACAATCTGTCTCTGTATTAAATGAAGATGCTATTTCTTCAGAATTATTAAATACAAAAACACCAGAATGTTTACAAGATTGTGTTTTGCAATTAGAAGAATACTTTAACGGAAAAAGAGCTAGTTTTAATTTAACTGTAAACCCTAAAGGAACCTCTTTTCAGAAAAAAGTATGGAAAGCGTTATTAGAAATTCCTTACGGAAAAACAAAAAGTTATTTAGAACAAAGTAAGTTTTTAGGAGATGTAAAAGCCATAAGAGCAGTTGCTTCTGCAAATGGTAAAAACCCATTATGGATTGTTATTCCCTGCCACAGAGTTATTGGTTCTGATGGTTCTTTAACGGGTTACGCTGGTGGAATTTGGCGTAAAAAATGGTTATTAGCTCATGAAAACCCTGTAAAACAGCAATCGCTTTTTTAAATACACTTTCATGTATTAAAAATCTTATTTTTACGTTAAGAACGTATAGTTTGTAGATGTATAAAAAAATTCTCTTTTTTTTGTTTTTAATTATTGGGTTTGCAATCCAATCTCAAACAATATCTACAGATTTTAGATCTAAGAAATTACTTATTAAAAAAGATACCATAAAGTTCGATTCTGTTGCCATAAACCCTATGCGTTTTAAAGTATTAAACGCTTTCTTAAAACCCATAGACATTTCTAAATATACTGTAGATTTTAACAATGCTACACTTATTATAAACTCAAAAGAACATCAAGAAATTACTTTAGAATATTTTAGATTTCCAGATTTTATAACAAAAACATATACTCCTTTTGATGAAAGCTTAATTGTGCCAAATGGAACAAATACTGGTAAATTATATAGTTTAACAACCAATAAAAAAGCATCTGAAGTTAAACTTTTTGAAGGTTTACAAACAAAAGGTTTTATTTCTAGAGGCATAACTTCTGGTAACAACCAAAATGCTGTAACAAATGCTGCTTTAGATTTAGAAATTTCAGGAAAATTATCAGACAAAGTAACCTTAAGAGCAAACATTTGGGATACAAATATTCCTATTCAAGAAAATGGATATTCGCAAAACATTACAGATTTCGATAGAATTTTTATTGAAATGTTTACAGACAATTGGCGTGTAAAAGCAGGAGATTTATCTCTACAAAACAACTCAAGTTATTTTGCCCCTTTTACCAAACAAGCTTCTGGTTTAGAAGTAGAAACCAAAATTAATAATAATCTAAAAATTAGTGCATCTGGTGCAGTTGTACGTGGTAAATTTAACACATTTACTATTATTGGTAATGAAGGTAACCAAGGACCTTATAAAATTGTTGGCGCTAATAATGAACCAAATATTATAATTATTGGTGGTAGTGAACGAGTGTATATTAACGGACTATTAATTAGTAGAGGAGAAAATGAAGATTACACCATAGATTACAACATAGGTGAAATTACATTTAATACAACATTTCCTATTACAAATGATATGAGAATTACCATCGATTTTCAATATTCTGATAGAAATTACACCCGTTTTGTAACTTATGAATCTGCAACTTACAAAACAGAAAAACTAAATATTAGTGGTTTTTTCTACAGTGAAAATGATGCTAAAAACCAACCATTACAACAAGCTCTTACAGATGAACAAAAACAAATTTTAGCAAATGCTGGTAACAATACTAATTTAATGTTTTCTGAAAGTGCTTTTATAGATGCTTTTGATGAAAACAAAATTCTTTATAAAAAAGTAACAAACGGAGCAGTAGAAAATTTTGAATATTCTACAAATGAAAATGAAGAACTCTACTTTGTAACTTTTACAAATGTTGGTTTTAATAACGGAGACTACATCTTAAATAAAAGTACTGCAATTGGTAATATTTACGAATATATTGGTGTAAACCAAGGAGAATACGCACCTATAACACGTTTAATTCCACCAACAAAATCTCAAGTATTTGTATTAAAATCAGATTATGATTCTACAAATAAAACAAAAATAACTTCTGAAGTTGCTATTACAAATAATGATGCCAATTTATTTTCTACAATAGATAATAATCAAAATGCTGGTGTTGCAGCAAAAATTGGTTGGCAACAAGTTTTAATTGATAAAAAATGGCAATTAACAAGCAATATTAGTCATGAATTTGCGCAAAAAAACTTTTCTACTTTACAACGCTGGGAATCTATAGAATTTAATAGAGATTGGAATTTATTAACTAATAATGCTACTAAAAACTATTTTCAATCTACGTTTTCACTTCAAAATAAAGAAGAAGATTTTCTATTGTATAGATTCAATCACTTAAATTATTTAGATACGTATAATGGAAATAAACATGAACTTCAATCTAAAATGAAGCTAAATAACACTGCTTTTTTTATTGACGGAAGCTTCTTAACAAATACCTCAACTTTAGAAGACAACACCTTTTTAAGAGCAAAAGCAACTATAGAACATTCATTTAAAAAAAGTTGGTTGGGCGCGTTTACAAATTTAGAAACCAATAGTAGAAAAAGCGTTAATTCTAATAATTTTGTAAACACAAGTCATCGTTTTAAAGAATTTGAAACCTATTTTGGTATTGGAGACACCACAAAAGTGTTTGCCAAATTTGGTTTTAATTACAGAGATAACGACAGTATAAAATCTGATAAATTCACACAAATTAATAACCGAAAATCGTTTTATATAAATAGTAAATTAATTCAGAATAAAAATACAAACCTAAGTCTATTTGCTAATTACAGACTTACAGAAAATAATTTTTCTGAAGATCAAAAATCTTTAAACTCTAAATTAGTTTTTAGTCAGAAACTATTTAACAACTTTCTAAACTTAAGTACACTTTACGAAACTTCTTCTGGTAATGTTGCAAGACAAGAATATATTTATATTAAGACAGAACCTGGTTTGGGTTATTATACTTGGATTGATTATAACAATGATGGTGTTCAAGATTTTGATGAATTTGAGATTGCAGAATTTCAAGATCAAGCAAATTACTTACGTGTTCCTAAACCTAATTTAAGGTTTTTAGCAACTCAAAGAGCAAAATTTAGACAATCTATAAATCTAAATTTTAATCAATGGAAAAACCAAACAGGTTTTAAAAAAACAATTTCTCATTTTAATAACGAAAGTTTTTTAAGCATCGAAAATGAACAATCTAGAATAGGTAATTCATTTAACTTTAATCCTTTTAATTTTAATGAAGACCAACTAATTGGTTTAAACTTTAGTTTAAGAAATAGCTTGTATTTCAATAGAAATTTACAAAAATACAGCACAACTTATACTTATGGAAAATTGAAAAATAAGCAACAGTATTTTATAGGAACCCAAGAAAATAACACAAAAACTCATCAAATAGATTTTGCTCATAAATTTGCCACTTTTTGGCTGTTCGATTTTATGACTAAAATTTCTAAAAATAATTTACAAACAGAAAATTTTAATAATAGAAATTATATAATTGAAGGAAAAGAAATTCAGCCAAAAATTAGTTTTTTATATAATGAAAACAACAAACTAACAGCTTTTTATCACTACAAAAACAAAAAAAATAGTTTAGCCGATTTTGAAAATTTACAACAACAGAAAATAGGACTTGAATACTTCTATTTAAACGGAGAGAAAAACCAAGTTACAGCCAATGTAAATGTTTTTTTAAATGACTTTAAAGGTGATACAAATACACCTGTTGCATACCAAATGCTAGAAGGTTTACAAGCTGGAAAAAACTACACATGGAATCTTTTATTTAATAGAAAATTAAATTCGTTTTTAAACCTAAACTTAAATTATTTAGGTAGAAAAAGCGAGAACTCTAAAACCATACATACAGGAAGCATACAATTACGTGCCATTTTTTAACAGATAACAAACTCCTTTTTGATACATTTGCTTAAAATCAACCAAAAAAACATGAAACATTTTACATTATTTTTAGTAATAGCAATAACTAGTTTACAGTTCACAGCACAAGAAAAAGACGAATTTAAATATCCACAAGACATTAATAAGAAACATGAATTAAAAATTAATGCGCTTACACTCTTAGCCGCAAAATGGATTGATGTTTCTTATGAAAGATTAATAGATGAAGAATCTTCTTACGGTATTGCTGCTACAATAAATACAGATACTGAAGAATCTGATTTAAAATATAGTTTAACACCATATTATAGACGTTATTTTTCAGGAAAATTTGCAAGAGGTTTTTTTGTTGAAGGATTTGGTATGCTATTTGGAGCTAATGATACAGGTTTTTTCTCTAGCGAACCAGATAATTCTGAAACTGGTTTTGCTTTAGGTATTTCTGTAGGAGGTAAATTTGTTTCTAAAAAAGGATTTACCACAGAGTTATTACTAGGTATTGGAAGAAATTTTGCAGACTCACAACATAACGAAGCTGTTGGTAGAATAGGAATTTCTCTAGGATATAGATTTTAAATAATCATAATTTAGTAAATTTGTAAAAAATAAAAAAGATGAAAAAAATAGTTTTAATATTAGGGCTTTTAGTAAGTTCTTTAGGATATTCTCAACAAGAAGTAAAATTAGATATTGCAGATGCTTTAGTAATTAGGAGTTTAGAGTTTTCTTATGAAAATTACTTTAGTGCAGAAAATTCTTTTGGTATTTCTGCCTTATTTAATTTAGCAAAACAAGATGCTAACTTTAGATACAATGAAAACATGATGATTACTCCATATTTTCGCCATTATTTTACATCAGAAGCACAATGGAATTTCTTTGGTGAAGGTTTTGTAGGTATCAATTCTGGTAAAACAGAATCTATAGAAGATTCTGGTAATTATGACCAGAAATATACAGATGCAGCTTTAGGTGTTGCAATTGGTACTAAATACTCTTCTGAAGGAGGTTTGGTTATAGATATTTATGGCGGTTTAGGTAGAAATCTTTTTGGAACAGAATCTCCAATTCTTGTACCAAGAGTTGGTGTAAATGTTGGTTGGAGATTTTAAATTTTCTATTTATTCATTAAATAAAAAAAGCCAGCTAACGCTGGCTTTTTTTATTTAATGAATTGCAATTTCTTTATGAAACAGCAGCTTCTTTTCTTATTGGTAAATTTTGTATTAAATCTATATATAAGTTTATTTCTTTCTTTAAATCTTTACGCTCATAAATAGCATCTAAGAAACCATGCTCTAAAACAAATTCAGATTTCTGAAAACCATCTGGTAAGTCTTTACCTGTTGTGTCTCTAACAACTCTTGGTCCTGCAAAAGCAATTAAGGCGTTTGGTTCTGCAATATTAATATCTCCTAACATTGCATAAGATGCAGTTGTACCACCAGTTGTTGGGTCTGTACATAAAGAAATATAAGGAATCTTTGCACCAGCCAATTGCGCTAACTTAGATGAAGTTTTTACTAGTTGCATTAGAGAAAGAGATGCTTCCATCATTCTTGCTCCACCAGATTTAGAAACCATTAAAAACGGAATCTTATTTTTTATAGAATAATCTATTGCTCTTGCAATTTTCTCTCCAACTACAGATCCCATAGAACCTCCAATAAAAGCAAAATCCATTGCAGCAATAACAATATCTTTTCCTAAAGATTTACCAACAGCTGTTCTTACAGCATCGTTTAGTTTTGTCTTTTCTTGTGCTGCTTTTAATCTATCTGGATATTTTTTAGTGTCTTCAAATTTTAAAGGATCTTTAGATGTTAAACCTTCGTTTAATTCTTTAAACTTGTTATCATCAAAAAATAACTCGAAATACTCTTTACTACCAATTCTTACATGATAACCATCTTCTGGACTTACATATAAGTTTCTCTTTAATTCTTCTGTATCTATAATCTTACCACTTGGAGTCTTGTACCACAAGCCTTTGGGTGTGTCTTTTTTATCTTCCGTAGAAGTTTGAATTCCTTTATCTGTTCTTTTAAACCAAGCCATGTTATGTGTTTGTTTTAATTTACTACTTTAAAATAAAAAGTTATTTCAAAATAAAGTTTGAGTTACAAATGTAAAAGATTTTTTCTAATTCTACTTTCTTCTTCAAATGATTATTCACTACTTATAAATTTATTTTTTTTAGCAAAAAAAAAGCATTTTGAAATTTCATCAAAATGCTTTTTAATTATTATAATATAAATACTATAAAGTATCTACGTTATTTAGGTCTTGAAACGCTTGCTTTAAACGGTTTGTAAAAGTAACTTCACCTTCACGTAACCATTTTCTTGGATCGTAATATTTTTTATTTGGCTGCTCTGCTCCTTCAGGATTACCAATTTGAGTTGCTAAATAATCTGCTTTACCTTGCATGTAATCTCTAATACCTTCTGTAAATGCAAACTGTAAATCTGTATCAATATTCATTTTAATAACTCCGTAACCAATAGCTTCTCTAATTTCTTCTAAAGTAGAACCAGAACCACCATGAAATACAAAATCTATATGATTATGTTCTACATTGTATTTTTCTGAAATATATTCTTGAGAATTCTTTAAAATTTTTGGAGTTAACTTTACGTTTCCTGGTTTATAAACACCATGAACATTACCAAATGCTGCTGCAATTGTAAATTGAGGAGATACTTTTAATAACTCTTCATAAGCATAGGCAACTTCTTCTGGTTGTGTATATAATTTAGAAACATCTACATCAGAATTATCTACACCATCTTCTTCACCTCCAGTAATACCTAATTCAATTTCTAAAGTCATACCCATTTTGCTCATTCTAGCTAAATATGTCTTACAGATATCGATGTTCTCTTCTAAAGGCTCTTCAGATAAATCTATCATGTGAGAACTATACAAAGGTTTACCTGTTTCTTTAAAATGCTTTTCTGAAGCATCTAATAAACCATCTATCCAAGGTAATAATTTTTTAGCTGCATGATCTGTATGTAAAATTACAGGTACACCATAAGCTACTGCTAATTCATGAATATGTTTTGCCCCAGCAATACCACCTGCAATTGCAGCTTTTTGCCCTTCATTAGATAAACCTTTACCTGCATTAAATTGAGCACCACCATTTGAGAACTGAATGATAACTGGTGCATTTAATTCTTTTGCAGTTTCTAAAACAGCATTAATTGTGTTAGAACCAACAACATTTACAGCTGGTAATGCAAATCCTTTTTCTTTTGCAAGTTTAAAAATTTCTTGAACTTCTTTTCCTGTTGCAACTCCAGGTTTTATGTTGTGACTCATATTTATTTAATTTAATTTGTTGTTCTTAATTTCTTCAAAAATACTAAAATTAGACGTTTTTATGTTTGATGTCTGTATAAAATAACGAAAACGTTATAGACTTTTTACCTATTTTATTAAAATGGATAGTTGATTCCTATATTATAAACAGCACTTGCAAAATTGTAATTCTTAAACCATTTATTACCTTCTAAATAAGGCTCATATGTTTTAAAACCTACATCTAATCTTAAGACAAAAAAGCTTAAATCATATCTTACTCCAACACCAGAACCAATTGCAATGTCTTTTAATGAAGATATACCTTTTAATTTAGCATCATCATCTACAAATTCAGATCCAGAAATATCCCAGATATTACCAGCATCTAAAAATAAAGCTCCTTTTAAACTACTAATTAAGTCAAATCTATATTCTGCACTTGTTAAAAATTTAAAACTTCCAACATTAAACTCTAGACCAGAGTTTCTACTTCCAGGACCTAACTCATAGGTTTGCCAAGCTCTAATATCATTAGAACCTCCTGCAAAATAACTTCTAGTAAACGGAATATCTGAATTGTCGTAAGTTAAAATAGCTCCTAAAAAAGTTCTAATTCCAAAAACTGAATTTAAACCAACATTCCAAAAATGTTTATACTCTAAATCTGTTTTAAAATATTGTGCTAATGGAATTTTAAACAGTGTTTTTTTACCATTTGCATTATAATCATTTGAAAAAAGACCTAAAACATTACCAGAATTAGAAACTCTTGCCTTAAAAAAAGAAAAATTATTATCTTTAAAATCTACCTGACTATTATAAGTATAAGAATATGCTAACGTTGGAATTAAAAAATCTGATGTGACTATATTATATCTATTCTGAATATTTAAAACAGTATTATAATCTTCTGAATTAGACGCTTTGAAACCAGAATTACTTGCAACTGCCCTTATAAAGTTTAAAGATTCTGAAGCCTGTGTTTCTATATCTGTTGATAAAGGAAAATATGAGGTTCCGTTTACATTATCATAAACCTCTGCAACATCATCTAAATTAGAAAATTCTGAACTATAAATATCAAAAAACCTATTTACATTTAAGTTTTGAATATATTGAGTGTTAAAAATTTCTAACTGAATTGTCTTTTTTCTATTGTATTGCCATTTGTAATCTGATAGAAAAGTAAAAGTTTGCCTATCTAAACCTATATTTTTCTGAAAACTAGAACCTAAAGAAAATAGAGTTCTTGGAGACATCCTCTTTGGCACTAACCTACTTAAACCAAAAGGAGCTATAAGCCTAGGAAACTCTAAAGATGCATCTGCTCCTATTTCCCAACCAGGACCATTGTTAGCATTAAAGTAAGAACCTAAAAAAGAAAACTTTAATAATTCTGCGCCTCTAAAAGCATTTCTATTTGTTAATGAAAACTTTGCAGAAGAACCAATATTTCTAATATTAGAATGTGTTAATTCTGTTTCAAAACCTAAAGTATATTTTTCTTTTGGAGATAGAAGAATATCCATTCTCAATTCATCTTCAGAACCATTTATAGGTGAAAAAGTAATGTTTGTTGATTTAAAATTTTTGAGTGATTTTAAATGATTTCTAGTTAAATTACTTAAAGTATCTTTATAAACGTCTCCAGGATTAAAGAATATAGATTGTGCTAAGTATTTAGGATTATATTTTAGTTTATCAATAGCTAAAAAATTTATTCCTTTATAAGCAATAGAATCTTTATAAACTTCTCCTTTTTGAGTATATGAATAATCTGTAGTAACATTAATTTCTTTTACTTTATGAACCTTATAATCTTTCTTTACATAAACACCGTTTTTCTCTTTAAAACGATCTTTTGCAATTAAAAAATCAACATTTGTTTTATGATCTACTCTTGTAGAATCTACATAAAAACCTAATGCAGCTTCAGAAAAATCATAAACACCACTATTTTTAAAAAGTTTAACAACATTACTAGCTTCTCTTCTAAAGGTTTTATCGTTGTATTGGTTTCCGCTTATTAATAAAGAACGCATACCAGAGTCTTTATAAATAGAATCTAAAACAGGCGATTCTATTTTTAATTTAATAGTATCTAATAAAGTTGGGTTACCTCTTGTAACAAAATATTGTGCTGTTGCTTTTTTCTGAATAGAATCTCTGTTTATTTTCGAGCTAACTTTAGATTCAAAAAAACCTTGTGTTTTGTAATAAGCCCATAAATTATCTGCAGTTCTCTTTACTTTATTCTCACTAATAATTACAGGTGCATCATAACTTAAAAACCAATTATTTAATTTTATAAGCGAATTTGCGTAGGCAATACTTTGTTTTTCAGAAAAAATATTTTTAATCGTTTTATATTTCTTAGGATGTTCTTTTCCCCATTCTGATGGAGTTTTAGGTTTATCATGATTTCCTAAATTATGAAAATACAACCCAAATGGCAAACCTAACAGCTTAGGGTTGGGTTTTTGAAGTACATATTTTTGTAGTTCTGTACTATTGTTTTTTACACTATCTACAAAAATATAATTTTGCGTAAGCATGTGTTCATTTACTGCAACATGTTTGGTAGAATTACAAGCTGCAAAAAATAAAATAAGTAAAAAGTAAAAAGAAAGTTTTTTCATTACTTTAGCAATACATTTAATATCAAAAATAGTATTTTTCAACGGTTTATTTCCAATTAGATAGAATTAATGAGTATCTCAAAAAATCAACTAAAACTAATAACAAGTTTATCGCAAAAAAAGTATAGACAGAAGCATAATTTATTTATTGCTGAAGGAATAAAAGTGGTAAATGAATTATTAAATTCTTCTTTTAAAGTTGAAACACTTTTTTGTACAGAAGATTTTGAAACAACGGTTTCTAAAGATTTAATTACATTTATTTCTGAAACAGAATTAAAGAAAGTAAGTACTTTAAAATCTCCTAATAAAGTTTTAGGCCTTTTTAGAATTCCTGAAGAGAAAGCTCTGCAAAATTCTGGTTTAATTATAGCTTTAGACACAATTAACGATCCTGGTAATTTAGGTACAATTATTCGTTTATGCGATTGGTTTGGTGTTTCTGAATTAATTTGTTCTAAAGATACTGTAGATTGTTACAACCAAAAAGTTGTACAAGCTTCTATGGGTTCTTTAACTCGTATTTCTATTCATTATACAGATCTAAAAAACTACTTTACAAAAACTAGTTTACCTACTTTTATAGCAGATATGAATGGTGAAAACGTGTATAAAGCTAGTTTACCAAAAGAAGGAATTCTAATAATGGGAAATGAAGCAAATGGTGTTTCTGAAGAAATTAAAGAATTAATTCAACATAAAATATCTATACCAAGATTTGGTGAAACACAAGAAACAGAAAGCCTAAATGTTGCTACTGCAACTGCAATTTTA